>ENA-ORLM01001067-ORLM01001067.1-human-gut-metagenome-genome-assembly--contig:-NODE-1067-length-19529-cov-3.387724_pt1 | contig 19529 bp, 23 predicted proteins | sample MGYA00243063_ERZ508815 | MGnify/ENA primary metagenome ERZ508815 (study PRJEB26277, sample SAMN04329768) | human gut metagenome | biome: human-associated habitat | host: Homo sapiens | place: USA...
GACCCAATGGCGCGGGCAAGTCCACCCTGATGCAAGTGCTGGACGGCAAGCGCCGTCCCTCCGGCGGTATGGTGCGTCTGGGGACGGGCGCACGGCCCAGCATCTTTGCCCAGCAGCAGAACCGCATCGGCGCAGGCCGCGTCATCGACGTCATCTGGAACAAATACCCCCGAATGACCGAATTGGAAGTCCGCAGCCATCTGGCGAAGCTGGGCTTCCGGGGGGAGACGGTCTTCAAGCCCTGCGAAGCCCTGTCCGGCGGCGAGCTGGCCCGCCTGCGCTTTGCGGAGATCGTGCTGGAACGGCCGAATCTGCTTTTCCTCGACGAGCCGACCAACCACTTGGACATCTACACCCGCGAAAATCTGACCGAGGCGCTGATGGCCTACACCGGCACGCTGCTCCTCGTCACCCATGACCGTCATCTGATGAACAGTCTGGCCTGCCCCATCCTCTATCTTGAGGACGGCAAAGCGGTTATTTATCCCAGCTACGATGCCCTGATGGGCCGCGCCGCTCCTGCCCCCGCGGCAGAGAAGAGCGGCGAGCCTGCTAAGGCAGGCTACGGCAAGGAACAGCGCCGCCGCCGGGCAGAGCTGCGCGCCAAGATCAAAGCCTGCGAGGACGAGATGGAAGCCTGCGGCGCCCGCGAAGTGGAGCTGGAAAACGAGATAAACTCGCCGGAAGTCTACAACGACCCCCAGCTTTTGCGGGAAAAGAGCGACGAGCTCAGCGACCTGCGCTTCCATCAGGACGAGCTTTTCGCCGCATGGGAAGCCGCTGTCGAAGAGCAGGAGCAGTACGAGCAGACCGCCGGCGGCGAAGAATAAACGATGCAGCAAAGGGGGAGAGCCGATGGCAAACCGAAACCATGACCCGAAGAAAACACACGAGATCGCACTTTCCGGCCTGCTGTTCGCGCTGGCGATGGCTCTTTCCTTCATCGAAGGCACACTGGTCATCCCGGGCCTTGCGCCGGGCATGAAGCTGGGCCTTGCGAATATCGTAGTGATGTATGCACTGTTCTTCATGGGGGCGCGGCAGGCGCTCTATCTCGACCTGCTCAAGGCGCTGTTCGTCTTTCTCGTCTCCGGCTGGACGGCAGGCTTCCTCTCGCTCTGCGGCGGACTGCTGTCCCTGCTGGTGATGTGGGTGCTCTACTATAAGCTCCCGTTCCGGCCCACATGGTTCATCCTGTCGGTCTGCGGCGCGCTGTCCCACAACATCGGCCAGCTGCTTGGCGCGGGGCTCATCCTGTCCTCGGCCATGTCGCTGTACTATGCGCCGGTGATGCTGGTGCTGGGCCTTGTCATGGGCGCCCTCACATCTCTGACCCTCCGGGCCATCCTGCCCGCACTGGGCAGACTGGGCTACAACACCCGGGAAAAGCGCTGAGCGGTTGCATCTGCAAACATTTTTCGCTATAATAAAATGATAGATTTGATATGACCCTACAAAAAAGCCGCCCTTATGGATGACTCGCATCCGAGGGACGGCTGGGAGGTTTTGTACTATGTCTGAAAAAGTTACGGTCAAGGTGGAGCGGAGCGTCCTCCACCTTCCGGCCATCGCCCTGCGCGGGCTGGTGGTCTTCCCCAACAATCTGCTCCACTTCGAGGTGGGCCGCGAGAAGAGCATCGCCGCCGTGGAGTGGGCCGTCAGCAACAACTCTGACGTCTTCCTCGTGGCACAGAAAGAGATGAAGGTCGAAGACCCCAAGGCCGCCGACCTCTATACTTACGGCGTCGTGGCCGAGGTCAAGCAGGTGATGCGGGTGTCGGACGACCTCGTCCGCATCCTGGTCGAAGGCAAATACCGCGCGAAGCTCTCCGAGATGGAGGACGACGGCAGCTTCCTGCTGGCCACCGTCCGCCCGGCCCCGGTCAAGATGGCGAAGCCCGAGGAACTGCCGGAGGCGGACGTCCTCGTCCGCAACGTCAAAAAGAGCTTTGACGACCTGCTGGCTCTGAACCCCCACATCGGCAAGGACGTGGTGTTTGCCATCACCACCAGCACCGACGCCGCCTTCCTGTCCGAGTACATCCCGGCCAACCTCCTGTTCCGCTTCGAGGATAAGCAGGCCATTCTGGACGAAGGCACCCTGATGGGCCGTCTGCATCTGCTCATCGAGAAGATGCACCGGGAGCGCCGGATGCTCGAGATCGATAAGGAGATCGCCCAGAAGGTAGACGAGGCGATGGACAAGAACCAGCGCGACTACTACCTCCACGAGCAGCTCCACATGATCAGCGAGGAGCTGGGCGAGGACGACGATACCACCGCCGAGGCCGAGGAGTACCGCCGGAAGATCACGGCCCTCCATCTGGACGAGGATCGGGAAAAGAAGCTTCTCAAAGAGGTGGACCGCCTCTCCAAAATGCAGAGCAGCAATCAGGAAGGCACGGTCATCCGCACCTATCTGGACACCTGCCTCGACCTGCCCTGGAACACCTTTACCAAGGACGATCTGGACATCGCCAAGGCCCAGCGGGTGCTGGACCGGGACCACTACGGCCTGAAGAAGGTCAAGGACCGCATCCTCGAGGTGCTGGCCGTCCGCAAGCTGGCCCCCGACGTGAAGGGCCAGATCATCTGCCTCGTCGGCCCTCCGGGTGTCGGCAAGACCAGCATCGCCCGCTCCATCGCCGAGAGCCTGAACCGCAAGTATGTCCGCATCAGCCTCGGCGGCGTGCGGGATGAGGCCGAGATCCGCGGCCACCGCCGCACCTACATCGGCGCGATGCCCGGCAAGATCATCAACGCCATGATCTCTGCCAAGAGCTCTAACCCCCTGATGCTTCTGGACGAGATCGACAAGCTGGCAGGCGACTTCCGGGGCGACCCGGCGGCCGCTCTGCTGGAAGCCCTCGACCCCGAGCAGAACAGCACCTTCAATGACCATTTCATCGATATGCCGTTTGATTTGAGCCATGTGCTCTTCATCACCACGGCCAACGACCTCGGCGCCATCCCCGGCCCGCTGCGGGACCGCATGGACGTCATCGAGCTGCCCAGCTACACCCGGGTGGAAAAGTACAACATCGCCCGGAAGCATCTGGTCCCCAAGCAGCTGGATGCCTGCGGCCTGACCGGCAAGGTCACCTTCTCCCAGAGCGCCCTCTACGGCATCATCGACGGCTACACCCGCGAGGCCGGCGTCCGCAATCTGGAGCGCACCATCACCAGCGTCCTGCGCAAGTGCGCCCGGAAAATTGCTTCCGGCGAGGCGGAGAATGTCTCCGTCACCGGCACCAGCCTCGAAAAGCTGCTGGGACCCCGCATGGTCAAGCCCGAGTTCCTCAACCGCACCAACGCCATCGGCATCGCCAACGGTCTGGCATGGACCAGCATCGGCGGCGAGACCCTGCCCATCGAGGTGCAGGTCATCGACAACGGCAGCGGCAAGATCACCGTCACCGGTTCTCTGGGCGACGTGATGAAGGAGAGCGCCCAGCTGGCCATCACCTATGCCCGCGTCCATGCCGCAGAGTACGGCATCGACTCCGAGCGCCTCAAGAAGTGCGACCTGCACATCCATGCCCCGGAGGGCGCAGTCCCCAAAGACGGCCCCTCTGCCGGCGTCACCCTGACCACGGCCCTCATCTCCTGCCTGTCCGGCATCCCGGTGCGGGGCGATGTGGCCATGACCGGCGAGATCACCCTCCACGGCAATGTGCTGCCCATCGGCGGCCTCCGCGAGAAGAGCATGGCCGCTTACCGTGAGGGGATGAAGACCGTCCTCATCCCGAAGGACAACCTGTCCGATCTGTACGAGGTGGACGACGAGGTCAAGAAGAACATCGAGTTCCTGCCCATGTCCAACCTGTCGCAGGTCCTCGCCGCAGCCCTCCTCAAGCCCAAGACGGTGTCTGCGGGCCACCCCCGCACCAGGAAGGTAAAGCCCGCTGAGGCTGCGGCCCTGCCGCAGCCGGCTGAAAAGCCGCAGCCGGGCGCGGTCTGCTGAGACGAAAGGAGCGAAGCTATGAACTATAACAAAGCGGATTTCATTGCAAGCTACGGCATTTCCAGCCAGCTGCCCGAGAGCGACCGCCCGGAGCTGAGCTTCTCCGGCCGCTCCAACGTGGGCAAGTCCAGCCTTATCAACAAGCTTTGCAGCCGTAAGAACCTCGCACGCGTGTCCAGCACGCCGGGCAAGACAGCGACCATCAACTTCTACGCCGTGGACGACTGCTATTTCGTCGATCTGCCCGGCTACGGCTATGCCAAGGTGAGCAATGCGGATCGTGAGCGCTGGGATGACCTCATCAACAGCTACTTCGAGGCGCAGCGCCATCATACCCTGCTCGTCCAGCTCATCGACTGCCGCCACGCCCCCAGTGCCGACGATTTTCAGATGCTGCGTTATCTGCATTACCATAACATCCCCTTCGTCGTGGCCCTGACCAAGGCCGACAAGCTCAAGAAGAGCCAGCTGGCCCAGACGCAGGAGGAGTTCGAAAAGCTCTGCCTGCCCTACGGCTGCCAGAAGGTGGTGCTGACCAGCGGTGAGAGCGGCTACGGCATCCCGGAGCTGCAGGCTGTGCTGAACGCAGCCGTCGCCGCCGAGTACGAGGCAAACGCAGAGGACGCGGAGTAACGCAATGGCTTACAACGAATTTGCTTATTTTTACGATGAGTTCAACGGCGAGGCCGACTACGAGGCCCTGTATGCCCACATCAAAAAAGAGCTGGAAGCCCACGGTATCCATGACGGCATCCTCGCCGACCTGGGCTGCGGGACAGGGGAGCTGACCCTGATGCTCACGCAGGCGGGCTACGATATGATCGGCATCGACCAGTCGGAGGAGATGCTCTGCGTCGTCCGGGACAAGGCTGAGCAGCTTGGCCTTTCCGGCGGTCTGCTTCTTTTGCGGCAGGACCTGCTCAAGCTCGACCTCTACGGCACCATCCGGGGTGCGGTGTCCACCTTCGACACCTTCAACCACATCCCGGACCTGGACAAAGCCATCGCCAACGCCGGTTTCTTTATGGAAAAAGGCGGTGTGCTCCTGTTCGATATGAACACGCCCTATAAGCACCAGAACGTGCTGGGCGAAAACGTCTTTACGTTTGAAGAAGAGGACGCCTCCTGCGTCTGGCGCAACCATTACAGCGCCGCCGACCGCCGGGTGGAGATCAGCGTGGACATCGACTACCGCGAGACGGGGGAGCACTTCCACGAGCAGTTCTACGAGTACACCTACGACCTCGACACCATCCGTGCCGCTCTGGAAAAGCACGGCTTTGCGCTGGAAAGTGTCTGCGACGGCGAGAGCTTTGGCCCTCTGACCGACGAGAGCGAGCGCTATTTCTTCTGCGCAGTCAAACAGTATACCCAACTGGAGGAACAATAATATGTCGAATCTTATCCGCGGCATTTCTGAAAACGGCGGTGTCGTGTTCTGCGGCGTGGACTCCACGGAGATCGTCCGCACGGCAGAAAAGCTGCATACCACCAGCGCCACCTGCAGCGCAGCCCTTGGCCGTCTGCTCACCGGTGTCTCCCTGATGGGCGCGATGCTCAAGGATGATGGCGACTCCATCACCCTGCGCGTGTCCGGCGGCGGCCCGGCTGGCGTCGTCATCGCCTGCACCGACGCACACGGCAACGTCAAAGGCTGCATCGACCACCCGCTGGTCGAGCTTCCCGCAAAGGAGAACGGCCATCTGGATGTGGGCGGCGCAGTCGGCAAAGACGGCGTTCTGACCGTCATCCGGGACAACAAGCTCCAGAAGGAGCCGACGGTGGGTCAGGTGCCGCTGGTGTCCGGTGAGATCGCCGAGGACATCACCAGCTACTACGCCTACAGCGAGCAGATCCCCACCGTGTGTGCGCTGGGCGTTCTGGTGGACAAGGATCTGTCCATCGCCTGCGCCGGCGGCTATCTGCTGCAGCTCCTGCCGGGCGCGACCGATGCCGAGATCACCCGTCTGGAGCAGAACATCGCCGCCATGCCTTCCGTCACCGAGATGCTCCGGGCAGGGAAGACCCCGCAGGATATGATGGAGCTGGCAATGGCGGGCTTCGACCCGCAGGTCCTCGATACCCGCGAGGTGAAGTATCAGTGCGACTGCAGCAAGGAGCGCACGAAGGATATGCTCCTCAGCCTTGGCCGCAAAGAGCTGGTAAAGCTCCGGGACGAAGACCCGAAGTGTGAGGTGGTCTGCCACTTCTGTCACACGAAGTATGAGTTCGACCTGAACGAGCTTCTGGCTGAGACGACCCCGGAAGAGAAGTAACAAAAATCCATAATCATAAATCGCCGCATGGCCGGAGCAGATGTGCTCGGGGCTGTGCGGCGTTTTCATTTGCAGATGTCGGCGGTGATGGTGTAGACGACCCGGTAGTGGAGGGTGTTTTCTTCGACGGAGACGTCCTCTTTGCGGGCCAGAAGCTCAAAATCGGGCCAATTTTGCTGTAAAGCTTGTTTGCTTTGCAGCCTTGCAAGGGCCAGAGCCTGCTCTTCGGTCCGCTCCAAATCGGTGGAGGATTTGTAATAATATGTCGTTTCTTCGATAAAAATCGGAACGGGATGCCCGAAGACTTCTGGCTGGTAGTGTCGGACGACGGCTTCGGCCTCTGCCTTGCCTGGAGCAGGATGCAGGGAGGGCAGAGCGATAGCATGACCGTCCCAGAACAGCGTCCGATGCACGGCCTGCTGCCCTGTGAGCTGCTCGATGGGCAGCAGGAGAGCAATATCCTGCTCGTTTTCCCACTCGAACTGCGCCCGGACGCTGCCCGCCGCAGGCTGAAAGATGAGCGTTCCGTCCCGTTCGGCGCGGGCTGTCCCGATGAGGCCCTGACCGGCTTCTACGGCCTGGCCGGGGACGACGAGCATCGTCCCGCTGACGAGGTTGGTGCGAACGACCGTGCCGGACACCCTGGCCCGGAGGCCGTGGAGCGTCCCGGTAGCGATGTCCGGCACCGGTTTCGCCGCAGCCGCTTCCGCCACCAGCTTTCCCTTCATAAAGTTGAGGCTGGCCCAGGAAAACTCACCGCTTTGGAGCAGGGCGTATTCTCCGGCGGCGAGCTTTTCCTGTGTGACGGCATTTCCCGGGAAAAGCCCTGCCTCCCACAGGACGACGGCGGCCCGCGCCTGCTGGCCGGGCGTCAGGCCCACCGGTTCGACGAACCAGACAAAGCCCTGCAGCCAGAGCAGCAGAGGGAGAAAGACAAGGCATCCGGCCCAGAGCCCCCGCCGCCGGAGAAGGGGACGGATGCAAAAGAAAAGCCCCTGCCGTTTTTGGATGCGCAGCCGCACCCGCCGTCTGCGGGCCAGAGCGGCCAGTTTCCGATAATGCCATGCGGCGCACCGGGCCGAGAACCCGCCGGGCCGGGGAACGATGTCGGAGAGGTGTAGCCCGCCTGCGGCCGCAGCAGTCAGCAGACCTTCGGCATCACCGTTCTGCGCCGCAAAGGTGACGCTTGCCCAGAGCTGAGTCCATTCCATGGTAGAAAGCTCCTATTCCTTTGAAAAATCGGTCCGCAGAATCTGTCCCCGCAGGGTGAGCCTCCGGGCGGAGAGTGTCTCTATCTTCAAATCGTCGCCGTAGACCGTCAGAGTGCCGCGCCCCAGCTCGAGACAGAGCTTGCCTTCTTCGTAGGAGCGGATGCGCCGGAACTGCTCGATCTCCATCCTTCTGCCGCTCAGGTAGACCGAAGCCCGTCCGTAGAAGTCCCCGGGCGGCTGACGGAACATCCGCCGGAACCAGCCGCGCAGGGAATGCGTTTGCTTTCGTTTCCTTCCCACGCTGCTCCCTCCCGCCATGCAAACCGCTGCCAATTACCACATATATATGGAAATGGAGGGTGCGCGTATGATTCAGAAAGAGAAAATCCGGGGCGTGGGGTATTTTTTGATGGCGCTGGCCGCGGGTCTGCTGCCGTTTGCTGCGCCGGATGCCTGTGCGCAGGCCCTGCGGGAGGGGCTGGCGCTCTGCGGCGGTCCGCTGCTGCTCTCGCTGTTCCCGTTCCTCATCGTGTCCACGCTGCTCATCCAATGCCCGGCGGCGGATGTGCTGGGGCTGCCCTTCTGCCCAGTTGCAAGGCTCATCGGGGTCCGCGCTCCGGCGGCTGGGCGGGTGCTGCTCATCGGATTTTTGGGCGGCTTTGCCCCCGCAGCAAGTGCCGCCGCCGGGGCCGTCCGCTCCGGGCAGCTCACCGCGCAGGAGGCCGATGCGCTCCTCCCGGCCTGTGTCTGCTCCGGCCCGTCCTTTGTGATACTGGCCGTCGGGCAGTCCATGCTGGGCAGTGCAGAGCTGGGCGTCCTGCTGTTCCTTGCACAGGTGGCGGCGGGCTATCTGTCCGCCGCGCTTCTGGCGCGGCTGGGAGGGACGCTTGGGTCAATGGCACGCCCCGCTGTCCCGACCGCTTCGCAGCCTCTCCGGCTGGACGGCATCATCGCGCAGGCGGCCCAGACCTACCTCAAGCTCTGCGGCTTCGTCCTGTTTTTCCGGATGCTGGCCGCAGGAGCGGGGGAAGTGCTGCCCTCCGGTGCAGGCGTTTTCTGCGCGATGCTTTTGGAGGTCTGCTCCGGCTGTGACCTGGCTGCAAAAAGCGGCCGGTTCGCCAGTATGCTGTGCTGCGCGGCGCTGAGCGTGCAGGGGCTTTCTGTTCTGATGCAGGTGCGGACCATCTGCCCGCCCGAGATGACCCTCCGCCCGCTCTACCGCGCCCGGCTGCTCCATCTGCCGCTTTCGCTGCTGATATTCTATCTTCTCCTTCCTCAGCGGGCGCAGGAGACGTTCAGCAGCCTGTGCGGCCGAGTGACCACGATGTGCCGCCTCCCGCCCGACTGTGCGCTGCTGGTGTTTCTCGGCTGCTGCTTTGCCGTCTGTGAGCTGAGCCGCGTCCTTGCAAAGGAGCCGAATCAAACACAGAGGGATAAAGTTGAGAATCAATCTTGACAGCTCCCGGCTTTTATGGTAAAATATCACACGTTGCAGAGATTGCAATGTGCTACTGTGGCTCAGCCGGTAGAGCAGCTCACTCGTAATGAGCAGGTCGTCCGTTCGAATCGGATCAGTAGCTCCAAAAATCCTACAAATCAGCGTCAAAATTTGACTGATTTGTAGGATTTTTTCTTATTTAAACTGATGCATACGAAGAAAACCGCAACAAAAACCGCAACATGAGGTGGCTCAAAATCGAGAATTGAGGCTTTTTGACAAAATTTTCAATGAATTAAGTGATAGATAATTGTTGTGAAATCGGTTTAAGAAAAAGGGCAGAACGGTGGATGTATGAACTTTCCGGAAGAACAGCTGGGTTGTGTTGGACAAAAATTCTCGGATATAGGGCGAAAAATCGAATATATCAAGACACTTGATTTGGTCAGCTGCGTCGCAGAGGTCGAACAGCTCTGCGGCGAGATTCAAGCTGCAACGGAAGAAATGCGGCTCATACTTGCCATGATGAAAGAATAAATAAAGAGCCCCTGCTTCGGATGTTCTCCGAGGCGGGGGCGTTGTCATGTTATTCTTTCAGCCAGAAACGGTTGACGGATTCAATGCGTTCTGTGTTCTTGGGTGTGGTGCCAATCAACGCGTGCAGAGCGTAGGCATACACATCCTCGCGCTGATATTGCAATGCGGCCCTGTCGCCCAGTTTCATCAGGAGCTTGGCGGCGTCCACGCGGCTATTGTTGAGTCGGGCCTGTGCTTCCATCATGCGGGCGTCCATAACGGGCATGGCTGCTTTGATTTCCTGCGCCTTGAGCTTCTCTTCCATCATGTTGAAGGCTTGGATGTACTTCAGCTTCCATACCAGAGCTTCCTTCCCGGTGAAACCCATCGCCAACAGAGTGAAGCCATCACGGTTCATGTAGTACATGGGATACTTCTTGCCAGTGCCTGCAGTGTAGGTGTCCTCGATGAACATGAAGGTCAGCGCTGAATTTTCAGCGATGAGGTTTTTGATGGACTGAATGACGTTACGATGTTCTTTTCCGAACTGTTCGGCCACATCTCGGCTGGAAACGGCGGGCTGACCATCGCGCTTGTAGACGATGACATTCTCGGTCATGCGTGAGCACCGCCTTTCCGTTCGGCTTTCTCTCTGCGGCGGCCTTTGGCCATGCCAAGAAGGAACATATCAATGCCGAAAGCATAGACATCGGAAGGATGCTGCTCATAAACGGCATTGATTTCACGCGCAAACAGGCGACGGCTGTTGTCTCGTTCACGCTCTTCTTTTATCATGCGGAGCGCGATTTCTGTTTTGGTCATAATTTTTACCTCTTATTCTCTTGTAAGAGGCAACGCCAAATGGTATAATAAATTTACCAGATGGCAATACCTCTGGTGTCTTATAACGCTTTGCCCAAGATTTCCAGTCGCCGGGCAAGGCGTTATTCTTTTTTCAGACCTTCATAGACTAGCTTTATGCCTTGACGAATCACATCCGCTTTTGTCATACCGGTTTCCTTACAGCAGAATTCTAACAGTTGCACGTCAGTGTCAGACATTCGGATTCGCGTGTCGTGAGTCTTAGGCTCAGTCGTAGGTCGTCCGGTTCTTGGCGACATTTTATCACCTCACTTTTGTGTCACCGTAAATATTATATCTTTTGGTTACACATAAGTCAAGAGCTTTTCTACAAATTGTTTGTAAAACCTTTGAGGCCGTGGTATAATGGATTTACCAGACCGAAAGGTTTGAGTGGAATCTCTGTGCTGTACGACCGCCAAGAAGTAGCAGTGCAGAGATTTTTTATTTTTGCTCCAAAAATTGACAGATTGCCTGCCGGATGGCCTGTGCAACAGTAATGGACTCTTTTTCACATCGTTGCTGCAAGCGGCTAAAGGTATCATTATCCAAACGGATGCTGAAACGCACATCTTTTGGTTTGTCAGATTTTGGACGCCCCGTGCGAGGGCTCATGAAATCGCCTCCTTTTTGTCACGCAACAAGTATAATATATGCGTGACAAAAAGTCAAGGGCTTTTGAAAATTATTGTACCTGCTTCTTGCGGCGCTCATACTCCTCATCGCCCGCCAGAGCGGCCTGCGTGAAGGAGTTATTGAACCACCAGTTGACCAGCGCAGACACGGTGGTGAAGCCGGTGGAGATGAGCTGCTCGAGCTGGGCGCTTTCGATGGGCAGCAGGGGCTTGCCTGCGGCGCTCAGGATCTGGTTGATGAGGGCCAGAGCCAGCACGGCGGTGCGGGCGATGGTGGCAGCGGAGACGGTGCGGGTGGTGATATGTGCGTTCATAGCTTAATTCCTTTCTCTTTCGTGTTCATGATTTTCCAAATCGGTGATGCGGTGATTGGCCACCTTCATCTGCTCTTCCAGCACGGGGACTCGCTTGGCAAAGTTGTTGTGCTCCCGCACCTCGCGGGTCAACTCCTCAAGCTTGGTGTCCGTGACAGCCTGACTGCGGCTGTTGGCGATAAGCACGCCGATGAGGGTCACGGCCCCGGTGATGAGGGCGGCGAGAATGGTCTCCATCGGTATCACCCCCTCACATACTCCACCGGCTCTTATTCGCCCGGGTGTCGATATGCACCCAGCCGGTCTTGCGGGTGGGGTGCTTTGCGTCCTTCGGGTAGCGCCCGATGCCGCCCCGGGCGGGCAGGAGGGTCTCGGCGTAGGCGGCCACAGTGGCCACATCCACACCTTCGACGTAGAAGTCCGCCGCCCGGCCCAGCAGGTGCTGGCTGGACTTGCTGCCGCCGACGGCGGCATTGTGGGCAGCGGTGCGGTAGCCGCTGGTGATATGTACCGGCTTTCCGAAGTGCTCCCGGATGCACTGCAGCAGCACCACAAGCTCCTCGTCGAGGAGCACGACGTCGCTGCCCTTGCAGCCGAACTCCCGCACTCGGAAGCTGGGCGAGAGCTGCCGGGTGGAGTCCCGGGACATGGAATATTCTTTGATAGCGATAGAGAACACGACCTTTCTTTTTAACTTTTTCTTGACAATAGAGAATATATCCACTATAATGTTTATAGAATAAATCCTCTATGAAAGGATGCGAAGATGTGCAGGAGTATGAAATTGAGTTCTATAACCGGCCTGATGGAACAGAACCGGCTAAGGATTTCATCTTGAACCTCGACAAAAAGATGCAAGCCAAGGTCTTGCGCACCGTGTCACTTCTCGGCGCAGAAGGGCCTTTTCTGAGAGAGCCATACTCCAAGGCGCTGGACGATGGGATTTTTGAGATACGCACCAAATTTGGCTCTGACATTACCCGAGTCCTCTACTTCTTTGTGGTCGGCAAAAAGGTCATTCTGACCAACGGTTTTGTAAAGAAGACTCAGAAAACACCGCCAGCCGAGATCGAGCTGGCAAAAATGTACCGTGCTGATTACCTTACCCGAAAGGAGAAACACAGATGAGCAATTTCAATGAATTTCTTGCCGAACAGATGAAAGACCCCGAGTTTAAGGCAGAATGGGATGCCCTCGACCCCGAATTTACAGTCATTGAGGCCATCCTGAAGGCTCGGAAGGAGAGCGGTTTGACTCAGAAGCAGCTCTCCGAGCGTACAGGCATAGCACAGACCGACATCAGCAAGCTGGAGCGGGGCAACGCAAACCCTTCGCTCCGTACTCTCCAGCGCCTTGCAGCGGGAATGGGAATGAAAATAAAACTGGAGTTTGTTCCTGTGTCAGCAAAGTAAATATGGTTTCTCCCAGCAGCCCCCACCCCGGGGCTGCTTTTTGTTGCGGCGGGGTCAGTAGTAGTGGTAGCCCTCAACAGTGCAGTAGTCATCACTGTTATCCTGCGGATAATAAATGCTGATGTTTCCCTCGGCTGAAAATGTGACCTTTGCATAATTGCTGGACGCTATCGAACTGTTGTACCTTGAATGTTGCATCCACGATACATGACCTGAGCCTCCTCGGGCAACCCGTGCCGTTTTTTGCTGCGAGTAAGGGCGAGCCTCTATAAAAGCAAAAGCCATAGGCTTCACCACGATATAGTCCACCTCTGCCGGGGCAGTGGTGCTCATACTGCTGGAAGCGCCCATCGCCGCGCTCCAAACCAGCTTGCCGTCCATGTACATCATCCTCTCTTTCTCTTTTTTGCTCATGCCGCCGCTGACAGCCACACTTCCCAGCGCCATCCTCAAGCCCCCCTTTCGGCGGAGGCGGCCTCTGTGTCTGCCCCGGCAGCGCCGGGGGCGGCAGCGGCGGTCTCGGTGTCCGTGCTCCTGTCGGCCACGCCCCACTCCGCCCGCAGGGCGGCGAGGGCGGCGGCTTTGTTGGGGGCCGTGCCGGCCAACAGGGAGAGCAGCAGGGCCTTGGCGTTGTCACTCAGGCCCTCGCCGGGGTTGCCCTGCGGGCCGGGTTCACCGCGCGGCAGAGTCAGGCAGAGCTTGCCGTCCCGGATACCGGCGGCGGGTGTGTCGCCGGTGGTCACGCTGCCGATGCCCTCCACCGCCGCGGCGCAGGCGGCTGCGATGCCGGCCTCCATCCGGTTGAGCACGTCGGGCAGGCTGACTTTCATGCCGGTGACGAAATGCTGTTTCACATACTTCATGGTGTACCTCCGTTACAAAGTCGTGTCTTCGAGGACGGTGTCGCCCAGGGTGTCCTCTCCGGTGTCAGCGGTCGAGGCCGAGGGTCCCAGCAGCTCCACCTGCATCTGGATGCCGCCCTCGGGGACGTTCTCGGCCCAGAAGGTGATGGTGCCGCCGCCGGTCTCGCAGACGCCTGCAAGCCCCGCCGTGACGGCCACGGTATAGGTCTCGGGGCTTGGCACCGCCGAGGGGACGGTGGCTGCCCTCGCGGCCCGCAGGGCGGCGGTCTGCTTGTAGGCGTAGCCGGGTACGTCGGTGCATTCGGCCCAGCCGTCCGCCGTCAGGGTCACGGGCCAGATGCCGAGATAGCCGCCGCTGTAGCTGGCCAGCAGGCTGTCGCAGAGAGCCGCCGTCTCTTTGGCTTTCGCCAGCGCCTGCCGGCCCAGCTCGTCCATGGGGATGCCGGTGACGCCGTCCCGCATGAGGCCGCACAGGGCATCGTCCGCCCGGGTGTCGGTGAGGGATGCGGCAGTGATCTCTGCACTGCCGGCCGGAACGGAGATCTCACACAGACACAGCTCATAGATGAAGTGCGTCCGGATCAGCTCCGGTGCAGTGGGTTCGGCCTTCGGAGTGCCGGGCTTGAGCTTCAGAGCCGTCAGATTGGCATTGGCATCAAACTGGAGCACTACCTGGTCGATGCGGGGCAGCATATCGTCTGCGTCGGGTACCGTCAGCGTGCTGCGCTCCCGGGCGCAGACAGAGATGCCCTTGAAGTCGTCGTAGTTGATCCACGCGAGACCGGGGGAGACGGTGATCTCCCGGGGGCCGCTGACGGTCACAGCAAAGTTGGAATCGCGAGAGTAGACGCCGGAGGTGCGGGTGCACAGATAAGCGGCCACATCTTCGGCACTGTAAGTCACCCCGTCGAGGGGGTATGTCACAAGCTTCATGTTCTTCTCCTGATGATAGGTGTTCCAATCTCGGTGGAGACGCTGTTCTCGCCCTTCTGGGATGTCAGGGTGATGGACGTGATGCGGGCGGCAGCCTGAATGTCGGTACCCGGCAGGCTCGCGGCGACGACTTTGCCCACCATGACCTCATCCGTAGGGGTAAAGCGGAAATTCTCAAGCCGAGTGTGCTTGGCCAGCTCCTGCGTGCCGAGGGCTTTCAGGCTTTCGAGGTAGTCGCTCTGGGTCTGGCTGCTGCTTCTGGTGCGGCTGGCGGCATCCACCACCAGCTCACGCCGGGCGATTCCTGCTGCACTCTCTGCGCCCACCGTGACGGTGGCGTCGCCGCCTACCACGATCACCACATTCTTATAATCGGCCGTGCTCTCGGTGTAGGTCAGGTTGGTAAGGTTGCCGTACTGGGGCGCATAGCGGGCGTTCCGGTCCAGCAGCGGGCGGTACAGCTCGAACAGCAGCTTTTTCTCTGCCGGGTCGAACCGGAGCCGGAAGCCGATGTCCAGCTCCTGACACACCTGTTCGGCCAGCTTCAGCAGGCTGCCGGGCTTGACCTCGCCGCTGTAGGTGTCCGTCAGTCCTGCAGCATCGCCCAGTTCAAGGCAGGGCCACGCAGCAGCACTGGACACCAGACTTCGCAACGTTTCCTCTGCGGCAAAATTGCTCAGGGTGTCCGTGTGACCGCGTTCATCCAGAATGCAGGCGGCGTCTTTTGCGGCAATCACCAGCTTGTGGTCGGATTTCTGGGCCGACACGATGCGCATGAGCCGGTCGCTGCCCACCAGCCAAAGATACCGGTCCGGGCGGCACAGCGCCTGCAAAGCGGTCGTGTCGTGCAGCTCCAGCTGTGCACCCTGGGTGTCGCTATAGACGTTGTAGCGTTCCGGCCAGACCAGCGAGACCCAGCTTTCAATGCGGCCCAGCAGATTGAGCCGGATATCATAGACGCAGATGCTCTTGTGCCCGGATGCTGTCAGTGCAGAAATGATCTCAACCATTTGAACCCTCCGTGATGATGGTGGAATACGCTGCGTGCATGGTCAGCGTCAGGAAAAGCCAGCCGTCACCGGATTCTGCGGTGCGCTGCCATGCCTGCGCACCGTGATACACCGTCCAAAGGGTACTGCTTCCGTCAAGGATGGAGAGCACGTCGTAGGCTTTACCGTCAATGAGCTGCTGGACCCGCAGCAGGTCGTTTTCGCGGTAGACCTGCAGCTCGTCGCCGTCCTGCAGGGTCGTAACAAAGCGCAGGTATTCGCCCGTTTCCGGGTTAAGGACGCCGGGATTGACCACGGGCCCTCTGGCCGACAGTGAAAGCCGAAAGTTCTGGGTATCCAGACCGCTGTTGACGATGCGGATATAATCGCCCTGCTCCAGGATGCCGAACTGATGCGCGTCGTAGCACACCGGCAGGCGGAACACAGGTGTCACCTTGATGGTCGCGGCCAGCGTTCCCTCGACACTGTTCCAATAGGGGTTGGGGCAGTACAGCTGAAAGCTGAAGGTGGGCCAGAGCAGCGCCGCACTGATGGCCGGACAGCGCTGCACCTCGGCGTCACACCAGTATTTCCCGGCCACGGTGAAACGCCCGGTCACGCCCGGCGCAAACACGTCCCGCAGCTGACGCTTGCAGTAATCGGCATTGCGCAGGATACGCCCGGTGATGGTGCGGGTGACGCCGGAAATGCTGCGGCTCTCCACAGGAGCACCCACCTGCTGATAACCCTGACTGGTTTCCAGATCCACGGGCAGGTCGCCCAGCGGGTCACAGCTCCACAGCACGCTGGCCTTGTAGCCAAAGGCAAAGCTCTGTCCGGTGCTGGAGGTAAAAACAGCGTCAAACACCCTGCAGCACCGCCCTTTCCTGCTCATACTGTGCTTCGCGCATCAGGTCCGCCGCCGTCTGCGCCTTGCTGTAGATGTACTGGTTCACTTCGATATTGGGCCGCTGGGTGCGCTGGGGCAGCGGAGCTTTCTTCTCGTAGTCCCACAGGCTGCTGGAAGCCTCGGTGATGGTGCTGCCTGCGGCGCTGCTGGAAGAGCTGCCCGTGCCGGGTGTGCTCTTTTTCTTGAAGGCACCGCCGAGCGATGCAACGATGGCCGCGATCGCAGCCACCAGAGCAACGCCCGCTGCAATCATCAGCAGGCCCTTCGGGGTCCCGAATCCGGTCGGCAGCAGCGCCATGCCGATGGATTGCAGCATTGCCACGAACGCGCCGCCAATGGCACCGATCAGGCCGCCCAGCGAAGCAAGGATCTCCGGGAATGCAGAGATCAGACCGCCCTGCAGGCCCTTGCTGATGGCGAGAGCCGCCGCGCTCAGCGGCCCCTGCAGACCGCCGAAAATGTCCAGCAGTGTGCTGCCCAGGCCGGAGAACTGGCTGACCACATCTCCAAAGCCGCCGGTCAGGCCGTCGAAAATCTGGGTGCCGAGGTCCCACGCGCCATTGGCCAGCTGGCTGATGCCCTCGCCCAGAAAACCATTGACCTGCTGGATCAGATTCTTGCCGAAGTCGTCGATCAGCAGTTTGGTCTCCGGTGCAAGACCGTTGTACAGGGTGGAAATGACCCACTGCCCGACGCTGAGCCAGTCCTGACTCTTCACGGCTTTGTACAACGTGCCGAAGGTGCCCAGCACGCCCTTGTCGGCCTCGTCCTGCCAGCCCTTTACAAGGCCAGAAAAACTGTCGGCACTGGCCTTCTTGATGGTCTCGGCCACCTGTTCGGTGCCGTCGGCGGCAACGTTCTTGACCCGCTCGACCACCACAAGGGCACCGTCCACCACCTCGTTGAAGGTCTCGGTGATCACCTTTTTGGTGGTCTCGGTGCCGTCGGTCAGTGTTTCCTTGATGGTTTTGGTGCTGGTAGCAATGCCATTTACCACTGTGTCAAAGGTCGATGTGACCGAATTGGCCATCTCCCTCACCGTTTCCATGGTCTGTTTGACGGTCGTCTTGCCCATCGCGTCAATCTCAGTGACAGTCTTGATGTCCTTCAGCACGCCGTTCACCATCTGGCGGGAAGTCTCGGTGATGGTTTGCTTCTGCTGCTTCTGACCGTTGGAAAGCACCTCGTTGGTGGTTTGGGTAGTACGGGTGATATTGCCCAGCACCTCGGTCACAGTGTCGGAGTAAGAGTTGACAACGGATGCAGCGGTCTTTGCCGCTGTGCCCGCTGCTTTCCCTGCGGCGGCTGCCGCATTGCCAGACTTGGTATAGGCCGGGATAGCGATATCCGCCACGGTCTGGGCGCTGTCGGCAAGGTCGGTGTTGGCAGAGGTCCAGTCGGCCAGTTCGTCACGGCTGGCAACATCGGCGATGGTAAAACCGGCAGTGGCTGCGGTAGCGATACCCGCCACTTTACCCTTGCCGGTCAGGCCGTTGATGAAACTCTGGATCAGATTCTTGCCCCACTGAACCGCCTGCGAGGGCAGGCTCTTGATCCATGCCAGGGCACTGGAAAAACCACCCTTGAAGGCATTCAGCATGGAAGAGCCCATGCTCCTGACGCCGCTTGCCACGCCGGTGAGGATGTTCTTGCCGATGTTCAGCCAATTCACTGCAGAAATGACCGAAAGCACCGCCTGCAGGATCTTCTTCCAGTTGGCCAGCAGGTCAGGCACAGCCTTTACGATACCCACGCCCAGCTGCACCACCAGTGAGACGCCCTCTGCAAGGAGCTTCGGCATATTGTCGTTGATGATGCCGCAGATATTGATGATGATATCCGGAACATATGCGATCAGGTCTGGCAAGCCCGCGATCAGGCCGTTGGCCAGCTGGGTGATCATATCCAGACCGGCGTTCACGAACTCCCCGGCATTTTCCCGCAGGTTTTCCGTAAAGGAAAGCAGCTGCGGCAGAGCATTCGCCAGAAAATCCGGGATGCCTTGCGTGAAGCCCTGCGCCAAAGAGCCGAGAAGCTCGGTGCCGGTCTGCGCCACTTCGGGCACAAGGCCGTAAATGACCTGCGGGATGCCCTGCAGCACGTTGCCGATCATGGGCAGCAGGTTACCCACAAGGTAGGTCCGGGCCGTGTCCGTCAGTGCCTGCAGGGGTGCCGTCAGGTCTGCGCCGGTGCTCCAATTGCCCAACACGTTCTGCGCCGCTGCCTTCATGGCCGCAAAGCTGCCGGTCAGGGTCGTTGCAGCTTCTCTCGCCGTTGTGCCGGTAATGTCCATCTCTTGCTGGATCACATGGATGGCGCTATACATGTCGGCCAGATTGCCCAGATCGTAGTGCACGCCGGAAAATTTTTCGGCATCATTCAGCAGACGCTGCATTTCAGCCTGCGTACCACCATAGCCCAGCTTGAGGTTGTCCAGCATGGTATAGTTCTGCTTGGCAAAGCCCTGATAGGCGTTCTGGATATCCTGCATATCCGTACCCATCTTGTTGGCGTTGTCGGCCATATCCACCATGGCCATATTGGCAAGCTGGGCGGCGGCATTGGTATCCTTGCTCACGCTGGAATGCAGGCTTGCCGCAAAGCTGGTGGTCTGCTCCATGTAGTCGTTGGCAGAAAGCCCCACGGTCCGGTATGCCTGCGCGGCGTACTCCTTGACCGTGTCGGCACTGTCCTTGAACAGAGTTTCCACGCCGCCAAGGCTCTGCTGCAGGGCACCGCCCATGTTGATGGAATCCGAGATGATCTTGCCGATGCCGGCCGCCGCGATGACTTTCTTCAGGGTGCCGATGAGTTCCTGACCGATGCTCTGCCCGGTCTGCTCGCCAAGGCCTTCGGTCTCCTCGTCAAACATCTCAGTCAGGGCGCTTTTGATGCCCTGCGCCGAGGGCACGATCTGGACATACGCCTTGCCCAGTTCGATTCCGTCCGCCATGGTGTCAACCTCCTTTCAGCGCCGCAAGGGCGGCGTCAAATTCTTCTGCGCTGGCGTAGCACTGCACGTTGCTGGTGTCCGCCTCGCCGCGCAGGTCGGCCAGCACGGAGGGCGGCTTGGACGTGTCGTTGTGCAGCCACCAGAGCACCTGGGTCAGGCGGTCGGCGGCATAGGCCAGCAGTTCCGTCTCAAAGTCCACCGTGCGGCCTGCCGCCTTGCGCAGGCTGCGGCTTGTTTCCGGCAGGCCTGCGGCC
>ENA-ORLM01001077-ORLM01001077.1-human-gut-metagenome-genome-assembly--contig:-NODE-1077-length-19432-cov-5.394937_pt1 | contig 19432 bp, 19 predicted proteins | sample MGYA00243063_ERZ508815 | MGnify/ENA primary metagenome ERZ508815 (study PRJEB26277, sample SAMN04329768) | human gut metagenome | biome: human-associated habitat | host: Homo sapiens | place: USA...
TTCTGGTTCTCTTTTGACATCAAAAGAGAACAATTAGCCTTAATGAAAAAGCGCTCTGCCCCGCGCACAGGCGCGAGAACCATTTCTGGTTCTCTTTTGGTGCGCAAAAGAGAACTTAGCTCTGCGCAACAGCGCTCTATACCTCTATTATACACCAAATCCCCCTAATTTCTGTGACCAAGTCCCAAAAGCCTCCATTTTCCGCCCGAGCGCCACTTTGCAAGGGCGGGCGAGTGTGTTATACTTTCTATGAATGCGATTCAATCTTCCTGACGGAGGCTTTTTTATGTCCACAAAGCAGCGTCTGCTTTTTATCACCACCGGCGGCACCATCGCCAGCGTCCGCACCCAGCAGGGCCTCAAGCCCGTGCTCACCAGCGAAGAGCTTCTGGCTCATCTGCCTGAGCTGAACGAGCTCTGCTGCCCCGACACGCTGGCCCTGTGCAGCATCGACAGCACCGACCTCGGCCCGGAGCACTGGCTGATGATGGCGAAGGCCGTGCAGGAGAATTATGCCCTCTACGACGGCTTCATCATCTGCCACGGCACCGACACGCTGGCCTACTCGGCGGCGGCGCTGTCCTACCTCATCCAGAACGCCGACAAGCCCGTCATCCTCACCGGCGCACAGCAGCCCATCTCCAACGAGATCACCGACGCCAAGAAAAACCTTCGCGACAGCGTCATCTGCGCCCTCGACCCCGGCAGCCGGGGCGTCATGGTGGTGTTCGGCGGCCATGTCATCGCAGGCACCCGCGCCAAGAAGAACAAGACCATCAGCTACGACGCCTTTGCCTCGGTGAATTTCCCGGCGCTGGCACTGGTACAGGGCGACCGTCTGGTGCGGTATGTGCCTTCGCCCTGGCCCACCGGCCCTGTGGAGTTTGGACGCTCGCTCAGCCCCCGCGTCTTCCTGCTCAAGCTGACGCCCGGCCTCAGCCCCGATTTGATCCCCGACATTTTCCGCCTCTACGACTGCGTCATCGTGGAGAGCTTCGGCGTAGGCGGCATCCCCCAGCGGCTGATGGACGCCTTCGCCGAGGGCCTCGGCGACTACGACAAGACCTACAAAGTGCTCATCCTCACCACCCAGGTCACTTACGAGGGCAGCGACGTGGGCATCTATGAGGTGGGCAAGCGGGTCAAGAACCGCTTCCGCTTCCTTGAGGCCCACGACATGACCATTGAGGCCGTCGTGACGAAGATCATGTGGCTGCTGGCGCAGGACTGCGACAGCTTCGACCAGCTGCAGCAGCGGTTCTACCGGCAGGTCAATTTTGATACGTTCTATCACTGAGCACGAAAAAGGACACGGCAGTGCCGTGTCCTTTTTCGTGCTCAAAACACCATCTGCACCAGCAGCACATAGCACAGCGTGCCGCCGGCGATGGAAACCAGCGTCTGATGCTTCCACTTATGGAGCGCAACGGTCACACCGATGGCGATGGCCTCCGGGATGCCGTGGCTGCCCGAGGTGAGGCTGACGCCCTTGAGGCAGTAGACGATGAGCATTCCGAAGATGGCGGCGGGCAGCACATGGCCCAGATACTCCACCACCTCAGGCACCTTGCCGCCCCGGGAGCCGAACACCAGAAAGGGCAGAAAGCGGGTGAGCATGGTCGCCGCCGCGCAGACGGCGATGGTCAGGATGAACTGGATATTGCTCATTTTGCCGCCTCGCTTTCTTTGGCCTCGATGGGGCGGCGGAGCAGCAGCAATGCCACAAGGATGCAGACCATCGAGGGGATGAGGAAGCTGCCCGAGCCGAAGATGCGCAGGCAGACCAGCGGCGCGGCAATGCCGATGATGGCGCTGGCGTGCTGCTTTTCCTTCTCCCACTGATTGAGGAAGATGACCACGAACATGGCCGTCATGACGAAATCGACGCCCTCGGTGCTGAAGGGCAGGACAGCGCCGAGGGCCGCGCCCATAGCCGCGCTGGCGACCCAGTAGATCTGGTCCAGCAGGGTGATGAAGAACATGAACCAGCCCTTATCCACGCCCTCGGGCGGCTCTGCCGAGCAGGTGATGGAGAAGGTCTCGTCGCTCATGGCAAAAATCATGTAGGCGCTGCGCAGGCCGCAGCCGCGGTAGCGCTGCAGCATGGTCAGGCCGTAGAAAAGATGCCGCGCCTGGATCATCAGCGCCATCAGAAAGGCCGACACCGGCGCAAAGCTGCCCAGAAGCAGCGACGCCAGCACGAATTCCAGCGAGCCGCCGTACACTACCGTACCCATCAGGGGCGGCAGCCAGACCGGCAGGCCCAGCGACTGCACATAGATGCCGTAGCCGAGGCCCAGCACCAAATATCCGGCAAACACCGGCAGCGTCTGAGGCGCTGCGGCCCGGAACGCACGCCACGTCGGCGCACGGCTCAAATTTGTTTCGTTTTGTTCCTGCATTTATTTCAACCCTCCAATACAGTAGTATAACAGGTTTATCTGCATTTGCAAGAACTATTTATAAAGCAAAGAGGGTTCTGCGCGGCCGCACAGAACCCTCTTTGCCTTATATCTTTTATTTTTGGGTGAAGTTTTTCGTGTAGAGGGCGCGGGTCGCATTCAGGACAGCGAGGACCATGACGCCGACGTCGGCGAAGATGGCCGCCCACATATTGGCGATACCCAGAGCACCCAGCAGCAGGCAGGCCGCCTTGATGGCCAGAGCAAAGACGATATTCTGGTAGACGATGCTCTTGGTGCGGCGGGCAATGCGCATGGCGAGGGCGATCTTGGCCGGGTCGTCATCCATCAGGACGACGTCGGCGGCCTCAATGGCGGCGTCAGAGCCCAGAGCACCCATGGCGATGCCCACATCCACACGGGAGAGGACAGGGGCGTCGTTGATGCCGTCGCCCACGAAGGCCAGCATCTCTTTGGGGTTCTTGGCGGCCAGGAGCTTCTCGATCTGGTCCACCTTATCGCCGGGCAGCAGGCCGGCGTGGTACTCGTCGATGCCCAGCTCTGCCGAAACAGCCTTTGCCACCGGCTCTGCGTCGCCGGTAAGCATGACGGTCTTGCGGACGCCGGCCTGCTTCAGGCCCTTGATGGCCTGTGCGCTGTGGGGCTTCACCACGTCGGAGATGAGCAGATAGCCCGCATACTTGCCGTCGATGGCCACATGGACGATGGTGCCGGTCTGGGGGACATCGGGGACGGTGAGGCCCAGCTTTGCCATCAGGCGGGCATTACCGGCAGCGACCGGCTTGCCGTCCACCTTGGCGGTGACGCCGTGGCCGCCCAGCTCCTCCACGTCGGTGACGCGGGCAGCGTCGATGTCCTTGCCGTAAGCAGCCTTGATGCTCAGGGAGATGGGGTGCTTCGACCAGCTCTCGGCCAGCGCAGCGGCTTCCACGAGGCTGTCTTCGGTACCGCCCTCCACGGGGCAGCCCTTGACGACCTTGAAGGTACCCTGGGTCAGGGTGCCGGTCTTATCGAAGACGACGACGCGGGTATCGGCCAGCTCTTCCAGATAGGTCGAGCCCTTGACGAGGATGCCGCAGGCGGATGCGCCGCCGATGCCGCCGAAGAAGCTCAGCGGGATAGAGATGACCAGTGCGCAGGGGCAGCTGATGACGAGGAAGGTGAGGGCGCGGTAGACCCAATCGCCGAAGCGGGCGGGCTGGCCCATCAGCAGCAGAACGATGGGGGGAATGAAGGCCAGCGCCAGCGCGCCGTAGCAGACCGCCGGGGTATACACCCGGGCAAAGCGGGTGATAAAGTTCTCGGCGCGGGCCTTCTTCATGCTGGAATTTTCCACGAGGTCGAGAATTTTAGAGACGGTGGATTCGCCGAACTCCTTGGTGGTCCTGACCTTGAGCAGGCCGCTCATGTTGACACAGCCGCTGATGACCTCATCGCCGGACCGGACATCCCGGGGCAGGCTCTCGCCGGTGAGGGCGGCGGTGTTGAGGGTGGAAGCGCCCTCGACGATGACGCCGTCGATCGGCACACGCTCGCCGGGCTGGACCACGATGATGGTGCCGATCTCGACCTCATCGGGGTCCACCTGCTCCAGCTTGCCGTCCTCGCCCTCGATGTTGGCGTAGTCGGGCCGGATGTCCATCAGGGCCGAGATGCTGCGGCGGCTCTTGCCGACGGCAACGCCCTGGAACAGCTCGCCGATCTGGTAGAAGATAATAACGGCACAGCCCTCGACGTAATCGCCCAGCGCAAAGGCACCCACGGTGGCGACGGCCATCAGGAAGCATTCATCAAAGGGCTGACGGTTCTTGATGCCCAGAAGGGCCTTGCGGAGCACATCCCAGCCCACCACGAGGTAGGGGATGCAGTAGAGCAGCAGCTCCACCGACGTGGGCAGAGGCGGCAGCAGCTTGAGCACCAGCACCAGCGCCAGAGCGGCGATGATGCGGTACAGCATTTTCTTTTGTTTTTTCGTCACGGGTACCAGCCTCCTTTTGGGGCAGTTTTCTCAGATTCAACAGGTTTTCCCCACAAGGGGCTTGTTTTCCACGCTTTCCCCCGGCTTTTCCACGAGGTTTTCCCGCAAAAAGCCGCAAATGCGCGTTCATTTTTCTTTTTTTGCGCCCAGAATGTTGAAAACGCCGTGGAAATTGTTGAAAACCGATTTATTTTTCCACATTTTCCACGCGCATCCCGGCAGTATCAGTCGAAACTCAGATGCCAAAGATCTCGCAGTCGTCCTCGACCTTCTTGCAGGCGGAGAGGACGTTCTGCATGGTAGCCTTGACGTCCGCGCCCTCATCGAACTCGACGTTCATCTTCTGGGTCATGAAGCTGACGGTAGCCTTTGCGACGCCGGCGACCGTGTTGGCGGCATCCTCCATCTTCTGGGCGCAGTTTGCGCAGTCAACTTCGATCTTGTAGCTCTTTTTCATAATAAGTACCAGCCTTTCTTTCTATATCCCCGCTCCGCCGCAGGGTGCGGCAGAGCTTGCAGCGTTTTGGGGGCATCACTCTTCGATGTGGTCCATGCCCATGGAGAGGATGCTGCGCACATGGTCATCGTCCAGTGCATAGTAAATGGTCTTGCCGTCGCGGCGGAAGCGGACGAGCTTCGAGTCCTTGAGCACCCGCAGCTGATGGCTCACCGCCGACTGGCTGAGCTGAACGGCATTTGCAATGTCCTGCACGCACAGCTCATCGTCGTGGAGGGCGTAGAGGATCTTGATGCGGGTAGAATCGCCGAACACCCGGAACAAATCGGCCAGCTCGTAGAGCACCTCATCGTCCGGCAGCTCCGGCGGGGCCTTGGGCAGCTTCTGTTCTGGGGCAAGAGCATTCTCAGCCATCGTTGTCATCCTTTCGCTTCAATATATGAACATCTGTTCATGTGTTCATGATAACACGCTGTATGACTCCTGTCAAGGGGATTTGCGCAAAAAAACAGCATTCTCTTAAAATTGATAAAACAGACCGCAAAACGCAAGAAATTTGCAGATTTATTTTGCAGGAAGGGTGCAATTTAGTGCAAAAGAAAAAAGCAGTCCTGACCGAACTGCCTTTTTCTTTTGCACTGCATTCATGCCCGCTTCTTCTTTTTATAGTCTGCCGCCCACGGCAGATACATGAGGAACAGCGCCAGCGCGGTGGCAGGCAGGAAGCCCAGGATATAATATTTTTCGCCCAGCAGGGCCGTGAAGGTGCTGGTGATGATGTTCCCGTAGGGATTATTGAGGAAATAGAAGTTGGTGTTAAGGGACTGATTCAGAAAGTAGATGGGCAGGGCAGAGCCGAACAGGAACGCCAGCACCTGCGGCACCCGCCGGGGACTGGGACGGTAGCCGCCCGCCACCAGCAGGACTGGATAGAGTACCAGCAGGGCATGGATACTGACGGAGTGCAGATTGATGAGCGTCCACCAAGAGGGGACATCCAGCCAGCTGGGGCAGAGCAGGGCCAGCATTGCGCCCGGGATACAGAGGGCATACAGCTCCTCTTTGCACCAGTTTCTGTCCGTGATCGTGTTGTACAGACAGACGAAGACATTGATATTGCACAGGTGCAGGGGCAGATAGCTCCAATTCCACTGGCCGGTCAGGGCCATCCCCAGCAGAAGGGCAGCTTCGTCCAGCAGGAGCAAAGCGGTGACTCCGACTAAAATGCGCCGCCGGGTGCGGGCAGAACTGCGGCGATACCACAGGGCCGCCCCCACGATAAAGGCAAGCGAAATGGCCAGCTCCATGAGGTGAACCGTGCCATACAGCGGGTAGCATCGGTAATCGGCCCCGTATTCGGCGTGGGTGATGTCGTAGGATTTCCAGAAATCGTTCATCTTCTTTCCCTCCTTGTCCAGCTTATGATACCGCGTTTGGCCTCAGACGGAAAGAGTTTTGAAGGAAAATCCCGAAAACAGGTGCAATGGCGTGGATTTTGTGGTATCCTTACAAATGTGAAATTATCTGCCGCAAACCGCGGCATCACGACAAATTAAGAAAGAGGGAATTTTTATATGTTAGAAACCGGAATCCGCGGCAAGCAGAGCGTCGCCGTGACCCCCGAGAACACCGCCAAGACCATGGGCAGCGGCACGCTGAATGTCTTCGCCACTCCCGCACTGGTGGCGCTGGCCGAAAAGACCTGCTGGATGAGCGTCGCCGACGCTTTGGATGAGGGCTGCGGCTCTGTGGGCACCAAGCTGGAGCTGGAGCACACCGCCCCCACCCCCGTGGGCATGACCGTCACCTGCGAGAGCGAGCTGACCGCTGTGGAAGGCCGCAAGCTGGTGTTCAAAGTCTCCCTGTACGACGAGAAAGGCCCTGTGGGCGGCGGCGTCCACGAGCGCTTTGTGGTCAACGACGCAAAGTTTGCCGCCAAGGCCGAGAGCAAGAAGGGCTAAGACTCTTTTTTCTCGGCAAGCTCGATGGGCGGCGGGTCGGCAGCCAGCAGCTGCTGCTCGGCCCGGGCCTGAGCTTCCTGCAAAAGCCGTGCCGCCTGTTCGCTGGCACGGAACAGCTCTAAATACATCGCTTTATAGTCCGGCGCAGCCAACACCCCCTTCCGTGTCCCATCACGTTAGAAGCTGTTTTTGTAAGCAGAGTGCATCGAACGACGAGAATTTTTGCTCGCAGACAAGGCGATTTTCCGCCGCAATCCTGAGCGGATTGCAAGGGAAAGCAACGCAGTATGCGGGCAAAAAGGCCGTTCGGGCGGTGTGCAATGCTTATGAAAACGGCTTCTAAAGGGTTAGTCTGCCCGGCAGGCTGCAAAAAAATCACCTGAGGAGTTTATCATGAAAAAAACCAATCTCTCGTGGGTGGGTGCTCTGTTGGTATTTGCCCTGCTGCTGTGGTGTACCGCCGCAACGCCCGGCAAGATCGACGACCCTTCCACCTACACCTGCGCCGTGTACAGCTCGGCGCTGTCCCTGCTGCCCCCTGTGGTAGCCATCGTGCTGGCCCTGAACACCAAAGAGGTCTACACCTCGCTGCTGGTGGGCATCGCCACCGGCGCCCTGCTCTACGCCAACGGCAATCTTGAGCTGGCGCTGACCACCCTCTTCTTCAACGAAGACGGCGGCATGGTGTCCAAGCTGTCCGATTCCAGCAACGTCGGCATCCTCGTCTTTCTGGTGATGCTGGGCATTCTGGTGGCCCTGATGAACAAGGCCGGCGGCAGCGCCGCCTTTGGCCGCTGGGCCTCCACCCACATCCACACCCGGGCGGGCGCACAGTTCGCTACCCTGCTGCTGGGCATCCTCATCTTTGTGGACGACTACTTCAACTGCCTGACCGTCGGCTCCGTCATGCGCCCGGTCACTGACCAGCAGATGGTCTCCCGCGCAAAGCTGGCCTACCTCATCGACGCCACCGCAGCACCCATCTGCATCATCGCGCCGGTGTCCAGCTGGGCCGCCGCCGTCACATCCTCTGTGCCGGAAGGCTCGGGCATCAACGGCTTTACCATGTTCCTGCGCACCATCCCTTATAACTACTACGCCATCCTCACCATGGTGATGAGCCTCTTCCTCATCTTCAGCGGCCTCGACTACGGCCCCATGAAAAAGCACGAGGATAACGCCCTGCTGGGCGACCTCTTCACCACCGACGACCGCCCCTACGGCGACGACGTGGACGACGGCAGCGACACCCGCGGCCATGTGGTGGACCTCATCGCGCCGGTGCTGGTGCTCATCGCGGCCTGCATCTTCGGCATGGTGTACACCGGCGGCTTCTTTGAGGGTGTGGACTTCATCACCGCCTTCGCAGATTGCAGCGCCTCTGTGGGCCTCGTGATGGGCAGCGCCATCGCCCTGATGTTCACCTTCGTGTTTTACCGGGTGCGGGGCGTCATGACCTTTCAGGACTTTGCCGCCTGCATCCCCGAGGGCTTCAAGGCCATGGTCAGCCCCATGCTCATCCTGACGCTGGCATGGACGCTTTCCGGCATGACCGGCCTGCTGGGCGCAAAATACTACGTCGCAAGCCTGCTCAGCGGCTCTGCGGCGGCTCTGCAGTACCTGCTGCCCATCATCATCTTTGTGGTGGCGGTCTTCCTCGCTTTTGCCACCGGCACGTCCTGGGGCACCTTCTCGATCCTGGTCCCCATCGTCTGCCATGCCTTCCCGGATGGTGAGATGCTGGTGGTCTCCATCGCCGCCTGCCTGTCCGGCGCGGTCTGCGGCGACCACTGCTCGCCCATCTCCGACACCACCATCATGGCCTCTGCCGGCGCGCACTGCAGCCACGTGAACCATGTCTCCACCCAGCTGCCCTACGCCATGACCGCCGCCGCCATCTCGGCGGGCTGCTATCTGCTCTGCGGCGCAGCACAGGCTGTCCTCGGTGATGCCGCCAACACCCTGACCTCCTTCGTGCTGCTGGCCTGTGCCATCGCCATCGAACTCGTCGTGCTCAGCATCGTCAGGGCGCGGATGGGCCATACTGGGAAGGAAGAGGTCACAAAATCTTAACGGAATCGTAGATTTTTGTCTTCCCCTCCGGCGCAAATCATGGTATACTTATCAAAAGAGTAAATTTTTTGAGCTATTTGCTCACTGGAGGAAAACCCCATGCTGGAAGAAGTCTTTCAGGACGTCTATACAAAATTCAAGCTGCATTTTTATCAGAATGTATTTCAGCGCTTTGCCACCCGCGAAGCCACGCTGACTACGGTGGAGTCCTTCTGCATGGAGGGCATCATGGCGATGGGGGAGCCCACCATTGCGGAATTTTCCCGCATGATGGGCATCTCCACCCCAAACGCGGCCTATAAGATCGGCAGCCTTGTCAAAAAGGGCTATGTGGAAAAGATCCAGTCCACCACCGACCGCCGCGAATACTTCCTGCGCCCCACCCAGAAATACATCGATTACTACAGCATCAGCTATTCTTACCTGCACACGGTCATCGAGCGTGTGCGCAAGCGCTTCCCGGCTGAGGACTGCGACAAGATGGAGCAGATGCTCTCGGTCATCAGCACCGAGCTGATGCCGGAGCTGGATATGCTGGCCAAGTGCCGCCACCCTGAGGCTCCGGCAGAAGATACCACCCACTGACAAGCACAAAAGGCCCTCCCGGGCAAACCCGGGAGGGCCTTGTTGTTTGCAGGGAGCTTACCCTCTTACAGCACCATAAACAGGGTGCCGGCGGCGACGAGGGCGCAGCCCACCATACTTTTGGCGGTAAAGGGCTCGTGGAGGAACACAAAGGCCAGCACCAGGGTGATCACCACGCTGAGCTTGTCGATGGGCACCACCTGAGAGGCCCGGCCAAGCTGCAGGGCCCGGTAGTAGCACAGCCAGGACGCCCCGGTGGCCAGCCCCGATAGGATGAGGAAGAGCCAACTCCGGCGGCTGATCTCCCCCATGCCCCCCTGGGCCCGGGTGAGGAACACCATGCCCCAGCTCATGGCCAGCACCACCACGGTGCGGATGGCGGTGGCCAGAGTGGAGTTGACCCCCTCGATGCCCACCTTGGCCAGGATCGAGGTAAGGGCCGCAAACAGGGCCGAGCCCAGTGCAAATACAAACCACATAAACAGACCTCCGTTTTTGCTGCCCAAAGCGAAGTGCGGCCGCCCCGACGGAACGGGACAGCCGCAGCTTCATGGGAATGTAACAGACAGAGCTTGTCAGGATGTTGAGCTTATGCCTTCTCCTGTGCAGCATTTGCAGCAGCACGCTTGTTGATCTTGCTCTGGTTATAGACAGAGTAGACGATGACCAGGATCGCGACCGTTGCAAAGACCATTGCGATGGGAGAAGTGGTGATGGCGAAGAAGTTGCCGCGCTGGATGTTCATGTAACGCACGAAGTTCTTCTCGCACATGGGTCCCAGAATGAGGGCCAGCAGGATGGGAGAAAGGGGGAACTCGTACTTGTTCATCAGCCAGCCGATGATGCCGAAGGCGACACAGACGCCCACATCAAAGGCATTCTTGTTGATGGAGAAAGCACCCAGCAGGGAGATGACGAGGATGATGGGGTAGAGCATCTTCTTCTCGACGGAGACGATCTTTGCAAAGAAGCGGACGCCGAGGCAGCCGACCACCAGCATGCAGAGGTTTGCCAGCATCAGAGCCGCAAAGACGCGGTAGACGGTGGGCAGCTCGGTGACGTACATCATGGGGCCGGGGGTGATGCCCTTCATGATGAAGGCACCCAGCAGGATGGCGGTGACGGAGTCACCGGGGACGCCCAGAGACAGCAGGGGGATCATCGCGCCGCCGGAGCAGCCGTTGTTGGCGGACTCGGTAGCAGCAACGCCGTTGGGGATGCCGGTGCCGTACAGCTCGGGGTGCTTGCTGGCGGACTTGCTGGCGCCGTAGGAGACGAAGACGGCGATGTCACCGCCTGCGCCGGGGATGGCACCGATGAAGGTGCCGATGAGGCCGCCGGAGAGGATGTTGGGCCAGATCTTCTTGATGGTCTTCCAGTCCGGCAGGACGTTGGTGATCTTCTCGTTGGATCTCTGCTCCTGCTCCTCGCCGCGGATGATGCGCTCCACGCCGGCGATGACCTCAGAGACTGCGAACAGACCGATCAGGGTAGGGATGAACTGGAAGCCGTCCAGCAGGCCGGTCTGCTTGGTGGTGATGATGCGGGGGATGCCGTTGGTGGGGTCGAGGCCGACGGTGCACAGCAGCATACCGAAGAAGGCGCTGATGAGGCCCTTGGCCACAGACTTGCCGGAAATTGCGACGATGACCGACAGGCCGAAGACGGCCAGCATGAACATCTCGCCGGGGCCGAAGTTCATGGCCATATCAGCGACCAGCGGAGACAGGAAGGTCATGACCAGTGCGCCGATGACGCCGCCGCAGAAGGACGCGAACATGGCGACGGACAGAGCCTTGCCGGCCTGACCCTTCTTGCACATGGGGTAGCCGTCCAGCAGGGTGGCGGCTGCAGCGGGCGTGCCGGGGGCGTGGATGAGGATAGCGGAAATGGAACCGCCGTACATACCGCCGCAGTAGATGCCCAGCAGCAGGCCGATGGACGGGATGAGGTCCATGCCGAAGGAGAAGGGGATGAGCAGCGCCACGCCCATGGTGGCGGTCATGCCCGGGATAGCGCCCAGCAGAACGCCGCCCAGTGCGCCGATGAAGGTCATCAGAAGGACCTCGGGGTTGGACCAGACAGTCGCATAGCTGGAAAGAAGCAGACTAAAATCCATAACTGTGCTCCCTCCTTATATCATGTCCACAAGGGTGCGCAGGAAGTTCAGCGGACCCAGCGGAATATTGACGGTAAGCACCTTGTAGAACACCAGCCACATCAGCAGCGGCACCAGAACGCTCACAAGGACCATCTGCACCCAGTTGCGCTTGCCGATGAGGAACATGATGATCATCGAGAGCACCACAGCGCACAGGATGTAGCCGCAGCTCTTGAACAGAGCAGCGAACAGCACACAGAGGAGCATGACGAGGTAAGCAGCGGCCACGCCCTTATCCTTGAGGGGATTCAGGGTGCCGACTTCGACAGCAACGGGGTCGGTGGGCTTCATGGTACCCATCAGCTTGAAGATGGACTGGATGAGCAGAACCACCGAGAAGATGAGCATACCCACGATCATGACGCGGGGGAAGGTGGAAGCCTGCACATAGGTGTTGGCCACCTCAGGGAAATTATCGGTCTGGAACCACGCCCAGATGCCGATCGCGAGGAAAATGATGGAGCCTACCAGATTGGAGAAGGCCATCGTTTTCATTTTGTCTTTGTTCAAAAGGGGTTCCTCCTCTCTATATCTTCTCATAAAAAAGGGCAGGCATGAACTGCCTGCCCCAGCAAATACTCAGAGAGACAAATCAGAGGCCGACAGCGTCCATAGCAGCTGCGACATCGACAGCAGCCTGCTTCAGGTAGTCAGCATAGCCCTGTGCATCCAGATAGGAGATCGCCTGACCGTTGTTGTTCATGAAGGTCACGAAGTCAGGGTCCTCGATGGCAGCGGCGCAGGCCTCTTCCAGACGGGTCATGATGGCATCATCAACGCCCAGAGGAGCGGCCATACCGCGCTGGGTGTAGTAGGTGATGTCGTAGCCCTGCTCCTTACAGGTAGGAACATCGGGGAAGACGGGGTTGCGCTCTTCGTCCATGACGCCCAGGCAGATCAGGTCGCCGGACTCGATGAAGCTGCGAGCTTCGGCCAGAGAGACGGTAACGCCCTGAATGAAGCCGCCGGCTGCGTTCTGGACAGCGGTAGCAGCGCCTTCCTGATAGGTGATCATCTGGATGTCGATGCCGGTAGCGCTCATCAGGTAGCCGCCAGCGATGTGCCAGACAGAAGCGTTGGAAGAACCGCCCATCTGCACCTCACCGGGGTGAGCCTTGCAGTAATCAATGAAACCGGGCAGGTCGGTGATGCCGTTGTCAGCAGCCCACTTTGCGCCGACGGTGATGGCAGCTGCGTCGGTGTTGACGCGGCACAGGGGAGCGTAATTCTCCCAGGTCAGTTCACTGGTGCCCAGCTTCTTGTAGGTAGCCAGCTCGAAGGTGATCATACCGATGGTGTAGCCGTCGGTGTTGGCGTCTGCGATCGCCTGATGGCCCAGGATGCCGCCGCCGCCAGTCTGGTTATCGACGGTCAGGGTGACGCCCAGATTCTTGCCCATAGCCTCGCAGAATGCGCGCAGGCAGGAGTCCGTGCCGCCGCCGGCAGACCAGGGGCAGATGACGGAAATACCCTTGGTGGGGTAGTCGGTGGACTTGCCGCCGGCAGCGGTGCTGGCAGCAGTGGAAGCTGCGGTAGAGGTGGCAGTGCTGCTGGAAGAACCGCCGCAGGCGGTCAGGACGCCAGCTGCACCCACAGCAACAGAAGCTGCGAGGAAGTCACGACGAGAGATCTTTTTCATTTCTTGTTACCTCCGATTCACGTTGCGTTTATCCGTATTATGGCAGCGCCGTGCTTTGCTCACAGCGCCATTCCTTCCGCATACGGGTCGCCTTTGGATATTATGATAGCGCATATTTTCTCATCCCGCAATTAGATTCAAGCACAAATTTTTCAGGCAATGTTTGTACAAAGTGACCCGTTTGATTGGTTTTTGAAGCCTTCTGCAAGCCTTCCTTTCGATTCTTAGCTCTTATATCCAAAATTCTTTGCTGATGTATTTTTGATGCATACAGTCATTCTGAAATTCCATCTGTTCATCGTCCGGATTTCATTGTATAATGATATTGTATAAAAATGTCGTAATATTATAAAGATACAGCAGCCAGCCGCCCGCGCGGCCCGTTCGGAGGCGATGTTTTCATGCTTTACCGCATCTGGTCCCTTCTCAAGGAATCCTATCATTACGAAAAGCATCCGATCATGTTCGCAAACACAGCCCTTATCGTCATGGGTCTGCTCTGGCTGGTACATCTGCCGCTGCTGTCCCGCATCCTCGCTGTGGCCGACTTCACCGACCGCCACCGCCGCCGGGGCGAGACGGACGCCCAAATCGCCGCGGCCCTCCGCGAGCGTGCCGGACATGCGTTCGACCCACAGTGCGTAGAAGTCATGTGCGGAATGCTCACTGAAAAGACGTAAAAAGGAGGATGCTCCATGTCGGACGAAAAGATGAAATATCCACTGCTGGAATTCGAGTACGATAAATCGATCTATGAGGCAGCGCTGCAGCTGAACCCTCACCCAGCGTTCATGGATACCATCCCGCCAAGCTCCGAGGACTATATGCACGACGAGTTCGGATTTTATGACGACGATGACACGAACGCCCTAGCCCACACCGTGTATGTTCTAAAAGAACTCGAAGCAATCACATCGTCCCAGCGCTTTTCCCGTGACCATGCGACCCTGTTGTGGGAGCTTAGTGAGGATTTTTCCCATTACTGCTTCTGCGTCAAATACGGCTCCGGAAGCAAGGAAACGCTCTTTGCTTTTATGGAGGCCATGCTTTTTTACGGCTGTGACAAGCGGGTGTACGACGAAGTCGTCGAATGGAATCGGGCCGCCAACGAGGGCGAATACCCTTCCGAAGACCAGATCTTCAATTTCGATGCGCTCTACATCAAAATGGGCGATCGCTTTCTTTTTCTTGACAACAATATTTCTGCTGCGCTCAAATTTTACAGTCTGCCGACCTTAAAATGGCATGTCGATCGTTCTGCGTCCTCTAAGCTCGCCAAGAATTATTCCGTCGAATTCGATCAGGAATACGAAACTCTGGCCGATCTTGCGCGGGGAAACTTTTATATTTCCCCAAGCTACCTCCGTTCTCGCTTTATGCAACTCTACAACAAGATCCTCGTGTTCCCGTCTCGCGTGTTCCCGTCCGAAGAAAAGGCCAGTAGCGAGCTTCTTTCCCTCGTTGCTGAATATGCACATCTCGCCCACGATCTGATGGAAAGTTCGTTTGGTCAAAAGCGCATCGTCGCTCTGATGACGATTGTGCTGACGCAGAAGCTTCTCATCACTGAGCTTGCGCGGCTTGCCGACGACCCCGGCCACAGCCGGGCGAAAAAAGATCTTGTCATTCGGAAAGCAGCCCTGCTGAAAGGCACACCCTTCCAACCGCTGGCCAGCGCCGCTCACCAGCTTACCATCGACCCCAACACGCTTTCCTATGACGACTACCTGCAGCTGGTCAAGGCGGCACATCTGTCCGACCTTCTCCTCACGGAGCTGAGCGCAGAGGACAGCTCCCGCCTCATCGCCTACTACACCTCCTCCGAAGTGTTCTCCTATATGCTGCCCGAGAAGTGTACCGGCGAGAAAAAAGACCGTCTGGGCAGGCTGACGGTGATGCATCTCTCCTACATGAACGACCCCAACGAAGGCCAGACCCTCCGCAAAGCTCTGGCAGGCAGGTACGACACCGAGAAAAAGGGGCGCAAACAGCTGAACGTTCCCTATGTCTTCGTCAAATGCTTCAGCCCTCGCATCGATTATCTGCCCATGTGGGAGATGTATGGCGACCACGCCCGTGGCTGCTGCCTTGTGATCAACTGGGTCTTGTCCAAGCCGAACGCAAAATATGACGACCCCACGCTGTATCGTGTCTGCTATCTCCGGAAAACGGACGGTCGTTACCGGGCAGACCCCTCGGACAATCAGGGGTTTTCCGACTCCCCGGAAATCGTCCAGAAAGGCTGCACCCGCATCAATGCCCATCTGGACGAGCTAGCCCAGATCGCAGACCGACTCCCCCAGTCGCTTCTCCACTATTTTGACGACATTCTGGACAAGGTCCGCTACCTCTTCAAAGACAGCAGCTACAGCTACGAGCAGGAACTGCGGGTCATTTATCAGACCAAGGAAAATATCCTTCATACCGAACCGAAGAATCCCGAAGATAAGCCGTGGCTCTTTGTACAAACACCTTTCCCGCTCCAGCTGGATGAAGTCATCTTGGGGCCGAAATTCCCGGACGTCAGCACCCGGGTACCTTACCTTCAGGAGCAGATCGACCAGATGTGTGAAAAAACCGACACCGAAATGCCCCGCATCACCCTCTCCGAGATAGACTATCGTTAAACGCAGAAACAGCCCGCAGGCTGGACATTCGTCCGCCTGCGGGCTGTTTTTATTTCCTGTGAAATCATACCTTCCCGGCACCCTTGTCCAATATCTTGTCGAAGCGGGAAAAGAAGGTGATGGCTGTAATGGTCGCTGCCAGAATATCACTGACCGGCTCGGCGAGAAAGACGCCGAAACATTTGTTGGCCACAAAGTGGGGCAGGATGAAGATGAGAGGGATCAGCAGGATGATCTTGCGCAGACAGGCCAGCAGGAGGCTGACTTTGGCCTGCCCCAGCGCCATAAAGCTCTGCTGGCAGGCGATCTGAACGCCCATGGCGAGGATGCCCGCCATGTAGATGCGCATAGCCCATGTGGTGTATTCGATGAGGGCGGCATCCGAGGTAAAGATGCCCGCCACCACGCCGGGGGCCAGCATCATGAGCAGCCAGAACAGGGTGGTATAACCGAAGCAGAGGGTGAGCTGGAAGCGGAACGCCTCCTTGACGCGGGGCTTTTTGCCTGCGCCGAAGTTGAAGCTCATCACCGGCTGGCCGCCCTGACAGATGCCCTGAATGGGCAGGGTGCAGAGCTGGGAGGCGCTGGTGATCACCGTCATGGCACCCACCGCCACATCACCGCCGTAGCGGGCCAGACTGGAGCTGAAGCTGATGGAGAGCAGGCTCTCGGTGGAGAGCATCACAAAGGTGGAGATGCCCAGCCCCATCACCGGCAGGATGATGTTCCGCTCCACTTTGAGGTTTTCTTTCCGCAGCTTGAGGATGGTCTTGGGGCCGGTGAGGAACTTCCATATCCAGCAGGCACCCACGGTCTGACTGAGCACCGTCGCCACTGCCGCACCCCGGACGCCCCAGCCAAGACCAAAAATCAGGATGGGGTCGAGGATGATGTTGATGACTGCGCCAATGACCGTCGTGAGCATACTGATCTTCGCAAAGCCCTGGGTCGTGATGAAGGGGTTCATGCCCATGACCAGCAGCACGAACACCGAGCCGAGGATGTAGATGCGGCCATAGGCCACCGCATAGGGGAGAGTGGCGTCGCTGGCACCGAAGAGCCGCAGCAGGGCGGGCGCACCGGCATAGAAGCCCGCCGTCAGCACCACAGCGAAAAGCAGCAGCATGGTAAAGCTGTTGCCGATGATTTTTTCGGCCTCGTTTTTATTGCCCTGTCCCAGCGCGATGGCCGTGCGGGGCGCACCGCCCGCGCCGATGAGCATGGCGAAGGCGTTCAGGAGCATAAGGATCGGCGCAAACAGGCCCACGCCCGTCAGCGCCGCCGCACCGATGCCCTCGATGTGGCCGATGTAAATGCGGTCTACGATGTTATAGAGCAGATTGACCACCTGCGCCACCACGGCGGGTATCATCAGCTGCAAAAGCAGGGGCTTGACCGGCCCGCTGCCCATATCCTGTCGATTCTGTGCCATAGGTTCTCCTTTGAGTGCATACTTCAAATTTGAAATAAATATAGCACGCCCCGCTCTGCCTGTCAAGCACAAGGGGAAGGGCTTTTTGTTTTTCCAGTTGACGGAAAGGCGGGATTTTGCTATAATAATTAAGCTGTATTGTGGATATGGAGCATTACTCAAGTGGTCGTAAGAGGTCGCACTCGAAATGCGATAGGCCGGGAGACCGGTGCCAGGGTTCGACTCCCTGATGCTCCGCCAAATCGAATGGACAGATGAATTTTATTCGTCTGTCCATTCTTTTTTGCCGGAACATCGCCCGTCCACCCTGTCTTGTGGGCGTATGGCATCATGCTGACGCATTGCCATAGCCCAGCCCCTCCAGCATCGCCTGTGCAGACGAGAGCTTGGAAGCGTAATCGAGGTGGGCGTAAATATTGGCGGTGGTGGAGAAGTCGCTGTGACCCAGCCATTCCTGAATCTGCTTCATGGGAACGCCGTTTGCCAGAAGAAGGCTGGCGCAGCTATGACGCAGGTCATGAAAGCGGATAGGACGCAGACCGTTTTTCTCCAACAGCTTCGGGAACTGCTCGGAAACGTAGTTGGGGCGGATGATGTTCCCAATCTCGTCCACACACAGATAGCCGAGATAATCCCGGTTGTAGCTTTTACCGCACAGACGGCGGTAGGTGTCCTGCTGGCCTTTCAGCATCAGCAGGCGGTCACGGATGGGCGGCACAAGGGGCAGCGTCCGCAGGCTGGACTTCGTTTTTGCACGGTCTGCCTGTACCAGAACCTTTTTGCCGTCGATGGATGCCTGCGTAACGATGTGCTTGATCTCCAGAGTGTTTTCCTCAAAGTCGATCGCATCCCACTTCAGCCCCAGCACCTCGCTGCGGCGCAGGCCGTAGAAGGATGCCAGCAGAACCGGGATCTCCAGCTTGGTGCCCTCTGCGACCTCCGTCAAAGCATGGATCTCTTCGGCACTGTAATAGCTGCCCTTGAACGCATTCTTCTTCGGACGCTCGACCTTATCTGCCGGATTGGTGGGGATCAGGTCGATCTTGACCGCATACTTCAATGCCTTGTGGATGTTTGCATGGTAATGGATCACCGAATTTGCCTTGACCCGTTCAAGCTGTTTGGTATAGAAATCCTGCAAATCGGTGGCTTTCAGGTCTACCAGCTTGATGCCGCGCTTGCGGAAATAGGGAGCGATGATGCGCTCCACCATTCCTTGATAGCTGGCATAGGTCGTGATTTGGACAGAGCTTTTCGTGACTTCCAGCCATTTCAGCATGAAGTCCGAAAAGAGAATGTCATCGTCCAAGCGGATCTCCGCAGGTGCGGTGGGAACCATGAAGTTCCTCCGACGTTCCAGCAAAAGAGCTTCGGCTTTCTTCTTGTTCCTCTTGACGGACAGACCGGTGGCTTCCCACTTGGTCTTTCGCTTTCCAGCTGCGTCCTTGTAACTCAGAACGATGTAATAGAAGTCATTTTTTTCTTGCAGATGCCCTGCTACCATAGTGTTACCTCCTGTCTTTGCATCCACTTGAATATGTAACTTCTGCCGCTGACACCATCAGTGTACCCAACGGCAGGAGAGAATGCAAGGATGTCACGCCCGGATGGTGTGACCGGGTGCGAATCCGATAAGATAAGTCAAAAGATGTGCCTTGGGGATGCGGTAGGAGCGTCCGACCTTCAAATGCTGGATGCTCCCCTTTTTCAAAAGCGCATACCCGGTTTTTGTGCTGACGCTCAATATCTCGCACATCTGGTCGATGTTCAGCACATCCGGGTAATCCCGGAGCATCACACGGTACGCATCACGGGGATTCAAAGTTTCTTCGCCCAAACAGATCCCCCCTTTCTATAATGGAGTGTACCGCTCCGTCTTGCGGTCAGGCTCTTCCTGAATCAAAGTGCAGGCTGCGATCTCGCTCATTCCTGTCCTCTCCTCTCTAGTTCAATATGTCAATTATTCAAAAGAAAATACTATATGTAAAGAGCAAATGGCCTTTTTCGGGTACCATCGCCCTTGCCAAAGGAGATATTTGAGCTTAGAACTTCATCGGCAGTGCGTCTTTCCTGCACTTGCCGTTGTAGGTGGTGTA
>ENA-ORLM01001080-ORLM01001080.1-human-gut-metagenome-genome-assembly--contig:-NODE-1080-length-19392-cov-2.689412_pt1 | contig 19392 bp, 9 predicted proteins | sample MGYA00243063_ERZ508815 | MGnify/ENA primary metagenome ERZ508815 (study PRJEB26277, sample SAMN04329768) | human gut metagenome | biome: human-associated habitat | host: Homo sapiens | place: USA...
ATCCGAAATTAAAGCAGGCAGCTTCACTTTTGCATCCGTTTGCAAGGCGGTGCAAAAGCAAAGCAGCACTGCTACTCCTAACCTAATCTTATCATAAATCAAATATTTCATATTTCAAATCTTTTTATGGTGTATGAATATCAATTTTATTGATATTCATACAATTGTACATATAGTATCTTGAATTCTCCTACCGATATTCGTACGTGGCGCCCCTGATGGTCTTGGTCGCCGTTCAATCGGCGGATATAACGGAACTTTCCTTCTTTGTCCACCTCTACTTCATCCACATGACCGATACCGCAACGCATTCCTTGAAACTTTTCTTTTTTTGTCTTTATCTGTTCGTTACTTAAGGCGAATCCGTCTTCACCTAGTTGTTTTCGTATCTCGGAACCCGGTTTCTCCGAGCTCATGGCTAATTCCAAAACGCTACCGCTACCCGCTACAATATTTTCGTACTTGGATAGTTTTAGAATGAGGCCGCCACCTTCGGGCCATGTACTGCCGTCTGTGGCGCGTGAGTCCCACGGTAGTGTGAAATAGTGTCGGCAGGTTATTGATAAGTCATCATCCGTAATGATACGTTCTTTGTATTTTTGGCTGAAAAGGAGTCCTTTCATCATACCTTTGCCTTGATATTCAGTGAGTAATGGCATTAGTTCCTTTAGCTTGGTATAGCTTTGAGCTAAAGGAGAACAGGAAGTATCAGAGCCATCCTCTATGGAGAATGGACTGATACCGATAGCATCATGCTCGCCGAAAATATAGAAAGCACGTACTCCGTTATTATCTGTCAGGCGGATTTCTGGGATAAAAAGAGGGTTGTTATGCAGTTTGTACTGTGCTACCCAATCGGTGAAACCGTCGTCGTACAGGTCTGGCGCTAAGATGTCGATATTGGGTGCTCCGCAATGCCACACGTCGATAAGATGTGCCAACGGCCCCGCCGAAGGATATTCACCCGGTTTACGTTCTCGACTATTCATGGCGGCATTGACGTATAAAGGTACGTTATAGATGAAACGGGCGGTTTGTGCCATTCGCTCTACGTAGCGGGCGTAGTGCCATGCCATGAATATTTCGTCAGTATAGATGTCTGCACCGAATACTTCTTGCCATGTACCTTGTTTCTTACAGCCTTGGATTTCCCATTTCTTTATCATTTGGGGATGTAGTGTCTTTTTATTTTTTTGCAAATAGTTCATTAATTCTGTGGGAACAGGAGCACGGAATGCTTTGTCTGCTTCTTGGGAATAGTCGCGTGCATCTTCCAGCATGCCTATCTCATTTTCTATTTGTATCATAATGACGGTACCTTTTTCTTTGTCAATTGCAGCGATGTGCTGTAACCATGCCGAAAAGGCACGGTTGTCCGCTTGATAGACATTCTCGGAGAAAGCGCTGGCTATTTCCAATGGTTTACCTGTTTGCGTGTAGGCGCGAGGATATTTTTTATAGTTCTCTTTGAACCAGAGAGGGGCATAACAACTCATGGAGTTTTTCCAGGCTCCGAACCATAAGAAGACGACTTTCAGATTGTTCCGGCGTGCTTGTTGCAGGACTTTGTCGGTAAGTGTAAAATCGAAGTGACCTTCGGTAGGTTCTGTTAAATCCCAGTATGCAGGCACGAGGACGGTATTTAATCCCATTCTTTGTAATTTAGGAAAAATCCGCTCGATGTCTTGTATGGATGAGGCAGATGAATTACCGAGCTCGCCGCCTAATATAAGGAAAGGTTTACCGTCTACGATAAGTTGGGTAGTAGTGCCTTGTCTTTTTAAGTAACTTTTTTGTGCAGCGGCTTGTTCAACAGTAAAAATATGGATAATAAAAAGTAGTATTAAATATCTGCTTGTCTTTTGCAGATAAATTTCGAAAGCAAGGAAATATATTCCGAGAGTTTGCTGATATGTTTTGAATTTGTTTTTCATGTCACAAAGATAGCAGGTAATTTATGAAGAAGCTTTTGTTGGTATTATACAATGCTTTGTTTTTGTTACATGCTGTTTGCTATATGTTACATAAAGTGTTATACAGCGTACATTATTATACTATCTGCCATTCTTCACGGCATTCTGAATGGCAGATAGTACTATTTTATCAAGACCTATTTATTCATAGACCTTTTCCCAATCGGTACCAGTGAAACCTTCGCTGATGTCTTTTCCTGCAATACCATCGCATACACCTTTATAGGCATGTTTGCGTGCATAATTGGCATCGAAGAGGTTGGGAGATTGATCCTTTAACCAATATTGGTGTTCATCAGGATTATCACTGAGTGTCCAAATAGTGATACCGGATTGTTGTGTCTCAGGAATATTCTCCTTATATGATTCAAAAATCATTTGATATACATCTGATTGGGCTGCGAGTTGTTCGGCAGAAGGTGTAGCGGTGCCCAATGCCACATCCAATTCTGTTACACGGATAAGTTTTCCGGTTGCTGCTAAAGTTTTGAACATGGCATCTATTTGTTCTTTTGTGATACCGGAAGCTGTGACGTGCATCTGGGTACCTATACCGTCTACGATGGCTGCACCAGTCGAGTTGTTCTGGTCTATATATTTTACGAACTCTATTAAGGCTGCCAATTTGTTCGGGTTGGTTTCCAGGTTGTATTCATTTACAAAGAGACGGGAGCCTTGCGCACAGTATTGTCGGGCATAATCAAAAGCTTAGGTTGCATACTCTTTACCAAGATAATATCCCAATTAGAAATGGCCATTGCCAGTTTCGTTAGACCAATTTAGATTTAATCCGTTGACTGCATCTTCCGTGGGTGCCATATCTGCTTTACCTTCGCTGTCTGTACCGCCAAAAGCTCCGTCTATACCACGCCATTGACAGTTATCGGTGATAGGTTCATTGATAACGTCCCAGTCTTTAATACGGTCGCCAACGTGTTCTGCCATACCTTTTATCCAAGATTCCATAGCGTTGAGTAAAACGGTTTTCTTTTCTTGAGCTGTCTTAGGTATATAGGTAATGGTAGTGCTACGGGTTACTGCTTTAGTCTGCGGTTCTTTCTTTAAACCGAATTTGATATTATCTACATGGAATGTCGCTGCGTTTTTGCCGAAATTGATAAGAATACGATCTATATTTTCTTTGGTACAAGTGTATTCATATTCACATAAAGTCCAATCAGTACTCAAAGTAAATGCATGGTATCCTTCGCCTGAGTAATCATTGCTGTTTTGTGAGGCAAACTGTACTCCGCTGCTGTTTATCGTAGATTTTGCATAGAATTGGATAATATACGTTTCTCCTACAGCCAATGGCTCATTAAATGTATAGGCAAATTGGGCAGCATAGTAGTCATCTCCGTCTGAAGGATTGACTAGCACTACGCAGTAATCACTTTTATATCCTTCTTCCTTTGCTGATACATTTGTGCTTGAACTATTACCCCAGCTTCCCCAGCTACCTTTGGTACCACCTTCAAAATCACTGTTATCACCGGCAAGAATATTTGTCATGGTATCGTCTATCTTGAGTCCGAATTCAATATCATCAATATAATAAGTGCCGCCAACTTCTCCGAAATTCAGTATGATGCGGTTCACATCTTCATAAGTGGTAGTAAATTCATATTCGTAGGTGTTCCACGTACTACTGATATCGAATGTGTTATATCCTCCTTGACTTCCATAATTTGTTCCGTTTTGATATTGAAATTGTAATTTTCCGGCATTGGAAGAGGATTTAGCTTTAAATTTAATGATATATTCTTTGTTCGCTTGTAGATAAGTGTCAAATGTATAACCGCATTGTGCGGTATAGGCCGCTCCGGCATTATCTCCTTTATTCTTTAATGCCATACATGCCGTACCGTCTTCTCCGATACCGTTTTCGATCGTTTGTTCTTCTTTATTATCACCCCAGGAACTCCAGCCACCAGAAGTGCCATTATTGAAGTCGGATGCATCACCGGTAAGTATGTTGGCAACATTGCTGTCGCTTTCTATATTCATTTGGGGAGCGATCAGTGACTTCAGATAATTCTGGTTCTGTTGCGTGTGCCAGATAAAGTTATGACCATAGATCTGGATGTCTGTCGGTACCGCTTCCAGAAAGGCATCGACTGTTGTGAGTTTTAATGTTCCGTCGCTTTGTACAACAGTCTGATGTTTCATTGCATTTCCTGTTGTAAACATTTGGAAGTTGGCATCGGCAATGGCTTTATAATCAGCGTTACCGATGTATTCGTCTGTTCCCAAGCCTAAACCTACAATTAAATTAGGGGTGTACTGTGCGGCATATGCCTTGATATAATCGTAGTTCGCTATTTTTTCTTTCAGTGCAAGGGGCATTTCGGATTCACTGATTTCACCGTGACCATCAGGTGTTCCCCATTCCATTTTATTATCATCGCAGCTACCTAGCATCAATGTACAGGCAAGGGCAGGAAATATGATCTTATTGAATTTCATAATTTGCTTGATTTATAGGTTGATATTTATTCGGCACTCTCTTCATCCGGATAATCGGACACCGTGACATTTGCATTGGGCACGATGCGGAAATTATCGACATAGAGTTTTTGATTGAAGTTACTGGCTTCGAATGTCAGTTCTTCACTATATTTTAAATCGGAGTTACAGAATAGGAAACCAAAGTTACGGTAACTTCCCGCATTACGGTCTGATATAACTTCCGCAAATGTATGACTGCCGCCTTCATCACTATATTTACCGAATTTAGTGAGTGGGATGGTTATAGTAACCCAACGGTCACCGGTAGTATAAGGCACATTCTCGCCGTCTACCAGCCAGGGTACCCATACCATAGCTGTAGGATAGTCAATACTGGTGGTAAATGTTGTTTCGACTGAACCATAACCATAATTTGACAAGTTGTTTTGGAGAGTGATTTCCATTTGTCCGGTTCCACCCCATGCTTCCGGTATATAGGTATCGAATTGCAGTGCTATTTGGCTGGCTTGGGTATTTTCAGGAATGAAAGAGGTCATACGGGTCCAGTCATCTGTAGGTTCGTCATTGCCGGCTGTAAACCAAACTAAAGTTCTTTCGCCTGCTTTGACCCCGCCCTCGTCTAAACGGCTTTGAGGAATTAACATTGCTACTTTGCCGCGACCGGAGTTAAGCGGGTCGTCAACGAGATCTGTAGAACTATATGTCGCACTCCAACTTCCTAATACACCTTTCTCATCAAAGTTGATAACATAGCAATCGTTATTATTGAAACAGGCAGGAGTAATTGCAATACCATTAGCACCTTCTGAGGTAATAGACCCGGATTCTGTTACATCGGCAGGCATGATGAAAGAGTACCATTCACCGTCTTCATCGCTTGTAATGTCTGTTACTTCGATTCCGCCAGGCAGAGTTATCTTATTGGTTTCTTGTAGATTATTTCCATATACAATAACCTTTTCACCGACTTGAGGCAGTGTGTTGTCTATATTGCTGATAGTAGGGGATGCTGCGCGAATGGTAAACTCATAGACGGTTTCTGCTCCGTCCTTTACAAGGCGGATAGTGTTGCGCACTGATTCTTCTGCGTCTGTAACAGGAATTTTACTGTTAAGTTGAACTAACATGGATTTATCGCTTACATAGGTGCGATTGAAGTAGGTATCATAACCGTTTATATACACTGTTTTTACACCATAAAGCCCGCTACCTTCGATGCGGATGATTTGTCCGAGGCGTGCAAAAGTTACTTCTCTGTCGGGTACGGTGGATTCAGCGTCTTCCAAATAAATTTTGCTGATTGTGATAGGACTATTTTGTACATCTTTATCAAAGTATTTGTCGTCTTCGTTGCAGGCAATAAAACCTATGGATAGAAGCACGAGGTACAATGTCCAAATATATTTTAACTTTTTCATGATTATCCTTTTTTATTAGTTGAACAATTCTTCTGCTGTAACCTCTTTTTCTCCAAATTCGTAAGCTACAGTCTGGATGTTACCGTTAGAATCGGGTTTCAAGTTAGGATTCTTACTTTGGTCTGTATCTGCGATAGGTAAACGTAGACTTTTAGCAGTAGCTTCGGCCACACCGGTTCCCGGGGCTACATAACTTTCACTAAGTTGATAGGTGTTGGTAGTGGAGTCATAATAGCTGGCATTACGCTCTTGATTGTTCATGTAGTTAATAACTTCTTGCTGTTGATAGTAGGCACGAGAAACAAGATCATACCAATATAATCCTTCAAAGGCAAATTCTACACGGCGTTCATGACGCAAATCCTCATAGGTGATAGTCGATTTGGTTGGCATCCCTGCGCGAGTACGTACCAGATTGAAATAGGCTACATCAGTGGTACTGGCATTGTTGCCCATGCTGGCTTCTGTATAATTCAAATAGACTTCTGCCAGACGAAGCATATAGGTATTGATACCTGCATTGTTTACTTGGCTGAATCCGTTGTCTGCGTTGGTACCTATAACATATTTCTTGATATTGGCACCTTGGCTGCCTGCGCTTTCTGTAATGCCATAGGTGTATCCGCCATTTTTGATGTTAAGTTCTGTGTATGTTTCACCGTAGGAAGCTACAGAGTAGTGTCGACGGATTTCATCGTCTACTATTCTGTTCAGAGTTTTGTCTTCATAGTTGGAAAATTCTTTCCATAAATCCCATGAGCAATAAGTTGCTCCACCCCATGCATTAGTATCTGCAACCATTGTAGACCAGGCGAAAAAACGCACCATCGTATTGGCACATCCACCTACTGCGTCGGAGGTGCCTTGCATCCATTGCAGTTGGAAAAGGCTTTCAGCATTGTTATTGATGCTATTTGCTGCAAACAAAGCGCTGAATGGCTTTACTAATTCGGCTTCTGATTCATTAATAACTTTCAAAGCAGCTTGTTTGGCTAAATTGAGGTAATATTCATTACGTATACCACGGTTGAAGTCTGTAGCTGCATTGGTTCCATCATAGGCACCGCTGGTAGTCAAGCCTGCCATTGACAGATAAAGACGCGATAACATGCCGTAAGCGCTGTAGCAAGTGACGCGGCCCAAATCAGATTGCGTTTTAGGCAGATACTTGGCTGCATATTCCAAGTCGCGGATGGCAAACTCTATAACATCAATGCCGGGAGATGCAGGAATCACATAATTATTGACTAAACTTGAAGTATTGGTATAGATAATGCCTGCCCCCCACAAAGAACCGATATACCAATAGGCTGTTCCACGCATGAAGCGCGCTTCAGCGATAGCTCGTTGTTTAGTCTCTTCGCTAATGGTGGATGCTGAGTAATCGGTAATATTATTGATGGTATTGTTAGATTGTGCCACAACAGAGTATAATGAGTTCCATGCATCAGCAAGACCTTGACTTAGAGATGTCTCACTTAAGTTTGTGTACGGAAATATGTAATTGGAATACTGGGCGGTGATATTGTTGGCACGTCCGTCTCCCATACCGTAGTAAAATTTATCGTTGAAGCCTGCCCACACATAATTATATAAAGGAGCTGTGGCTGAAAGCAGAGCGGACTCTGAATCGAAGAATGTTTCTTGATTCAAGTCATGAGAGTTTTCTTGTTCCAGAAAATCTTCGCAACTACTTAAAGATATCGTACTGACTAAAACTGTCAGAAGTATATATTTCTTTTTCATTGTATTTCTTTTTTTAGGTTAGAAGGATACATTTAAGCCGAATGTGTAAATACGCGGTGAAGGATATCGACCATAATCAATACCATTGTACAATGTATTACCGTATAAGCTGCCTACTTCAGGATCGTATCCTTTATATTTAGTCCATGTGTATACATTTTGCAAATTGGCGTAGATTTTCAGATTCTGAATAGGTGTTTTCTGCAGCCATTTTTTGGGGAGAGTATAACCCAATGAAATGTTTTGTATGCGCAGATAAGAACCGTCTTCTACATAGCGGTCGCTGACCCGCCAGTTTAAGTTTTTGGAACTTTGTGTGTACATGCGCGGTGAGTTGGCATCGCCGCCTGTAACATGGAAATTACGGTAGTCATCCGGTCCGTTGGGATCAATTTTTTCAACGATGGCATAGCCGGTAGATTTCAATAAATTACTGTTGGAACCACTGATTTCCAACCAACGGCGGTTGTAGTTTAATACATCATTGCCATAAGAGCCGCTCAAGAAAATTGTAAGATCAAAACCTTTCCAAGAGAATGTGTTTCCGATACCGTAAGTAAATTTGGGCTCAGGATTACCGATGAAAGTTTGATCTTTATTGTCAATTATGCCATCTTTATTTATATCTTCAAAGATGTAGTCGCCTAACCATGTTTGTCCTTCGGCAATGCTCTGTCCTTCAGGACGTGCTACTTCTTTGACCGTACCGTCCGCAGTTTTGTAATAAAAATCGGTCGGTTCGTTGAAACGCCCAATAACTTTATATCCCCAAAACTGACCGATAGGATATCCGGGCATGGAGTTCGTAACGGTTTGTTTGTCATCTCCTATTTGTAACTCGTAAGGAAGGCTGCCTGTTTCCGTGTCCATTTCAACCACTTTATTGCGATTCAGTGAAAACACGAAATTACTTCTCCATTGGAAGCCCTTGGTATCAATATTTACAGTATTCAAAGTGAGTTCCAGACCTTTGTTTTCCAAAGAACCGATGTTACCCCATGGATTAGTGGCGGCACCCAGTCCGGATGAGCCCAGGAATGAGGGTAGGGAGATTTGAAGCAACATATCTTTTGTTTTCTTGTAGTAAAAGTCGGCAATGAATTCTATGCGGTTGTCAAAGAGATTTATATCCAGTCCTAAGTTGGTTGAATAGGTGGTTTCCCATTTCAGATTAGGATTTGCCGTATTTCCGTTCAATACACCGTTACCCCATGGAGTAGCTTTTGTAGAGAGTAATGCAATATATGCCCAGTCTTGAACATTCTGATTACCGGTAGTGCCCCAGCCGAATCGCAGTTTCAGATTATTGATGATGGGATTGTTTTTTAGAAAAGATTCATTGCTTACTTTCCATGCCAGTGCTGCTGAAGGAAACCACCCCCAACGGTTGCCTTTTGCAAATTTGGAAGAGCCGTCTCGGCGAATGGTGGCTGTTAACAGATAGCGGTCATCATAAGAGTAGAATGCACGTCCGAAGTAAGAGAGAATCGAATTGTCATTCTGATAGCCTGTACCGCTGGAGAGACTGCTCTCTCCTGCACTTGGATCTGTAGCTGAGTTTGATAGGTAACCGCTGGCATTGCTTGCTTGTGTTTCCCAGTGATTCTGGCTCATTTCTTGACCAATCATGATATTCACATTATGTTTTTGGGCGAATGTTTCATTGTAGGTCAATATATTGCGCCAGCTCCAATATTTAGTATCTGTTTTAGTCCATTTGCCGGTACGAGTGGAGTTCGTTTTAACGCCAAACTGATAGTCGGGTTCATAGTAGTAATATTTATTCAGGTTATAGTCGGCAGAAAGTTCTGTTTTTAAAGTCAGTCCTTTATAAAGTGTAGCTTTCAGATAAGTATTATATCGGAAATTCTCTTTCTTGTTGTTATTGGTACGAATAGTAGCCAATGCAACAGGGTTATCCGGCATCCATTGGTCATCCGGTCCGTCATAAGAACCGTCTGCCGAAGTGATTGCAACGCTGGGTTGTGATTGTAAAGCGGTCATGATAATGTTATTGTCTGCACCTACTTTTTGTTTGCTGTCTGCCAAAGAAAAGTTAATGCCGCCTTTTAACCATGATTTGATTTGTGCGTCAAGGTTACCACGTAAGGAAAGACGTTTGAAACCAGAACCAAGGGCAATACCGGCTTGATCAAGATAACCGCCGCTGAAGGCATAGGTTATTTTATCACTGCCACCTGTGATAGAAATATTGTGGCTGGTCATCAAGGCATTTTGGAATAGTTCCTCTTGCCAGTCGGTGCCATCGCCCAATAACTCGGGTTCTACAAAATAATCACTTGTTTCTACAAAGCCGGCAGCCGCACGTGCATTGTGGTGAGCAGCATATTCGCGCAAATTCATGACTTCCAGTTTCTTCGGCATATTCTGCCAGCCTACATATCCATCATAAGTGATAGATGCTTCCCCGGCAGCACCGCGTTTGGTTGTAATCATAATAACGCCGTTGGATGCACGGGCACCATAAATTGCAGTAGCTGAAGCATCTTTCAATACATCCATTGAAACAATATCAGAAGGATTGATACTTGATAATGGATTACTGGTGTCATCATCTGTGGTAGAGTCGACTACTACGCCATCGATTACGAAAATCGGCTGGTTGGTGGCATTCAATGAGTTGATTCCACGGATACGGATAGAAGAGCTACCGCCAGGTGTACCTGTATTAGCCTGTATCTGTACACCGGCTGCACGCCCCTGCAATACTTGATCGATGGAGGTAGGAACTGATTTTTTAATTGCTGCATCATTCACCGATACTACTGAACCTGTCAAGTCCGAACGCTTCATCTGCCCATAACCGACGACCACAACTTCGTCCAACATTTCGGTATCTTCTTTCATGATGACATTGATTTGTTTCTTACCGGTTATAGGAATCTCTTGTGCCTTATATCCGATAAAGGAAACTACGATAATACTGTTCGAAGGTACATTTAGGGTGAAATTACCGTCAATGTCGGTTACGATACCATTACTGGTACCTTTTTGTACAACACTGGCACCTATAACAGGCTCTCCGATATTATCTTTTACTGTTCCTTTGACAGTGATGTTTTGCGCAGATACCCAAAGTGGGAGTACGCATAGTAGGAAAATAAGCCCCAAAGGCTTAAGAAAATGATTTGTGCATTTCATAATGAAATTGATTTAATGGATAATTTTATACTCTCATTCTTAGATTTTCCTCATATATAATAAGGTAACTTTTTTTAGTGTGCCTTTCCTTAAGTGCTCATTTGTTTCGTTGGATTAATGGTTAAACATCGTTTTTGTCTGGTACAAATTTATTGTATTATATATGAAATGTTTGTTTGGAATGTTTCCTGTATAACATATTGATGTAACATCATTTTTCTGTGCGTAACAAAATATTTCTCGAATGTTACATTTATGCTATGTGGTATACAAAGCTATCTATTATTTTTCATACATTTGTTCTGACTTTAAATTATATAGCATGAAAATACAGTCCAAAATATCATTTTTTTTTGTGATATATATAATTTCTTCTTTTACAGTTTATGCACAGACCGGAAGATTTTATACTACTGACAAAGGATTGTCCAGTAGTTTGATTAATCATTTTTTGCAAGATAGCAAAGGTTTTATCTGGACGGCGACAGAATATGGGTTGAATAGTTTTGATGGTTTGCGTTTTACAAACTATTGGCATGTTTCGGGCGATTCTACTTCTATCAAAAATAATTATGTACGTACATTGTTCGAAGATAGTCGGCAAAATCTATTAATAGGATGTATTGATGGCTTGATGAAATATGACCGCGAAACAAACACCTTTTCAGAAATACCGATGATACGTGCCGGTAAGCGGGTTTTTCCACATGTAACACAGATGCAAGAACTGCATAATGGAGAAATCTGGATGACTACTACCGGACAAGGAATGTTCCGTTTGGACGAAGAGCAGAAACAAGCTGTTTCGGTGGATGAACTTTTACGTCAATCCAATTATAACTTTCAATCTTGTTTTTATGAGGATTCCTATTACAATCTTTGGATAGGTACTTATGGAAATGGATTGATTTGTTATATACCAGCAACTAAAGAGGTGCGTGTATTTAAGTATCCGGCTCTCAATGATAATAATATAGCCGCTATTATAGAAGATAAACAAGGAAATCTGTTTGTAGGAACGCAAAAAAAGGGGGTGTCATGCTATAATAGGAAAGAGAATTGCTTTACTCCCGTTCCTTATATGGGAAATAATGTTCTGTCTGTTTACTGTATGTCGTTGGTAGATGGACAACTTTTGGTCGGCACCGATGGGCAGGGGTTGAAAAAGTATAACCCTATAAAGATGTGTTTGGAAGATTATATAGTTAACTCTACTCCGATAGATTTCTCGGAGGGAAAGATACACTCTATTCTGGAAGACAAGGATAAAAATTTATGGCTGGGGCTGTTCCAAAAAGGACTTGTCTTAATACCGAAACAGAGTAATCCTTTTGAATACTATGGCAGTAGGTCTATCTATTATAATCCTATAGGGCAAGGATGTGTCATGTCTATCTTTCAGGATAGTAACCAGCATCTGTGGATAGGTGTTGATAATGAGGGTATATATGAACTGGATACTGATGGTAACCGTCTGCGACATTATCAACCCGGAAGTTCCGCTCATTCTGTAGCTAATACGATAATGTGTATTTATGAGGATTCGGAAAAGAATCTGTGGCTCGGTTCTTATACACGTGGCATAGCGAAGCTGAATCGAAGAACCGGAGAGTGTGACTATTCTTTGCTTATCGACAATGAAAAGATACTTTCCATTACCGAAGATAAACAGAAAAATTTATATATAGGGACATTAGGTTCCGGCTTTTATCAGTATAATTTGCAGACTGGCAATTTGAAACATTATGAGTCTTCCAAAGATGAAACCGGTGATTTGAAAAGAAATGAACTGGTCAATGATTGGATTAACTACATATTCTGTGATAGTGAAGGACTTATCTGGCTTGGACATTATAAAGGAATAAGTTGTTTTAATCCCTTGACGGGGAGTTTTGTAAACTATCGACAGGTGAATACTTTGATTTCAGGTTGCGTGGGATATGCCATTCAGGAAGATTATTCCGGTAATATTTGGGCAGGTACTACAGACGGACTTTATTGTTTCAACAAAAATACAGAGGATTTGGAGAGATTTACAATAGCGGAGGGCTTGCCTAACAATGTTATTTGCGGACTGAGTGAGGATTTCCGGCATGATATATGGATTAGTACCTATATGGGTATTAGTAGATATGATGCCAAAAAACGGTGTTTTGTTAATTACTATTCAGGAGATGGGTTGCAGGGCAATGAGTTTACACACGGAGCTTTCTATAAAGATAAGAAAGGACGGATTTATTTCGGTGGCGTCAATGGTATTACATATTTCTCTCCGGAGAGTATAGAAAATGTCTCCAAAGAAACTGATGTTTGGATTACGGACTTTTATGTATTCAATCAGCCGATACATAAAAACAGCCTTTCAGGCGGAAAATTCATAATCCGTACATCGGTACAGGATGCAAATCAGTTTCGACTGTCGTACGTGGACAACACATTCAGTATCGTCTTATCTACATTGCAGTACAATAATCCCGAGCAAATTTCTTATCAATACAAAATCGATGAATTAGGTTCCCAGTGGCTTAATACCGAACCGGGAGAGAATCGTGTCACTTATAATAATTTGCCGCCCGGCAAATATACTTTCCAAGTGCGTGCTCTCAATTATGGCAATTATTCGGAAACGCGTACTGTAAAGATTTTGATCACTCCTCCCTGGTATCAGACCTGGTGGGCATATTGCATTTACACTGCTTTAGCCGGACTGTTGGTATTGGGCATTATCAACTATATTCTGTCACGTATGCGCCATCGCCGTGAAATAATGAAACGGGAACATGCCGAACAGTTGAATGAAGCAAAGCTGCAATTCTTTATCAACATATCCCACGAGATACGTACGCCGATGACGCTTATCATCAACCCGTTGGAGAAACTGTTGGCGGATAAAAAAGATAACGAGCTGCATAAAACGTATTTGATGATTTATCGCAATGCGCAACGTATTCTTCGTTTGATCAATCAGTTAATGGATATCCGTAAGTTGGATAAAGGGCAGATGTTTATGAAATTCCGCGAAACGGATATGGTAGGTTTTATTGATGATTTGATGCAGACATTTGAGTATATGGCTCGTAAGAAAAATATCCGTTTTACTTTTGAGCACGAGATGCCTCAATTAAAAGTGTGGATAGACCTTAATAACTTTGATAAGGTGCTGATGAATATTTTTTCCAATGCCTTTAAGTATACTCCGGAAGGGGGTGAGGTACAGGTCCGCTTGTCAACAGGTCGGGATATTACACGTCGGGATGCATTACGCGAATATTTTGAGATTGTGATAACGGATAGCGGTATCGGCATTGACAGGGATAAAATAGAGCGTATTTTCGAACGTTTCTATCAAATAGATAATGACGTAACAAAGTCTAATTTCGGGACCGGTATCGGTTTGCACTTGTCTCATTTATTAGTGCAGTTACATCATGGTGAGATTTTTGCCCAAAACAGGGAAGATACTTCCGGTAGTCGTTTCATTCTACGTATACCATTGGGATCAGCACATTTGCGCACTGATGAGTTGGAAGCAGTAGATGAAGAAACAGTGATGTTTCACACTATTGAAAAGCCTGTTTTAGCGAAACTGGAAGAGTTGGCTGCTGAAGAAGAGGGGGAATCTAAAACCAATATGAAGGCAAAGACACGTTTACGGGTATTGGTTGTGGAGGATGAGGATGAAATCAAGTCCTATCTGAAATCGGAATTATCGGATGAATACAAAGTGGAGACTTGCAGCAACGGTAAAGAAGCGTATGATTCGATTTTGCGTGATGCGCCCGATTTGGTTATCTCCGATGTTATGATGCCCGAAATGGACGGACTGACTTTGTGTCGTAAAATAAAGCAGAACACTAATGTAAATCATGTTCCTGTAATCTTGTTGACAGCCAAGTCCAAACCGGAAGATACTTTGGAAGGGATGGAAACCGGTGCCGATGCTTATATGGTGAAACCTTTCAACACGGAATTGTTGAAAAAGACTATTGCCAACCTGATAGCCAATCGCAAACTGCTGCGTAACAAATTCAGCGGGGCTCAACAGCAAGAGGATAAAATGGAAAAAATTACAATGAAGTCCAGTGACGAGATATTGATGGACAAGATTATGAAAGTGGTGAATGAACATCTGGATGACCCTGCACTGAACGTTGAGATGCTTGCTTCCGAGGTCGGATTGAGCCGGGTACATGTACATCGTAAGCTGAAGGAACTGACGAATCTTTCTGCCCGGGACTTCATTAAGAATATTCGTTTACAGCAAGCTGCGACTTTATTGGCGCAAGACCAAAAGCTTACTATATCGGAGATTGCTTATGCCACGGGATATACCAACCTGTCGCATTTTTCCAGTTCTTTCCGCGAAAAATATGGAATGTCTCCGAAAGAGTATATGAATCAACATAAATAAATATCAGTTTGAAAGCAGAAAGGATGCTAAAAAGTTCTTGACTATTGAGTGTGCGAGGCAGGTTGTGCGTATTCCTTTTCAAAACGAATTGAAAGATGAGAAAAGCCATATTACTTTTACTGCTATCGGCGGTTACAGCATTGCAAGCGCAAATCGATGTCCGTACCCTGCAACTTTCTCAGACGCATCCCCGTTATCTGACGAATGCCGGCGGAAAGCAGGTCACACGTGATTTAATAGAGAATGAACCATGGGCAAAAGAGGTGTTCGATAAACTGAAAGCAAAGGCGGATTCCTATACCCGCCTGACCGAGGCGCAGCCGGACTGGCTTTTGTCGCGTCTTGCCATGTATTGGAATTCCCATGCCACCGATGTATATATAAAAGGTGAAAGTTTCGATCATGCAGGCGGAGCGAAAGCTCCCGTTCCTACGGTGCGTTATACCGGTACGCGTGGCACATTCGCCACTCACGGACGTCCCAAATTGGCGGATGTCATTCCCTATGACGATGATAAAGACGGTAATGTCACTTTCCATAACAACTCTCTTCCCGGCCGTCCTTTGGAAAAAGTGCATCCCGCCAAGACGGGGCGTAACATCGAAAGCCTGAACCGCGAGATTATGGGAATTGCCCGTGATGCGGCTTTCCTTTATTGGCTGACCGATGAAGAACGGTATGCCCGCCTGGCAGCCGGTGTTTTCGATACCTATATGCAAGGTATCTATTACCGCAATGTCCCTGTCGATTTAAACCACGGTCACCAGCAGACACTGGTCGGTATGAGTTCGTTTGAGGTAATCCATGAAGATATACTTTATGATATTGTTCCCCTTTATGACTTCCTGTACGGGTATTTGGCGGTTCATTATGCCGATAAGATGAGTATCTATGCCGGAGCTTTCAAGAAATGGGCGGATAATATCATAGCCAACGGAGTCCCCCATAACAATTGGAATCTGATGCAGGCGCGTTATGTAATGGACATCGGCATGATACTCGAAGATGATGCTCATTACGCCGACGGCAAAGGGCGCGGTTATTATATCGATTATGTACTCAACCAATCCGGCATCCGCCAATGGAGCCTGAAAAAACTTGCCGACTACGGATATGATCCTCATACGGGTATTTGGGCGGAATGTCCCGGTTACAGTGGTGTGGTGATGAATGACTATGCCAACTTTACAAGCCTCTTCGACCGTAACCTGCATTGTGACTTGACGAAGGAACTGCCGGTACTTCCCAAAGCTGTGGCAGCCACTCCGCAGTATTTGTTCCCCAACCGGATGATATGCGGTTTCGGAGATACCCATCCGAATTATCTGAATACCACGCCTGTTGTCCGGATGATTGAGAACGCTCAAGTCAATGGAAAAGAGGAGCAAGAGAGATATTTTACTGCTTTGCTGAAATGTCTTGATCCTGATGCCGGGAAAGCTGCGGCTAAAAAAAATGTACGTGTGTCTATCAATTCATTTTTTGACGACAAGCCTTTGACACTGAAGCCGGATATCCGGGCAGGCAAGATAGAGGATTATGTATCTCCTTTATTTTACGCACCAAACGTGTCGTGGCTGGTACAGCGCAACGGTATGCACCCGCGCCATAGTTTGATGATTTCCCTGAACGCCAGCGAGGGCAATCACATGCATGCCAATGGCATTTCGATGGAGCTTTACGGCAAGGGGTATGTGTTAGGCCCTGATGCCGGTATCGGTTTATACCTGTACAGCGGATTGGATTATGCCGAATATTACTCACAGTTTCCCAGCCACAATACGGTATGTGTAGACGGCATTTCCAGTTATCCGGTGATGAAGAGCAATCATTCCTTCGATTTGCTATCCTGTTTTCCGGCATCTTCCGCAGCTGCGGCGGCAAAGGATAAATTCCCTTCCGTTACGTACAGCGATGTTTATTTCCGTGAACCGGAAAGCCGTGCAGACCAGACACGCATGATGAGTATCGTTACCACTGGTCCCGAAACAGGCTACTATGTAGATATTTTCCGTAGCCGCAAAGAACGCGGCGGAGACAAGATGCACGATTATTTCTATCATAATCTGGGACAGGAGATGACCTTGGCTGCTGCCGACGGTACGGACCTGCACCTGCAGCCTACCGAAGAACTGGCTTTTGCCGGTGCACATCTGGGAGCCTATTCTTATCTGTTCGACAAGAAATGCGCCCGTACCGGTAAAGATGTAAAAGCTGTCTTTACAATCAGAATGCCCGATAAGGATGATATTCGGATGAATATGTGGATGAAAGGTGAAAAAGACCGCACGGTGTTTTCCGCTCTCAGCCCTATGACCGAAGGTCTGAGCCGTACGCCGGGCATGCCTTACAATATTAAGGACCAACCCACCCTTACGTTTGTTGCCCGTCAGAAGGGTGAGTCATGGAACCGGCCTTTTGTAGCCGTTTACGAACCTTCGACGGTAAAGGAAACCGAGCAGATTTCTTCCGTTACTTTTCCGGAGGTGGAGAGTAAGCAGCCGGGTAGCCATGTAGGGATTTGCGTACAACAGAAAAACGGGCGTACGGATTATATTCTATCTTCGGACGGTGCAACTCATCCTTGCTTGATGGGTAACGGCATGAAAGCTTCTGCCACCTACGCTCTGTGGGGAAACCGGCAGGGAGAGGACTGTACTCTCTTTTTAGGGAACGGTACGCTGTTGCAAACTCCTTCGGCTTCGGTCAAAGCCGATGTTCCGGTGAATGTGTTGCTCGAAAAAGAAGCGGACGGATGGTATTACACGGCATCCGGCACTTGTACGGTAACATTAGGCGGAAAGACGTACAAGATAAAGAAAGGTGTGACGAAGAAAACCAAATTGTAGGAGGAGCCGGGTGATGGGACAAAAGGTATGGGTTATATTGCTTGTGTGGGCATGTCTCGGCATGACTGTCCGGGCACAGTTGAAAACTTATCCGGAAGGGTTGCATACGGGGCTGCCACACAATGATGATTATACGGTGCGTGTCCGTATGCCCGGTGGGGAGTGGCAGGATGTGTTTGAATACAAGGTGCAGGTCGATTTGGACAAGCCGCAAGACGCTTCCATGGTACAGTTTGATATGGGCAGTCCCGTGGAAGTCATGGTAAAAAAGAATAATGGTACGGTGCGTGAGGTTACCATACGTCCCTTGAACAATGAGATAGCCTTTCGGCAAGTGCAAAACACAATCTTTTTCTCCTTAGATAAGCCCCGGTACCTCTCGGTGGAGTTCAATGGCGATCGCCTGCACAATTTACATCTTTTTGCCAATCCTATGGAGAAGGAGGTTTATTCCGGGGAAGCGAAAGGCGTTATGTTCTTCGGTCCCGGTGTGCACCGTCCGAAAGACTTGCCCAACAATCAGATACGCGTGCCAAGCAATACTACTGTTTATCTGGCGCCGGGTGCGGTGCTGAAAGCCAAATTACTGGTTGATAATGCGGAAAATGTCCGTATCATCGGTCGTGGAATATTAGACCACCCTGTCCGCGGCATTGAAATAACCGATTCCGAAAATGTATTGGTCGATGGAATTACGGTGGTGAACCCGGAACACTACACGGTGTTCGGCGGCGGTTCTTCGGATATAGTTATCCGTAACCTGAAATCCTTTAGTTGCAGAAGCTGGAGTGACGGCATTGACATGATGTGCTGCCGCAAGGTCCTTGTCGATAACGTTTTTCTCCGTACGAGCGATGATTGTATTGCGCTCTATAACCACCGCTGGAACTGGTGGGGAGGTTCAAGCGATATTACCGTACAAAACTCCGTCCTGTGGGCGGACGTTGCGCATCCTATCAATGTAGGCGGGCATGGCGATCCGGATTCTTCAACAGGCGAGGTTATCGAGAATCTTATTTTCCGTAATGTGGATATTCTGGAACACGATGAAGACGACCCGATGTATCAGGGATGCATGACGGTAGATTGCGGTGATAGAAACCGGGTACGTAATGTCTTGTTCGAGGACATTCGTGTAGAGAACATTCAGGAAGGTCGTCTTTTCTATGTGAAAGTCCGTTTCAATCCCAAGTACGACAGGCAGCCCGGCAGTAGTATCGAGGGGGGTTGTATTCCGTAATATCACTTATACGGGAGTCGGCGAGAACCGTTCGCTCATTCAAGGGTTAAGCCGGGACGGCATGGTAAGGAATGTGACGTTTGAGAATGTCACTATCAACGGAGAGAAGATGCGCGATTTGAAA
>ENA-ORLM01001081-ORLM01001081.1-human-gut-metagenome-genome-assembly--contig:-NODE-1081-length-19387-cov-3.364319_pt1 | contig 19387 bp, 17 predicted proteins | sample MGYA00243063_ERZ508815 | MGnify/ENA primary metagenome ERZ508815 (study PRJEB26277, sample SAMN04329768) | human gut metagenome | biome: human-associated habitat | host: Homo sapiens | place: USA...
AATACCCAACTTTGTGCGCGTTTTTTTTCGGCCGACAGCACGCTCTATGAAGGCAGTGTGTGTCCGCTGAGCGTGATGTCCAAGGCGCACAGCAGGAAGCAACCGCAGCGTCATGGCTACGGAAAACTGGTTTGTGCCGACGGCACGGTGTACGACGGTTTGTGGCAGTCCGACACACTGACCTACGGCACACGTATCGATTCATTGGGCGTGTACTGCGGACAGTTCAATGCCAGCCTGCAAGCCCACGGAACAGGCCGTATGTACTACAGCAACGGCGAGTTCTATGCCGGAACATGGAAGGCCAATAAGCGTTCGGGTCACGGGTTCAGCCTCAGTGCTAAGCGAGCTGTGTATTGTGGCGTGTGGGGCAACGATCGTTTCAGGGGCGAACAGCTCATTTTTACCTCCGACCGCATCTATGGCATCGACATTTCGCGCTATCAGCACGAAATCAACGGACGCCGCCGTCCGGTTTATCCCATTCATTGGAACAAACTGCGCATACGCCATCTTGGTGCCGACCGCCGCGTGCAGGGCAAGGTAGATTATCCGGTGTCGTTCGTTTACATCAAATCGACCGAAGGCCGAACCTACCTCAATAAATATTATGCGGCCGATTTGCGGCAGGCCCGCCGTCGAGGCATACCTGTGGGCACGTACCACTTCTTCAGTCTCACGAGCAGTGGTGCGCTGCAAGCCCGACATTTTTTGCGTAAGTCGTCTGTGCTCCCCACCGACTTGCCCCCAGTGCTCGACATTGAGCCTACCGAACGGCAAATAAGGCGGTTTGGCGAGGCTAACATGTTTCGCGAAGTGCGTGCCTGGCTTCGCATCGTCGAAAAGCAATGCGGCAAACGCCCAGTGCTGTACATTTCGCAGCAGTTCTTTTTGGACCATTTGAAAAATGCACCCGATCTTGTCAGGGACTACGAATTCTGGATAGCCCGCTACGGGCAATACATGCCGTATGTGCGTTTGCTCCATTGGCAGCTCACGCCTTACGGACGTGTCGAGGGCATTCGTGGCGATGTGGACGTAAACGTGTTTAACGGCACGCCCGAACAGTTTCGCCAATACATTGCGTCGCACGGAAAACGCAAAGAATGATTCCGTATTTATTGAAGTCGTCTAAACTTTTCTGACGAAGATTTGATTTGGAGATTTATCTCTTCTAAATTCAATCTTCACCTTTCTTTTTGGCCGTTTTTTGACCTTTCATCAGTCGTGTAGCTCGCTACACTCCTTCTTCAAGGCCCAAAAACGCCTCAAAAATTAAGGCAAATCTTGAATTTCATAAAAGTTCAGACGACTTCATTTAAAAAAGACAAAAGCCGGGCGAGGAAATCCGTTTTTCCTCGCCCGGTTTTTTCGTAGCATACAAAATCATTCAAACCCATGCAATAAAGAAAGCGGGAATGCCAACTGTTTCGCAACAGTTTGGCATTCCCGCAGTGTGATGCTGACGCTGTAAATACGCAGAGATTAACCTAAGTATTTCGTCAGAATGTTGATGTTGTCTGCTTCGCGAAGGCGGCGCAAGGCGCGTTCCTTAATTTGGCGTACACGTTCGCGAGTCAGGTTGAGTGTATTAGCCACCTCTTCGGCAGTCATTTCGTTGCGTCCGATACCGAAAAGCATTTTCAGTACCTGACGTTCACGGTCAGAGAGCGTGGTCAGTGCGGCATCGAGGTCGGAGGCAAGCGATTCCTTTTCCATTTGGTTGTCGGTACCGGGAGCGCCATCGTCAGTCATGATATCAATCAGACAGTTCGAATCGTCGTCCTGGAAAGGAGCATCAACGCTCACCTTCTTACCGTTCGTTCCGAGTGCTTCCTGTACCTTAGCCACATCCGTTTCGAGCAAGTCAGCCAATTCAGCAACCGAAGGTCTGCGTTCAAACTCCTGTTCGAAGTTGACGATAGCCTTGGTCAGTTTGCTCTGGAAACCTACTTGGTTCAGCGGCATACGAACGATACGGCTCTGCTCTGAAATGGCTTGCAGAATGCTTTGACGAATCCACCAAACGGCATAGGAAATAAATTTGAATCCTCGCGTTTCGTCGAATTTCTGCGCAGCCTTAATCAGGCCGAGGTTACCCTCGTCAATGAGGTCGTTGAGCGTAAGTCCTTGGTTCTGGTATTGTTTGGCCACACTGACTACGAAACGCAGGTTGGCGCGTGTCAGACGGTCAAGCGCTTCCTGGTCGCCCTTATGAATACGCTGTGCCAATTCTACTTCTTCGTCCGTTGAAATGAGGTCTTCACGGCCGATTTCCACCAAATACTTGTCCAACGCCGCACTTGAGCGGTTGGTAATACATTTGTTTATTTTTAGTTGTCGCATATCCTAAAATACATAACCGCACGCACATACGAATGCATGTACGCACGTCCTTTCATTAAAGGTTTTTTTGTGTAAAAGGCAAGCAAAAATGCTGCCAAAGCGCAAAATCAGCATGGATTTTTCTTCTTTTTACGCCTTAGATATTGCAAAATTACGAAGAAATGAAATGTCGTGCCACTTTTTTAATAATTATTAAGCAGAAACATGCTTATATTGCGTGATTTCTGCGTAAGTTTGCCCCAAATTGCAGTTTTATGCAGTTGTGCGACTTTGAAAAGTCTGTTTTTCTTCTTTCCGATGCTTTTCAACGTCCGATGTTCTGTCATTATTTCCTGTTATCTCTTTCACACGCTGTGCAAGACAGTCATTTTGTCAATTATTACCCATTTAAATAACGAAAAATGCGCCACTGAATAACTTTGTGTCGAAACAAAGCATGCAGTGGCGCATTATTGCCTGAGAGGGTGCGCTGTGCAGAACAGCAGCACTCAAAAATCTTAACAGTATGGGTATTTGAGGGTTCAACATTCAAATAGCCCGGTTTTCCTGGTTTTTACTTGATGAGGTCGAGGGTATCGCTGGCAATGAGCAATTCCTCGTCGGTGGGAACAACCACTACCTTAACCTTGCTGGCAGGGGTAGAAATGATTTCTTCCTCGCCGCAGTTTTTGCGGTTCTTTTCCTCGTCGAGTTCGATGCCCATGAATTCAAGACCGTGAACAGCACCGCGACGCACATCCCACTGATGTTCGCCGACACCGGCCGTGAACACCACGATGTCTACACCGCCCATAGCAGCTGCGTAGGCACCCACATATTTTTTGATGCGGTAGTCGTACATTTCCATAGCGAGTTTGGCGTGTTCGTCACCAGCTTCAATGCCGGCTTCAACCTCGCGGATGTCGCTTGAAATGCCTGAGACACCGAGCACACCGCTCTTCTTGTTGAGCAGGTCGCTCATTTCGTCGGGGGTAAGACCTTCCTTCTTCATGATGCTGAGCACAGCTGAGGGGTCAATGTCACCCGAACGGGTACCCATCATCAAGCCTTCGAGCGGAGTCAAGCCCATAGACGTGTCGACGCACTGTCCGAACTTAACGGCAGAAACAGAAGCACCATTACCGATGTGGCAAGTTACGATGCGTACTTCTTCGGGTTTAACGCCGAGGAGTTCGCACACACGAGCCGTAACGAAGCGGTGGCTCGTTCCGTGAGCACCCCAACGACGGATGTTGTTCTGTTCGTAATACTTATAAGGAACGGCATACATATAAGCCTTGGCAGGCATGGTCTGGTGGAAAGCCGTGTCGAACACGAACACCTGAGGCAGGTTGGGCAACATTTTCTTTACAGCCACATAGCCTTTGAGGTGTGCTTCGCTATGAAGCGGAGCGAGTTCCATATATTGCTTCCACTCTTCGAGCATCTGGTCGGTTACAATCTGGCTCTTCGTGAAGCGACCACCGGCCACGATACGATGACCTGCTGCGCTGATTTCGTCGAGGCTCTTGATTGCTCCGTACTCAGGATTGAGCAGGGTGTCGAACATGAGTTTGATACCCTCGGTGTGAGTGGGGCAAGCTGATTCGATGATTTTGGTTTCACCGTTGATTTTTGTTTTCAAGAACGAGCCCTCGAGGCCGATTTTTTCAATGCCGCCGGCAGCAAGTACGCTCTTGTCGTCCATTTCGTAGAGTTTGTACTTGATGGAAGAGCTTCCGCAATTGATAACGAGAATTTTCATTGTGTGAATATCGTATGTTAGATTCCGTAAATTGTTGTCGATACAAACGGATAGACACATATTCGAGAAACTGAAAAAAACGAGTTAGGCAGTTTGACAGGCTGTGTATCCGTTAAGTTAGCTTACTGCAAAGGTAGCCATTTATTTTGAGCCAAGTGCATAACGTGGCTTTTTTTATACGAAATGTGATTTTAAGTAGGTGCTCAAAATCATGCCTCCGTCACGATTTGTATGGCTAATGCTCTAAGCCTCACAGTATCCTTTGCCGCAAATGTTAAACAGCACACTATTTGATTGTTGAATTTATATTAAAATTAGTGAGCTGTTTTCCTTACTCCATGCCGTTGTTTGAACAGTGCGCTGAGCTATCGTCAAAAATTACGCAGCGATTGTCGAAATTAGTTCCGAGCTTGTTGAAATTAGTTCCGAGCTTGTTTGAATTAGTTCCGAGCTTGTTTGAATTAGTTCCGAGCTTGTTTTACGAATCTCGGAATTAGTTTTACGAATCTCGGAACTGCTGATAATCAGCGCGTTCTGAAAAACGCCAAAATAGGTTCCATTCACGCTAATTCCGCCTTGAAAGTGAAGAACAAAGCGAGTTTTCCATTTTTGCGTTTATTGACCTATTTGTTAAATTCGCCTTGCGCGCCATAAGCCGCGAAATGCTTTCCAATCCAACGTGATTGGAGGTTATACTTTGAGAAATAAGCGGAAGCATAATGTCGAAAATTACGATTGCCATTTACAATACCCATCACCCACACGATTCGTGACAGAGCCTTTTGAATAAGCCCGTACAAAATAGATTTCTTCTTTTATTAGTAGGCTGAAACGCCGATTTAAACTAACTTTGCTGTCGAGAAAATATAGAAGTCGTCTAAACTTTTTCTCAGAAGATTGAATTTCATAAAAGTTCAGACGACTTCATAAAAAAAAGGACCATCATGGCCCTTTAACCCAAATATATACTTTATGACTATTGCTGAAATCATCGCCAAAGCATTGGGACTGCGTCTCAAGCAGGTGGCCAATACCATAGAATTACTCCAAACCGGAGCTACCATCCCCTTTATCAGCCGTTACCGCAAAGAAGCAACGGGCGGACTGAACGAGGTGCAGGTGACAGAAGTGAAGGAACAAAACGATAAACTCGAAGAACTGGTTCACCGACGCGAATATGTGCTCAAAACAATCGAAGAACAGGGTAAACTGACCGACGAACTGCGCAATCGCATCGAGCAATGCTGGGATGCCACGCAGCTCGAGGACCTGTACCTCCCCTTCAAGCCCAAGCGCAGAACCAGGGCAGAAGTGGCACGCAAAAAGGGATTGGAACCCCTTGCCAACCTGCTGCTGCTGAACCCCATGGCACAACCCGAAAAACAAGCCGAACGCTTTGTGACTGAGGAAGTGGAAAACGTAGATGCAGCATTGCAAGGCGCACGCGATATTTTGGCCGAACGCTTTAACGAAGACGAACGCACCCGACAAACGGTGCGCCGCTCGTTCGAGATTTCGGGCGTAATCCACTCCAAAGTGGTAAAGGGCAAAGAGGCAGAGGCTGTGAAATTCCGCGACTATTTTGATTGGAGCGAACCTTTGCGCCGCTGCACATCGCACCGCCTGCTGGCCATGCGTCGCGGCGAGGCCGAGGGCTTTTTGCGCGTGAGTATCAGTCCGGCCGACGAGGACGACTGTCTGCGCCGCATGGAGCGTCCTTTTGTCAAAACCGGCACCCCGGCTGCACCGCAGGTTGAAATGGCGCTGGCCGATGCCTACAAGCGACTGCTTAAACCGAGCATCGAAACAGAATTTGCCGCAGCCGGCAAACTGAAGGCCGACGACGAGGCCATCCGCGTGTTTGCCGAAAATCTCAAGCAATTATTGCTTTCGCCTCCTCTGGGTCAAAAGCGCATCATGGGCATTGACCCGGGTTTCCGTACGGGTTGCAAGGTTGTTTGTCTGGACGCGCAAGGCAATTTGCTGCACAACGAAACCATTTATCCCCACCAACCCAAAAATGAATATGCACGCTCGGGCTTGAAGGTTTCGAACATGGTCAGCGACTATGGCATCGAAGCCATTGCCATTGGTAATGGTACGGCAGGACGCGAAACAGAGGAGTTGGTGCAGTCGCTTCATCTCGAAGGAGTTGAGGTGTTCTTGGTCAGCGAAGATGGAGCTTCAGTTTATTCAGCGTCGAAATTAGCCCGCGAGGAATTCCCCGACTACGACGTAACGGTGCGCGGTGCCGTGAGTATTGGCCGTCGGTTGGCCGACCCGCTGGCCGAATTGGTAAAAATTGACCCGAAGGCCATCGGGGTAGGGCAGTATCAGCACGATGTAGATCAGGGCGCACTGAAAAAGTCGCTCGACCTGACAGTTGAGAGTTGTGTGAACACGGTAGGCGTAAACCTCAACACCGCTTCGAAGCATTTGCTCACCTATGTTTCCGGACTGGGACCGGCGCTGGCACAGAACATCGTTGATTTCCGTTTGGCCAATGGCCCCTTTGCATCGCGCAAGGCTTTGCTCAAAGTGCCGCGTCTGGGTGCCAAGGCTTACGAACAGTGTGCAGGCTTTTTGCGCATACCGGGAGCTAAAAATCCGCTCGACAACACAGCGGTACACCCTGAACGCTACGAACTGGTGGAGCAAATGGCCAAGGATGCAGGCTGCGACATTGCCACACTCATTGCCTCGGCCGATACGCGCAAAAGCATCAACCTTCAAAAATATTGTACCGCTGAGGTGGGACTCCCCACACTCACCGACATCATGGACGAACTGGCTAAACCCGGACGTGATCCGCGCGGCACCATCAAGGTGTTCAGCTTTGCAGAAAACCTGCACACCATTGACGATTTGCAGGAAGGCATGGAAGTGCCGGGTGTCATTACGAACATTACCAAGTTTGGCGCGTTTGTCGACATGGGCATCAAGGTGAAAGGCCTGATACACGTTTCGAAAATGGCGAACCGCTTTGTCAAAGATCCGGCCGAGGTCGTACACATTCAGCAGCAGGTAATGGTGCGTGTGCTTGAAATCGACCATGAACGCGGACGTGTGGCTTTACAACTCATTGACCAACCCTAAGCAATTTCTTGAAACATGACCGACGAATACTATATGCGCAAGGCGCTCGAACAGGCGCAACTGGCTTTCGACAGCGACGAGGTGCCGGTCGGTGCAGTGGTGGTATGCCGTGACCGCATCATTGCCCGGGCACACAACCTGACCGAAACGCTCAACGATGTAACGGCGCATGCCGAAATGCAGGCCCTCACGGCTGCAGCCAATGCGCTGAACGGCAAATACTTAGATGTGTGTACGCTTTACGTCACAGTGGAGCCTTGCATCATGTGTGCAGGGGCCATCGGTTGGGCGCAGGTGGGCCGTGTGGTCTACGGTGCAGCCGATCCGAAGCGGGGTTATGCGGCTTTTGCGCCCCATGCCCTGCACCCTAAAACAGAGGTGGTACACGGGGTTCTTGAAGCAGAATGTGCCCAACTCATGAAGGACTTTTTCAAACGCAAACGCTGATGGCTGCGCACAACGAATTGGGCGCGCAGGGCGAATATGAGGCCTTGCTTTACCTTACGAAGCAGGGTTACACGCTGCTGGCGCATAACTGGCGCGTAGGTCACCTTGAACTCGATATCGTGGCAGAACAATGGGGCGAAATCGTGTTTGTCGAGGTGAAAACGCGCAGCAGCGAGGACTTTGCACCGGCCGCCGAGGCCGTGACGCTTTACAAAAAGCGAAACCTCATTGCGGCAGCGCGGGCGTACCTTGCCCGCAACGGTTTGCTGGAACGCTCCTATCGCTACGACATCATCACCGTGGTGGGCAAAGCGCAACCTTTCAAACTGACGCACTTGCGCAATGCCTACACCGAAGAGGGTGTTTATCTGGAACACAGCGGACGCAAGGGTAAAGCGGAATTTCAGGTATAAAAAAAATGCGCTGCAATCTATGTTGGCGCATTTTTTTTGAATTTCCGGCTACCACTTTTTGAACTACCGGCTACCACTGTTCTTCCGTAAACGTATTATTTAATTTCTTTATGATGAACATTGAAAAAAATCGCGAAATCTGTTTGGCCAAACCTTTGGTAACAGAGGATACGCCTTTCGGCCCCGAATTTGTGGCTTTTCGCTTTTTCGACAAAATATTCTGTTGCATCGACCTCGAACGGCCGCATCTCGTCACCATGAAATGCGATCCCGACCGCGCTGTTTCCCTGCGCGATGCGTATCCGGAAATTACGGGGGCATGGCATTGGAACAAACGAATGTGGAACGATGTACGGCTCGACGGTCAGGTGCCCGACGCGCTCATTGTCGATCTCATTGATCATGCCTACGACGAGGTTCGAAAAAAATTGCCGAAAAAAACGCTCTATCACTTTCCCGACTTGCCCCAAGGCTGGACGCATACGCATTTGCCCGAGGTGGACTCCACGATGAACGTGGTACGCGCCTATCCGCCCTTGCCCGACACTTCGGCTGAGGCCGGGCCAACGGTGGAACCCACGCGCTTCGAACTGCTCACGGCCGATTTCCAAACAGCCGGACGCGGACAGCGCGGTTCGCATTGGGAGGCCGACGCCCGCCAAAACCAGTTGCTCAGTTTCCGCTTCTGCCCCTCGCCGCTCATTAAGCCGTGCCACCATTTTATGTTGTCAGAGTGTTTGGCACTCGCTGTGGCCAAGGCCCTGAAACAATATGGAGGCAACGACATCCGCATCAAGTGGCCCAACGACATTTACTATAAGGACCAGAAAATTGCCGGTATGTTGCTCGAACACGATCTATGCCAAAAGCGCATTACGCAAACCCTTGTCGGTGTGGGCATCAACGTCAATCAGCGTCAATTCGTGAGTGATGCACCGAATCCCGTTTCGCTTTATCAGATTTTGGGCAAGGAGGTAGACCGTGCCGCCATTTTGCGCAATGTGCTGACCTATTTCACCCGCGAATATACCTCGCTTTATGAGGGTTTTGCCGACTTCGTCGAACGCGATTACCACAAACTGCTTTATCGCCGCAACGGTTTCTACACCTTTGCCGATGCCAACGGTACGTTCCGCGCATGTATCGTACAGGTTCACCGCGACGGACTCCTCGAACTCAAGGACGAAGGTGGTCACTTTCGCACTTACGCTTTCAAGGAAGTTTCGTTTGTGCTCTAAGCCTGTTTTCACTCCATATATAATGAATCGTCAAATACTCAACATCACCCTGCCGAGCATTGTGTCGAACATCACCGTGCCGCTCCTTGCCCTGGTCGACACCACGATTGTGGGGCACTTGGGCGCAGCATCTTATTTGGGCGGCATAGCCGTGGGCGGTATGCTGTTCAACATGGCCTACTGGCTGTTCGGCTTTCTGCGCATGGGCACCGGCGGAATGACGGCGCAAGCTTACGGTGCAGGCCGTACAGCCGAAACCCTAGCCATTTTGTTTCGTTCGCTTCTTGTTGCGCTCACCTTGGGGCTGTCACTTATTCTGCTGCAACACGTCCTGGTTAACGTGGCTTTTCAATGGATAAACGCCACCCCCGAAGTAGAAAACCACGCGCGCACTTACTTTGCCTGCCTCATTTGGGGAGCCCCCGCAGTTTTGGCCCAATACAGTTTGCTGGGCTGGTTTCTCGGTATGCAAAATGCACGTTTCCCCATGTATGTGGCCATTGTGCAGAATGTAGTAAACATTGCCACCAGTCTGCTCTTCGTAATGGGTTTCGGTTGGAAAATCGAGGGAGTCGCTATAGGTACCCTAATTGCGCAATACGCCGGTATGGGGCTGTCCGTTTTGCTATGGTTCAAGCGGTACTACCAGCCACAAGCATGCCACACGGCTTCCCGTTTGGTCATGAATGCAATGGCCTTCCGCCGCTTTTTCAGCGTTAACCGCGACATTTTTCTGCGCACACTCTGTCTTATTGCCGTAAGCACTTACTTCACCTCAGCCGGTGCAGCCCGTGGCGACCTCGCCTTAGCCGCCAATACCCTGCTCATGCAATTTTTCATTCTGTTCTCCTACGTCATGGACGGTTTTGCCTATGCAGGTGAAGCCTTGGGCGGACGTTATTACGGAGCCCGAAGCCGTACGCGCTTTTCCCTGCTCACCCGTCGTTTGTTTCAGTGGGGGCTGGTGCTGGCCGGACTGTTTACCGCAGCGTATGCTTTGGGCGGCGAACTCCTCGTTGCCCTGCTCACAAACGATGCGGCAGTACGCACCACGGCTGCCGACTATCTGCCCTATGCTGTAGCCATTCCGCTAATCAGTTTTCCGGCTTTCCTATTCGACGGCCTCTTTATCGGCACCACTTCAACGCGCCAAATGCTGCTGAGCATGGCTTTTGCCGCCGGTGCTTACTTCGCCATTTTGGCCATGTTTCCGGCAAGTAACCCTGTGCTTTGGACGGCTTTTCTGGTGTACTTAGGCAGTCGAGGCGCAGTGCAAGGGCTGCTATATCCTCGCATTTTTAAGTAAATGACGGCCGATTGGTGAAATTCTCAGATTCACTTCCTATTGTAAAAAAATAATTTCCTACATTTGTAACATGGCTGTCTGTGCGGCACCTTGCCAAACACATCCTGCAGCCTCACTAACCAATCATCAGTCAGTAATCATCAAACTCTAACAAATACTTTTGGCAAAATTTAAGCGCATTCTGCTGAAGCTCAGTGGCGAGAGCCTGATGGGCGAACAAGGTTACGGTATCGACGTAAAACGCCTCAACGAATATGCCCTGCAAATTAAGGAAGCTCTGAACATGGGCATTCAAATCAGCATCGTCATTGGCGGTGGAAACATTTTCCGTGGCCTGAGCGGTGCAGGTAAAGGTTTTGACCGTGTCAAGGGCGACCAAATGGGTATGTGTGCCACGGTTATCAACTCTTTGGCTCTGAGTTCAGCTTTGGGTGCCATTGGCGTAAAGAGTCGCGTGCTCACAGCCATCCGCATGGAACCCATCGGCGAGTTCTACAGCAAATGGAAAGCCATTGAAGCCATGGAACGCGGCGAAGTGGCAATCATTAGCTGCGGATCGGTTTCACGGTATTTCACCTCCGACTCCGGCTAATCAATGCGCGGAGTCGAAATCGTAGCGGAAGTTAGGCTCAAGGGATCGAGCGTGGCTGGCGTTGATACCGCCGACCCCGAAAAGGACCCCACGGCTACGAAGTTCGACGACATCACCTACGATGAAGTGCTCTCGCGCGGCTTGAAAGTGATGGACATCACCGCCACAGCCATGTGTCGCGAAAACGGACTCCCCATCTATGTGTTCAACATGGATGTAGTAGGTAACCTGAAAAAGGTGCTGAGCGGCGAAAACATCGGCACCTTCGTTCACGCCTAAGCCTTCGCACTTTTCATAACCTTAAAAAACGGTCGTACAGAATGTCAGCCATCGCTGCCTTCTGTACGACCGTTTTCGTTTACACAAATCCTTCCAAATGCCTTTTTTCAGGTAGCAGAAGGGGGCTGTCAACCTGCTTTGCTTCCCAATTAGCAGTTCATCAAGTGTTTACTGAGGAACGCCTCCATGGCGCGGTAAAAGTCGAAGCGGTTTTCCTGGTTGTGGAAGCCGTGGCCCTCGTTGTCCTTTACCATGTACTCCACCTCAACCCCTCTTTGTCGCAAAGCTTCAACCATTTGGTCACTTTCGGCCTTGTTCACACGCGGGTCGTTCGCTCCCTGCGCAATAAACAGCGGCGCACAAATGCGGTCAGCGTTCAAAGCCGGCGAAGTGGCAGTGAGCTGTTCGCGGTCCGTTTCAGGGTTGCCCACCTGCTCGTACATCATTTCGAGCATCGGACGCCAGTAGGGTGGAATGGTGTTCATGAACGTAAACAAGTTGCTCACGCCCACATAGTCAATGCCGCAAGCGTAGAGGTTGGGTGTAAAAGCCAGACCGGCCAATACCGCATAGCCACCGTAGCTGCCACCGTAAATAGCCACACGCTTCGGGTCGGCAATACCCTGCGCGATGAGCCACTCCACACCATCGGTAATGTCGTCCTGCATCTTCAGTCCCCACTGCTTGTAGCTTGCTTCAAGGAAACGGCGTCCGTAGCCCGTCGACCCACGGAAGTTCATTTGGAACACCGCATAGCCCCGGTTACAAAGGAACTGCACTTCCGACGAAAAACCCCACGTATCGCGGCTCCACGGTCCACCATGCGGATTGATGATAACTGGCAGGTGATGCGCCGTTTCAGGCGTCAGTCCGTCCGGCAACGACAAGTAAGCCTCGATGTGCAGTCCGTCGCGCGAGGTGTAGCTCACCGGGTGCATGCTGCACATGTCCTCTTCGTGAATCCACGGAGCCAAATCAGCAATATGTTCCACCGTATCGTTTTGAGCATCGTAGAACCAGTAGGCACCCCGAGTGCGGTCGCCGCCCACATAAATCAAGTAAAAGTTCTCCTCCTTGTCCGTGTCAGCCACCCCGAAACGCTTGTCGGGAAAGTGCGCTTTGATTCTTTCGCGCAGCGCCTTCTCCTCCTCGTCAAAGTAGTGACGAATCGGTTCCTTGTGCCCCGTGCAGTACACACTCAGTAACTTTTTGCGTTTACGCGAATAGCTGATGCTGGCAATGTCATAATCCTCGTTTTCGTAGAGCAGTTCCAGTTCCTCGCAAGTCGCCGGATTCATGCGCACCAGCACCGTTTTGTCGCGATTCAGGTTCGTTGCAGCATACACCTCGCGGTTATCGGGCGTAAACTCCATAAAGCCCACCAGGTCGCGGAAGTTCGTGGTGAGTACAGCGCGGAATGGTTCATCCTCCGTGTCACGATACAGAATTTGCGTGTTCACCCCATCCACGATGGCAGTAGCCACACGCAGTGCACCGTTGTGGTCGGTCATCCATCCCTGAATGTTGCCCGGATTTTCGGCCAGCAGCGTCAGTTCTCCGGTTTCAAGGTTCAGACGGTAGGGGTCGAACACCTCAGGGTTACGCTGATTCATGCCAATCAGCACAAAGCCCGGTTGTTCCTCAAGGTCGTCGATGATGGATGAACGCACCCCCGGAAAAGCCGTATAGGCGCGCAAGTCAGAGCCATCGTTGCGCACCCCGTAGAGCTGATAGTTTTCGTCGCCCGCCGTATCTTTCATAAACAGCAGACGCTCATTGTCGGCCCACATGTAGCCCGCCACGCTGCGTTCAGTTTCGGAGGTGATGCGTACGGACTCGGAATCGGGCTGACCCACCCGACGCACAAACACGTTAAGGCGGTCGTTCCACGGAGCCATATACGAAATTTGGCGTCCATCCGGCGATAACTGGTAGGCCGTTCGTTCTGAGTTTCTAAAAAAATCCTCTAAGGGAAGTCGTTTCATGCTATATATTTTTAGTAATTTTGCAGTTAAGGCAAAGTCGCATCCAATTGCGGCTTTCGTCCGGCTACAACAGGTACAGAAATGGGTAAGACCGTAACCGTGTTTCGCCGTTGAAACACAAAGGTACGTCTTTTTTCAAGATTACTGCATGGCGCAAAGCCACATTTTCGAACCCTGTGTAAGTGTTTTCTTTTTTTGAAATTTCAACTCAAATCATATCACGCTATGGCAATCGTATCCCCTTCGCTTTTATCGGCCGATTTCGGTAATTTGCAACGCGACTTAGAAATGCTCAACAACAGCCAGGCCGACTGGTATCACCTCGACGTAATGGACGGAGAATTTGTGCCCAACATTTCGTTCGGTTTTCCCGTCATGCAGGCCATGGCACAGCACGCCACCAAGCCGCTCGATGTACACCTGATGATTGTTCGTCCCGAAAAGTTTATCAAGGAAGTCAAGGCCTTAGGCGCCAAGGTGATGAACGTACACTACGAAGCCTGCACTCACCTTCACCGCGTCGTGCAGCAAATCAAGGCCGAAGGCATGATGGCCGGTGTAACGCTCAATCCGCACACCCCCGTCAGCGTATTGGAAGAAATCATTGCCGACCTCGATTTGGTGATGCTCATGTCAGTCAATCCCGGTTTTGGCGGTCAGAAATTCATTGAACATTCCGTCGACAAAACCCGCCGCCTGCGCGAACTCATTGAACGCACGGGTTCAAAAGCCCTTATCGAAATTGATGGTGGTGTAAATCGCGAAACCGGTGCGCGCCTCGTTGAGGCCGGAGCCGATGTACTGGTAGCCGGTTCTGCCATTTTCAAGGCTCCCGATCCCAGTGCCGAAATCGACTTTATGAAAGCCTTGTAAGCCACCTTTAGTGATAATCCAAAATCAGCTAATTTTGAAACCGATTTTAACTGAACAAGAACTGTTTTCTTTGCTGCAAATCATTCAGCAAAGCCGTAAAGTGGTGGTATGCGCGCACCGCGGACCCGATGGAGATGCGGTGGGCTCATCATTAGCCTGGGCCGAATACCTCATGTCGTTGGGTAAGCAGGTCAACGTAATCATGCCCAATCCCTATCCCGACTTTTTGCGTTGGTTGCCCAATTCCCACATCATACAGTATTACCTCCGCCACGAAGCCGCAGCCCAGACCGTGCTCAACGAAGCCGACCACATTTTCTGTCTCGACTTCAACGGCATGAACCGTTTGCAGGAAATGGGAGCAGCAGTTTCGCGTGCCCAGGCCGACCGCATCATCATCGACCATCATTTGAACCCCGACACTGCCATGGCCAAAATGGTGATATCGTATCCCGACAAAAGTTCAACGAGCGAACTCGTGTTCCGTTTGATTCACCAGTTGGGCGGTTTTGACAACATGACGCGTCAGTGCGCCACCTGCATTTACACCGGTATGATGACCGACACCGGCGGCTTTACGTACAATTCGAACGATCCCGAAATTTACGAAATCATTTCTTTGCTGCTGACCAAAGGCATTGACAAGGACAAGATTTACCGCAATGTATTCAATGTCTATTCTGTCGACCGCATCCGCCTCATGGGCTACATCATGTACGAAAAGTTGCAGTTTCATGCCGGCAACCGGGCATCTATCTTTACGTTGACGCGCGAAGAAATGAAGCGTTTCAACTTTATTCGCGGCGATGCCGAAGGATTGGTCAATATGCCCTTGCAAGTAAAAGGAATGCGCTTGAGCATTTCGCTGCGCGAAGACACAGAGCGCGATGTGGTGCGTGTGTCGTTGCGTTCAGTCGACGATTTTCCGTGTAACAAAATGGCCGAACAGTTTTTCAATGGCGGCGGCCACCTGAATGCCTCAGGCGGCGAATTGCCCTTCCCCCTTGACGAAGCCGTGCGCACGGCCGAACGCGCCATTGCTGCTTTTGCCGACCAACTTTAATGGCACCCGAACGCTTTCATGCGCAGCATGGCCCGCGAGTCAGTGCGTGCTGTTGAGCGCACCTAAAAATCCCCTGTATCCGTTTTCTGCAATGCCCCAAGGGCTGGCAGTAAAATGGTACAGGGGATTTTTGCTACTGAGCCATAAAGGGTGGTTTTCCTAATTTTAAGCTCTTGAATTAGGAAAACCACCCTTCTTTATATAGGTCGTAATTATTTACTCATCTTTCGGTTTGAACAAATCAGCAAACAAGCGCAAGCTGTCGGGGTGTTCAACGGCAAAGGTATCGATGTGGCGCATACGCTTCTGTTCCAGAATTTCGTCTACGGCAATCAGGATACCCGTTTCCTCCACCTCGCCAAATTCATGGTTCACCGCAGTGCCAAACATACGCATAGTCGGGCTCAGCCCCATGTAAGCATTGACGAGCGGCGGAATGTTATAGCCTCGTTTACGCACCTCCGTGTTCAGAATGCGATAGTCCGACTTGAAGTCATCGTACACAAAAAGCTGTTCGAGTTCGTCAATGGGCGTATCAATTTTCAGCGGTGTGATGGGCGTAACGAGGTTGTCGCGGTCGCCAAAGTGTTTGTTCAGGAAAAACAGAATCATGTCGCGCGCCTGTCGGTTGAACGACGGATACATCGTCATTTTTCCAAAGAAATACTTCAGGTTCGGAATCACCACAGTCAGAGCTCCGAGTCCGTCCCACAGGTTGTCGAGTGCAAAGATGCCCTTGCTCATGGCGCGCGTACTTTGGTATTCGAGTGTTACGAACGACCGTCCCAGTTCAACGGTATCAGCCATGTAGGTCGACAAGAATTTGTCCGAGAAGTGAAACATGTGGCTTGTAGCCAACAGCGGTTGTCCGTTCTCGTCGTAGGAAATTTCCTTACCCGGCAGGAAGCGGTATCCCCCCAGGATGCGTTCTTCCTCAGGGTCCCACACGATGAGTTGGTAGTAAGGATGCTCGCAGGTGTCGAATTCGTCCCAGTCGAGTTCCAATCCCGTACCCCCTCCGGCAGCCCGGAAAGCAATTTCGCGCAGACGGCCTATTTCGCGCATCACGTTGGGCGCCTGGTGATAAGTAATGATGTAAATTTCGTTGCCCGCTTTGTTCGTCGACCGCAATCGGCGTTCCGGTGTCAGTTCAGCTTTTAAGAGTTCTTTGTCGACGGGCGATATAATTGGTTGCATAATTACCTATTTTAATCTATAAACTTCATCTTCCACCCATTTGGCCCATTCGGCAGGCTTTTTGCTATGGTCGAAAGTTTGCCAGGGAATAGGTTTCCCGATTTTTACCTGAAATGTTTTGTGTCGGTGTTTGAATGTTTCGTCAGCCAGAAACAGCATGGCGATGTTGAACTTGAGTCCGAGTCGTTTCCCGAAGGAAGCCCAACGGTAAAAGCGGTCGGAGTTGCATCCGTCAAAATAAATTGGCACCACATCGCGTTGCGTTTCGATGCTCTTGGTAATGAAGGTTTTGTTCCACGGCAAATCGTGTACCACCCCCTTTTCCCGTCGTGAGCAAAGTCCGGCCGGAAACATGATGATGTGGTTGTCGCTGCCGAAAGCCGCTTCAACCAGTCGCGGAAAGTCGCGGCTTTGTTTGCCGGTTTTGTTAATCGGCACACAGAGTGGTGCAAGGCCGTGCAGATTCATCAGCAAGTCGTTCACCAGGTAGCGTATGCGTCCGTCGTAGCGATGACCTAAGATTTGCCCTATGGCAATACCGTCAGGTCCGCCCAGCGGATGGTTGCTGACAAAGGTAAAGCGCCGGCCGTCCGCGTCGTCGGGCAGGTTTTCGGTACCGCTCACCTCCAGGCTGACGTCGAGAAATTTCATGACAGCATCAAGCCAGGGTACCCCCTGCATATCGCCCACGTCCGTCAGAAATTCGTTAATTTCGTCCTGATGGGCAATGCCTTTCAGCCAGTTGCGCACAAATCCCGGAACGAATTTAGCCTTACTTCCGGCCTTCGAACGCAATATTTCGTCAATGTCTATTTTGAAAATGCGGTTGTTCACTATTCAGAAATGTGTATGTTTATTTTTTTCAAGCAAGGGTGGGGCTGCAAGGGGTAAGCATTGGGCAAACCGTTTTTGCAACCAGGTACTTTGCCATACAATATGACCAGTAAAGCCTCCCGTACTCAGCAAAGACAGCTTCAAACCAAGCCTCTTTGCAAAGGCAAAAGTACAAATAAATTTTGCCTTTGCGCAATTTATCCAAAAAAGTTTCCTACTTTTGCCTGACTACCGGCACACTTAGTGTGCTATTTGTTGATAAAATCTTAACAGCTTTACAAAATTGTAAAGAAAAAACTATTGCTTATCATTCATGCATACGCTCGTACTCGTTACCACTGAATTTGCTGCTGCCGCGCACCTCATGATGAGTTTGGTGCTGTTTTATCTGGCTCGTCGCAGCGTGCAGTTTCTTTCGCAGGCATGGATTATGCTGCTCATTTGCCTCATGTACTGTTTGGCTCTGTTCTATGTAGCCACCACCGAAAGCATACCCTCGTTAGGCATTCTGCATCCCATTTTGCTTATTTACTTACTGGTCTGTTCCTATTTGCAAAGCATTTACCCCTTGGGCTTATGTTTGCCCGGCTATTTGCAGTGGGGGCGCATGTGGGCCTACGCCACTCCGGCCCTGGTGCTCATCTTTATTTATTGTATAGGTGCTGCCGCCGGCAGTAATTTGGCCACTGTCTATAGTGCCGAGGACTTTGTCACCTACTTCCTGTCGGGCGATGTGTTCCTGCGCCTGCTCTGTCTGCTCCTTTCCGGCTACTACATAGTCAACATTTTCCGCCTGCCCCATCGCCTGGCACGTCGAATGGAAATACCCAGCGACCTCATAGCCTACGGTTCAGCCTTAGGTTTGGTGTGCGTACTGTTTGTGGTAGTCACCGTGCGCTTCAGTTTGGTACTCCTCACGGTCTACATGCTCCTGTTCACGCTCGTCAATATGTTCCTGTTCTTCCGCATTCTGCGTCCCACGGTCAATAGCATATCCTACCCTGATTTCCGACAGGTCGAAACTCCCCCCACGAAGGAAGAGATCACCCAGTCCGAAGCTGCCGACTTTAATGAAGCTAACCTTCACCGCTTCGAAGTGATGGAATACATCATGCAGCACGAACGACCTTACACCGACGACACCTTCAACCGTGAACGCCTTTGCCGTTTGGCCGGATTTAACCGCCACGTTGCCTTGCAGAGTCTGCGCTCGCAGGGCTACAACGACATTCACGAATACATTTCGCGCTACCGCGTGGCAGAATTGCGCCGCCTCATTGAAATGGGTAAAGTTACTGACCTGAAACAAGTAACCATGGTAGGTTTCCGTTCGGCCCGAACCGCCGTGGTGGGCTTTGAACGCTACGAAAACCTGGACCTCAGCGCCTTCCTCGAAAGTTATGTGAAACCCGATGCCAAGCGGCCGCGCGAAGCGGTGCGCAACGATGTATAACCTGCTTAACACCTTCTTACCCGAATCTTTTCACCTCGATAATCTTTACCTATCAATGAAACTTATCCCCCCCCTATGAAAAACCTTACTCTGATATTGTGGCTCTTTTTGGTCTGGGTGCAAGCACTGCCGCTGCATGCCCAAAATGAGAATAACCAGCATTACTATTACATTCATGGCCAGGCATTCAACCCCGTCACGCGCGAGCGTTTGCAGCATGTGTTTGCCGAACTCCTGACCACCGACAGCGTAGTAGTCGACACGATGACCACTACCGAAACGTTGCAAGTCAATGGCCAGCGTGGCCCCTGGATGTTCGACATAACCAAACATCCCGAACAACCCTACATTGTGCGCCTCAGCAAAGAAGGGTATCAAACGGTGTGCATCAATATACCCAAACAGCCCGTCAGAGTGCAAAAGTCGACGTTTGAGGTTATCACCACCTGAATTCAAACAGACAATGCAACAGTGTCGAATTCATTGTTAGTTAATAATTTATATTTTTCCTTTGGGGTCAT
>ENA-ORLM01001095-ORLM01001095.1-human-gut-metagenome-genome-assembly--contig:-NODE-1095-length-19132-cov-3.675623_pt1 | contig 19132 bp, 15 predicted proteins | sample MGYA00243063_ERZ508815 | MGnify/ENA primary metagenome ERZ508815 (study PRJEB26277, sample SAMN04329768) | human gut metagenome | biome: human-associated habitat | host: Homo sapiens | place: USA...
TTTTTCTTTATTTTATCATGAAAAAGGGCGTGGGAATATATGTTTTGTGCAACTTTTATTTTTCAAACACGCTCTAGTGGAGTAGTGACCGGAACGGATAAATTGAATTCAGGTAATCCAGTAACTGTGACAGTAAATGCAGGGACAACTTATGCGGATGCAATTGATCAGGCTTGTGCAACTAGTGGAAGTGGTATTTCAAATGCTGTATGGACTGGAACAACAGATAAATACCTTGATTCTCTTAAAGTAGGTGATAAAACTTATACAAATAAGGGAAGCTATCCAAATACAAATACATATATTGGAAATTCATGGATGTACTTTAATGGTGAGCCATCTACAATTCCAGCAGATATAAATAGCTATCCAGATGTAGTACTTTCTAAAGCAACTGTTAATGGAAACGTAACTTTTACATTAAGTTATGAATCAATGATTTATACATGGTAATATTGGAGGAAAATATGAATAAAATTAGAAAAATTCTTTCTGTTATTCCTATTTTATCATGTATATGTGTCCTTTCATTAACGACACATGCAGCTGAGAATCAAAATAAAAACTATTTATCAGATTTAAGGGCGTATGCAGGAGTTGAAAGTAAAGAAAATATAATTAAAGATTTTAAGCCTGATAAACTTGAATATTCAATTGTTGTTCCAAATGAAAAGGTAAGCGTTGGAGCAAAAATGTCCGAAAATGTGCCTGAAAATAGTAAGATTGTTGCATATTATACATGTCATATGTTTGGATATAGTTGGCCTGACAATGTAAAACTTGAAAATTCAGATTCTGCTAGTACAGATATATCTGCAATGTTATCAGACGAAACAGTTGAAGGTTCCACTGTTGAGATAAAAGTTGGTGTAGAAGGCAATGTAGATGAAGATATTCAAGAAGATATTCAGACTTATATGATCTATGTTCACAGAGAGGGTACAAAGTCTGCATTATTAACTACGAAATTAGAGGATTTACCAGGAGTGAGTGCATTAACATTAGCAGATAAAAATGCAGTAGTAGAGGCGAGAGTAACATATAATGAATTAACAGATGCACAAAAAGAATTAATGGCTCCATCTTTAGTTCGGAAATTGACCGACTCAGAAGCTAAAATTGCTGAACTTACAAAGTCAGAAGATGATAAAAAACAGGAAACGCCTACAACAGAAGCTAAACCTACAACAAAGCCATCCAATCCACAAGTTAATACCGTTGCAGTCAAAAAAGGTACAACCTTTACTGTAAAAGGGTATAAGTATAGAGTAACAAGTAATCTTGTGAAGAATCCTACAGTTACAGTTGTTGGCTATAAAAATAAAAAGCTTGCAAAAGTAAATGTTGTTTCTGCTGTAAATTATAAGAAAGTTAATTTTAAAGTAACAGCCATTGGAAATAAAGCTTTCAAAAATCAGAAGAAAACAAAAAGTATTGTCATTGGAAAGAACGTAAAAACAATTGGAACTCAGGCATTTGCTGGTGACAGTAAGGTGAAAAAGATTAAGGTAAAATCTACTGTACTTAGTAAAGTGGGAAGCAAGGCATTTACTGGCATTGACAAAAAGGCTATAATTAAGGTTCCTGCGAAACAGTTAAAATCTTATAAAAAGATGATGAAAAATAAGGGACAGAAAAAAACGGTAAAGATTACAAAGTAAAATATCTGAAAATGATATAGCGTAGGGCAGGAAACATAAAATACAATGTGTTTCCTGCTTTGTGCTATCTAAAAATGAGGTGACAATACACGATAAGAAGTTATCAGCAGGAGGGATTAGATGAAAAATATAAGTAAACTGATAGTAAGTATAGCCTCAGTATTGATTGGAATGTTATTAATGCCGATGATGTTATTTGCGGCAGAAGGAATGCTGACTGGTACAGGAACAGAAAGTGACCCATATATTATTAACACAGTAAATGATTTTGGGATAATACAGGATGGGATTAAAAGTGGAAAGTCCTACAAGAATAAATATTTTCGCCTGGAGTCAGATATAAAACTTCCTACTGACTGGAAACCATTAGGTATGTTAAAAGAAGGAGTAACTGATGCAGGAAACGGACGCAATATATTACCGTTTTCTGGGATATTAGACGGAAATGGTCATACACTAACTTTTTCTAAAGGAAGCAAACCATTATTTGGTTATGTGCGTGATGCTAAAGTAGAGAATCTCAATATTTATGGTGAATATATTGACGGATATGGTCTTGTAGAAAATTATGTTGTTGACTATGGAAAAGATGCGAAAAATTGGACAGATGATGACCCAAAAGTAACGATTACCGCAGAAAATGTTACAATTAAAAGTGGGACAAAGATTTATCAGTCAGGTTTTATCGGAGGCTATGCATCCGGAATTGACCATGCAGATTTTACAAATTGTACGATTGAACAGGGAGTAACTATTGGTTGCAATATTGATGGGACTTCTGCAGGATTATCTAATATTGGATCATTTGGGGGAGCTTTAAACGGAACAATTAAAAATTGCGTCAGTTATGCTACGGTATATGGAGATTCCAATGTTGGTGGAATTGCCGGTATTCGTGGACAGAGTACAGACATATTTAGCATTGAAAATTGTGCATTTCATGGAATAATTAATGCAACAGGAAATAATATTGGCGGTATTTTAGGTTCTGGTTATTATATGTATAATGCACCAAATGCCTTTGGAGCTGTAATTAAAAACTGTACAGTAGATGGTAATATATCGGGACGAAATAATATAGGTGGAATTTTTGGTGCAGAGGCAGGAATTGATCAGGCATGGGATAATGGAATAGGGGAGATTGTATCAAATACTTTTTTAGGAAAAGTATCTGGAAACACTAATGTAGGTGCGATTATTGGCTATATAAGAGCATTAAATGTTAATAATGTGATTAAGGATAATGTATATGCAAGTCAGTGTGGTGCCAATAAAGGTTTAGGAAAAGTAGTACATGTAGATACAAATGCTGTACCATTTGGTATGAACAATGGAGTATTTTATTATAATACTGCTAATTATTCAACTTATACGCAAGAGGATTGGGATCAAATTTATAAAGTAGTAGATGGAGATTGGAAAGATACGGGAAGATATCCAGGTAAGGCAATTGCTATGCCAAACTACAATCGTTCTGATGATCCTCTGGGAAAAGATTTAAAAACGTTAGTGAAATGTTCTGATGATGCGATTGAGCCAGTTTGTCACGAACTAACTATTTCAGGAAATTACAAAAAGACATATTATATTGGAGAAAAATTAGATTTAACAGGATTGACATTCACTGCACATTGGACTCAGGGAAAGGCAGATACAATTGTCAATATAGACGATATTACTGTTGGGCAGTTTGATAATGAGACAAGAGGAACAAAGATTGTTCGTTTATATTATGGAAGTGCAATGGCAACTATTTCTGTTAATGTAATTAAAGATTCCTCACAACAAATATCTGTAACATTTTCTCTTTTAGGAGACGAGATTCACAATTCGGAAAAAGATAAGAATACACATGTTTTAAGTATGGGAACTTTGCAGACTTGGATAGCACCGAAAAAATATACAATTAGTGCGAACGCAAATGTAAAAGATTTACTAAATATGGTTCTTAAAAATAATAGTATGACCTGTTCCAATCCGACTGGAAATTATGTGGAAAGTATTACGCGAAGGGGAGTAACGTTAGGAGAATTTGATAACGGAAAAGGCTCTGGATGGATGTATACGCTAAACGGTATTCATCCTAACTTTGGAGTTAATCAACAATATTTAGAAGATGGGGATGTAGTTGTATTCCACTATACAGATAATTATTACTATGAAGAAAGCAGTCCTGATTATGAAAAAGTAAAAGCAGCACAGGATGCGGTAGCGAAGATTAATAATATAGGGGCAGTTGTATTGAATGATTCCTGTAAAAAGAAAATTGATGCTGCACGAACAGCATACAATGTATTAAATGCAGAACAGAAAACGTTAGTAGTTTATTCACAGCTTAAAATTCTTACAGACGCAGAAGCCCAATATGACAAATTAAAAACTACGGCAGATAATATTGCGAAACAAAAAGCTCAGCAGGAAGCTCTGAAAAAGAAATACACCCCATCTAAAACATCTATAAAATCCATTAAGAAGCTGAAAAAGAATCAGGCGAAGCTTACATGGAAGAAAATAAAAAATGCAACTGGTTACGAAGTATACCAGTCCATGAAGAAAAACAGCGGCTATAAGAAAGTGAAGACAATTACCAAAAATAAGACAGTGACTTATAAAGCCGGAAAGCTAAAGAAAAAGAAAACTTATTACTTCAAGATTCGTACTTATCGTAAAGCAGGAGGAACAACTTATTACGGTAATTACTCAAATGTAAAGAAAATGAAGGTGAAGTAATTGTAGGACAATTTCACCCGCTTAATTTCCTAAAATGAAGCAAATACACCCGTCTGGTTGGCATATTTTTTTAAAAGTCTATGTTATAATATGTACATGGCTTGCTTCTCAGGCTCACTTAGGGAACGCTCCTTATTTTCATTCTGAATTGCCAGCCATTTGATTTTAGAATGAAAACAAATATCTGGGCTAGAGAATGTAACAGTTTTATAAAAGTATTTGGCCTGTGCACCTAATGCATGGGCCTTTCTTTTCTACGGAAAACTCTCAATTTCTCTTGGATATTTTGTAAAATGAGTGAAGGAGAGGGTAGAATGAACAAGATGTATCAAAGGTTAAAAAGAAAATGTATATCGCTTGTACTTTTTGCTCTGCTTGTGGCATTTATAGTTCCATACTATGCATATGCGGCAGATAATGGGGCAGAACCGGCCGCGGCAGCTTCTGCTGCAGAGAGTACAGGCGATTTTTCTATGTCAGAAAGTGAGACGTCAGAAAGTGAGACATCAGAAAGGGAGGAGACGGAGTCTTCGGAAGAGGAGGAGCAGCAGACCAGGGAAGATGCAGATGCATCAGCAAGTACAGAGGCAGATGTACAGGAAAGTACACAAGAGCAGACATTAACAAAAAAAGAGAGAAAGATTGTCCGTAAGAATTTGCAGCTTGGAAGAAGTTATGGTTTTTATGCTTGGGGTGCAGAGGAAGATGCGGCACAGGGACAGTCTGATGAATCAGGAGTGGCAGTGCAGACGGAAGCAGAGGCGGAAGTCTTAAGTCCGGATATTGATACGGTTTTATCTAAGGTAAGAAGCTATATCTTAAGTAAAGATACGAAGCCGGATTACAGTAGCATATGGAATGTTATTGGTTTAAAAAGGAGTGGGCTGTATGTGCCGGAATCTTATATAAATCTTTTTTATAGTAATGTGATCGCATACTGTGAGAGTAAGGACTGGCAGATTACAAGAGCAAAGTATTCAGATTATTCAAAGCTTATACTTGCATTAACAGCGATTGGTGTCGATGCAAGAGATGTGATGGGACATAATCTGTTAGCGTATCTGTCAGATTATGAGAATGTAAGCAGACAGGGGAATAACGGCACGATTTGGGCTTTGATCGCATTAAAGAGTAATCCGGCATATGAGATTCCAGAAGACCCTTCTGCAGTGCAGCAAAACTCAGAGGAGTTACTTGTTAAGAAGGTTGTAGGGATGCAGTGTCAGGATGGTGGCTGGACATTGATGGGAACAACCGGAGATTCCGATATGACAGGAATGGCGATGCAGGCGCTGGCTTCTTATTATAATAAAGATGGATATGAGAATGTTACAGAGGCAATTGACAAGGGACTAGCATGGATAGAAAAGAATCAGCTTTCCAGTGGTGGTTTTGGCACGATGAAAACAGAAACTTCGGAAAGTGTGGCACAGATTATCACAGCTCTTTGCGGTGTGGGAATAGATTGTGGAGAAGATGCCCGTTTTATTAAGAATGGGAAATGGCCGATGACAGGATTATTCCAGTATTATATGCCAGAAGGGGGATTTATGCATGTAGCTGCTGATGCCGGGAATAATGGTGGCGGTGCCGGTGGCATTATCGATGGAATGGCAACGGAACAGGGATTGTATGCAACAGTTGCTTACCGTAGATTTTTGGATGGAGAGACATTTCTTTATGATATGAGTGATGTGGCTATTTCGGCAGGAACGAAGCCGGTAGTCAGTCCGACGATTGATACGGGGAGTAATAGTGGAGGAAATTCTTCTTCAACGACAGCAAAAAAGACAGAAACAAAACCGGCAGCTTCTAAAGTAAAGGTAATAAAAGTGGGATTAAATTATAGTACGATTTATCTTACAAAAGGAAAGAGCAAGACGTTAAAAGCGACGGTTTCTCCGTCAAATGCCACGAAGAAGTCAGTGAAATGGTCTTCTTCTAATAAAAAGATTGCAACGGTAAATGCAAAGGGAAAGGTGACAGGAAAGAAAGCAGGAACAGCGACATTACAGTAAAGGCAAAGGACGGAAGTGGAAAGAAAGCAACCTGTAAGGTCGTGGTGACTGCACCGGCAACAGCGACAACCGCCAAAAAGACAACAACAACTACAGCAGCAAGAAGTCAGACAAAAAGAATTACAACACCGACATCGGGAACAACGAATCGTTCAGTAAGTACAGGAAGTGGAACACCAACTGCTTCGGGAACGACAAAGACACTTTCTTCCGGAAGCACTTCCGGTACAGGTACGGGAAGTACTGCGTCAAAGAGTGCAACAGGAACGACAGCGAAGAAGAAAGATACGGCAGTAGAGGCAACGACAGGAAGCTGGAACTTTAGCGGAGAGGATTACGTACCGGATACTTATGCGGCGGATGAGACAGATGCAGCGGAAGCGGACACCACAGCCGAAAAGGATAATGATACCTCAAAGATTGTGGCTGGTTTAGGGATATTTTATATAGTCAAAAGGATTTGCGCTATTGCAGTGGTAGTGATTATTGCTTTCATTTTATATAAAAAGCGTCATAGGATTGCAAGTGCATTACGCAATTTTCAAAAAGGCGGAGATAAGGAATAGATTAAAAAGATAATCTGTTTTTTAAAGAAAAATAAGGTGTATAGTGAGCAGAGTTAAAGCTAAGGATATACAAAGAAAGGGAAAAAGTATTTATGAAGAAAAAGGGATTTATGCGTGTCGTTCTGGCACTGCTTATGAGTATGTTATTGATTGTTTCAACCGGTTGTGGAAAGTCCGGTAATGGAGGAAGTTCTTCCGGTAAAAAGTCCGGCAAGACAGCAACACTTGCGGATATGAATGAGATTCCGGAGGATGGAATTATTACGAAGGAACAGTTTAAGACCGTTGCAGGAGACAATAAAAAGGTACAGTTTAAAGGGACAACAGATGATGGAATTACATATATCTGGACGTATGACTGTTCAAAGATTCAGAATCCAGCAGATCAGAATTTGAAGATTGATTTTTCAGAGAAAGGTCTTGATGATTTAAAGAAGCAGGCAAACAATGCAAATGATGCATTGAAGATGACAATGTACGGGAAAGGGCTGATCTGTGTACCGGATCTTGAGGTACAGCTTCCGGAAGCGTGGCAGTCCAATTCTGCATATCTTGTAAAAGAGCAGTCTGGAAAGCTTGCAAGGATGAGCGATGTTGTGGTAACAGCACAGGCAGAAGAGGATTCTTCCAAGAAAAAGGATACATCTGCATCACAGAAGGATTCGTCTGATAAGGTGAAGGAAGCAACGACTGCTGCCAAAAAGGATACAAAGCCACAGAAAGGAACGACATCTTTAAAAATGAGTGTTACTTCACTGGATGGAGATTGTTATATTATTGGAGGAATTACGGAGCAGCAGAATAAAGGTGCGGCATCAGCGAATAAGGCGGAAAACGGAACAACGAACAGTGAAGCAGAAGGAAGTGATGAATCGGGGAATTCAGGAGAGAATTCTTATAACGAAGAAGGAAGTTCAGGAAGTGGAGATGTTTCTGATGGAGGAGCTTCTTCTTCTGGTTCTTCCGGCAAGCAGGATGTTGCAAACGATGAAGAAGTTTCAGGTTCTTCCCATACGTGTACAATTTCGATCAGCTGCGCGACGATTCTTAATAACATGAGTGATTTAAAAAGTGGCAAGGAAGAATTTGTTCCTTCTGATGGATGGATTCTGGCAGCTTCCGAGGTAGAATTTACGGAAGGAGAGTCTGTACATGACGTATTACAGCGTGTATGTAAGGATGCAGGAATCCAGATGGAGTCTTCTTTTACACCGGCTTATAATTCAGCTTATGTGGAAGGAATTAATAATCTGTATGAATTCGACTGCGGACAGCTTTCCGGATGGATGTATAACGTAAATGGCTGGTTTCCTAACTACGGATGCAGTAAGTATACGGTACAGGACGGTGATGTGATCAACTGGGTTTATACATGTAATCTTGGTAAGGATGTTGGAGATAATTCGATGTATTAAGGATGTATGAAATAGAGATTTGATATAATAAAGACTTGATATAATAAAGATTTAATGTAATAGAAATTTGATGTAATGGAGATTTAATTTAGATGAAAGATACATTTTCGACATATCATCCTGTTTTAAATATGCTGTATTTTTGCGGAACGATCGGGGTGACGATGTTTGTTGTTCATCCTGTGATTCTGGCAATTTCATTTATATGCGCTGTTGCGTATTCCGTTGTTTTAAAAGGATGGAAAAAGACAGTAAAGTTTAATCTGCTCTTCTCATTACCGATGATGATCATTGTTGCCCTGATCAATCCGATGTTTAATCATTATGGAGTAACGATTATAGGATATCTTCATAATGGAAATCCGTTTACATTAGAAAGTTGTGTGTACGGTCTTGTGATGGCAGTGATGCTGGTATGTACTCTTGTATGGTTTTCCTGCTACACAGTTGTTATGACATCAGATAAGTTTATTTATCTTTTTGGAAGGATCATACCGGCACTTTCTTTAGTACTTTCCATGTGCCTTCGCTTTGTACCGAAGTTTATCAAAGAAGCATCTGTTATTTCTGATGGGCAAAAGTGTGTCGGGCGAAGTGTAGAGAATGGGAGCCTTATTAAGAGAGTAAAGCATGGAATTACAATTTTTTCGATTCTGGTTACCTGGTCTTTGGAGAATGCGATTGAAACATCGGATTCAATGAAGTGCCGGGGATATGGAGAGAAGGGCAGAACCGCCTTTTCCTTATATCATTTCGATAAAAGGGATTTTTTGTGCCTTATTTTTATGATCATTACATTCGGAGCAGCGATGTGGGGCTTTTCAAAGGGGTATGCATTTTGTTCTTATAATCCTCGGATCGTTGTAAAGGGAGTACCCTTTACAGCAGGCAGCCTGCTTGTCTTTGCCGCTTTTTTATTGTTTAGTATCATGCCAGCAGCGATGGAGATTTTAGACCGAAGGATGTGGAAGGCGAGAAGAGGACAGGTAGAAAGTGCAGCACCGGCTGGGTACCGTTTGTGGGAAGTTGAATAGCCGTATATACAGGAGATAAAAAGCAAGTTTGGAGGTGCAGGGTGACAGCGAATGGTTTGTCAGAAAAGAAAAATAGTATATTAGAAATCAATGATTTGTGTTTTGCTTATCCAGAAGAAAAAAAGAGGGCGCTAAATCATGTTTCTTTGCATGTGGAGGACGGGGAATTCCTTGTTCTTTGCGGAAAGAGTGGATGTGGAAAGAGTACACTTCTGACACATTTAAAGACTCCCCTGACGCCGCATGGAAAGCGAAAAGGAGAGATCCTTTTTCAGGGAGTACCAATCGGGGAGATGAGTAACCGGGAGCAGAGTCAGAGGATTGGATATGTATTACAGAATCCGGATAATCAGATCGTGACAGATAAAGTGTGGCATGAGCTGGCATTTGGTTTGGAAAGCCTTGGATACAGTAACGCAGATATCCGTATCCGGGTAGCGGAAATGGCAAGTTATTTTGGGATTCAGGACTGGTTTTATAAAAATGTATCGGAACTTTCTGGAGGACAGAAACAGCTTTTGAATCTGGCATCTATCATGGCCATGCATCCGGATATGCTGATTCTTGATGAGCCGACCTCTCAGCTTGATCCGATTGCAGCTTCTGATTTTTTGGAAACAGTAAAGAAGATTAATCGTGATCTTGGAACGACAATTATTCTTACGGAACATCGTTTAGAGGAAGTATTTCCTTCTGCTGACAGGGTAGTGGTCATGGATGAAGGGCAGATTTTATGTGTTGGCACACCGCCGGAAATCGGAGAAGAATTAAAGAAGCGCAATCATGAGATGTTTTTAGCTATGCCGGTACCGATGCAGGTTTATGCCAAAGTAGAGTCAGAGCAGCCCTGCCCGATTACTGTTCGTGACGGGCGAAAGTGGCTGGATATAGTTTGTAAGAAAAAAGGCATTTCACCAGCAAATGCATCTTCTTCATATAGAAAAGAGAGTGATTCCCAAAAAGGAAAATCTTCTTTTTCTAAGATTACAGAAAAGTTTAAAGAGAAAAAAGAAGATATCATCTTAGCGTGTGATGATCTGTGGTTCCGCTATGATAAAGAACTGCCGGATGTCGTAAAGGGACTAAGCTTTTCCTTAAAAAGAGGAGAATTCTTTGCATTGCTTGGAGGAAATGGAACCGGGAAGTCAACAACACTTTCAATTTTGAGCCGTTTGAGAAAGCCATATCGTGGAAAAGTACTTTTAGAAGGTAAGGATATCCGTCGTTACAGCGATAAAGAACTGTTCCGCAATTTTCTTGGAGTACTGCCGCAAAACCCGCAGTCTCTTTTTGTAAAGAAAAGTGTGGAATTAGAACTGTTTGAAATGGTAGGCGGTGTAAAAGAGAAAAAGGATGAAGAATATCAGCTTGCCATGGATAAAAAGGATGCGGTGGAAGGAATCATTAAAGTAACACATTTGGAAGAATTACTGCATCGTCATCCGTATGACTTAAGCGGGGGAGAGCAGCAGAGGCTTGCCCTGGCTAAGATTTTGTTATTGCGGCCAAAGCTTTTGTTGATGGATGAACCGACCAAAGGACTTGACAGCTATTTTAAAAAAGAATTTGCCGGAATACTGGCATTACTCAAAGAGCAGGGCGTAACTGTTTTTATGATTTCTCATGATATTGAGTTCTGCGCTTCTTATGCAGACCGATGTGGTTTATTTTTTGATGGAAATATTGTGGCATGTGGAACTCCGGGAGAATTCTTTGCCGGAAATAATTTTTATACAACAGCGGCAAACCGAATGGCTAGAAGGTATTTTCCCATGGCGGTTACCGGGGAGGACGTTGTGGAATGTCTTAAAAAAGGAGTGTGAACAATGGCAGACTGGAAATCAAGTCAGGAGTTCTTGAAAGAATTTTACGCTTCTCCGATCGTGAATGAAGATACGATTTCTGCAAAGATAAAGCGTATCTTTTTACCAAAAAGCAGGAAAGCTTCTGCTTTAAAAGAATTAGCAGGAGATTTGTCAGGAGAAGGCAGGGCGGGAGATGTCATTTTAGATAATGATATGTTTGAGATGGATACCGAAATCTGGAAAAAGCAGGAAAAACGCAGGCTTTCTGTTCGTACCAGAGTAAGTCTCTTTCTCTTGCTTGTAGCGATTCCCCTCACAATTGCTGTCGGATTTTATGTTATGGATGTTGCCGCCGTTGGCACAGTATTTGAAAAGATTTTTGGTCCAAGAAAGTATTATTTTATTAGCCTGGTAATCATTATATACTCGTTATTACCGTTTTTTATGGTATTTGAGGGACGAAAACCTCAGGTGAGAGAGCTAGTTGTTCTTGCAACAATGGTAGCATTGGCAACCGCCGGCCGGGCAGCATTTTTTATGATACCGAGCTTTAAGCCGATTATAGCAATCGTGATCATCAGTGCAATCGCATTTGGCGGCGAGGCGGGATTCTTAGTTGGTGCCATGACGATGGTAGTCAGCAATTTCTTATTTGGGCAGGGACCATGGACCCCATGGCAGATGTTTGCGATGGGTTTTATCGGATTTTTGTCAGGAATCCTTTACCGAATAGGACTGCTTCCGACCAAACGGCTCAGCCTTTGTATATATGGATTCCTTGTGACGGTGTTCATTTATGGAGGAATCATGAATCCAGCGGCTCTCTTTATGAGTGTGTATGATTTTACATGGGAAGGACTGCTTGCAATCTATATTTCAGGTATTCCGGTAGATCTTGTTCATGCCAGTTCTACATTTATTTTTCTGTGGATTGGAGCAAAGCCATTGTTGGAAAAGCTGCAGCGGATAAAAATAAAATATGATCTGATGAGATGAATAGCCGGGGCGTTTTTGAACTTCAGAAAGATTGCCAGAATGATGGGGCATTTTTGAAATAAGTATGGATGATAAGTATAGATAAAATGTATTCTTAGAAAGATTCTGAGAGTATACGAGATTGAAGGGGGAAACTATGCAGAAAATACCAGAATGTCGTTCCATGAATTTTTCAATTTATGAAGGGATGCTAAATCGTTATAAAGATAGTGAAGATATTAGAAAGTCTTATGAGTCACGAGGATTAAATGGACTGGAAGTGATTCGGGCAGGCGAGCCAGATGAAGGAAAGATTCTGCCGGATATGGTGAATGGGGTACATCTGTATTTTCATATTTTCTGGATGGACTGGTGGAAGGGGAATTATGAACGCCTAGATCAGGAATTTGATTCAAGAGAGCAGTGGCTGGAATACTTTGGAGGAATGAGCAGGGAATCTTATCTGAACAGTTTGCGGGACGATCTTGCCTATGCAGAACAAGTTGGAGCAAAGTATGTAGTTTTCCATGTTTCAGAAGTGACACTCCGGGAGAGCTATATTTATAAATACCGCTATACAGATAAAGAAGTGATTGATGCAAGCTTAGAGGTCATCAATACCCTCCTTGATGAAAAAGAATATCCATTCGACTTTCTTGTAGAGAATCTCTGGTGGAGCGGGCTTACCTTGAAAAATGTCCGCCTTACCCGCCGGCTTATAGAAGGAATGCATACACAAAAAAAGGGAATCATGCTCGATACCGGACATTATATGAATACAACAACACAGCTAAAGACTCCAGAAGATGCCGTAGCATATCTGAATAAAATGATAGACAAATACGAAAAAGCACAGATGCTCCACTGGTTTAAAGGAATGCACCTGCAGCTGTCACTTGGAGGGGATTATGTAAGAAAACAGCGAAAAGAATGGAGAGAACATCCGATAGACTTTGATAAGATTCCATTTTATGAACTATTTCGCCTTGCATATGACCATGCCTGTCATATTGATCTGCATCAGCCTTTTATCGGAGAAGGTGTCCGGGAATTTGTAGAGCGCGTAGCACCAAAGTATATCACGCTGGAATATCAGCAAAACAGCCGGGAAGAATATGAACAATTCGTAGAAACCCAAAGTAAAATTTTGAAATGGATTACGATTCATTAAGAGAAAACAGACGAAAAAAGAAACCATACCATATCCCATCTGCTCTGTAGTCGCTGTGTTTAAGATGCTCATCCGCATCTTAAACTCGCTCCGAAGCCACATCTGGGATATGGTATGGTTTCTTTTTTTGTCTATACGAAATCTACAAATTAGTAGTTATAGTAATTCGGAATATCCATGTCCGTTTACCAAAGCATCGATTTTCTGACCACTCTTACAATATGGGCAGTCATGCTTACTATATGTATGGTAAGTAGGAATATCATTTGGAGTAAACAGCGAATTAACAGGAAGATTACCATATTCAGAAAGCGTACTAAATATTGCTGAAATTCCCTGCAGTTTGCCACCATAGTACTCGATACATTCCCAGCTTCGGTTGATTGTGATTCCAGTTGTGACAGATGCCATTAAAATAATGATATTTCTATCTTTAATCATTGGCTGGATGTTTTTGCGGAAGAACATCTGACCATCTGAATCTATTTCTGGAGTAACAATATAGATAGATTTATGCTGGTTGTAAGAGAAGAATCCGCTCTCTGTAAGCTTTTCTGCTAAAAATGCACCGATTACTTCTGTTCCGTCAAGACATACGATGGTATCGACGACGGTATTATGTTTATAAAGTGGAACTAACGCTCTTGCAGCTTCTTCTGCATTAGACTGACGTACTTTTAATGTTGTCATATCTAAAAAGTAGTTGACATGAGAATGCTTTGTTGCGAAATGTCCCGGATAGGCAGAAAGATGTAGATTACAGGCTTTTGAACGAAATTGAATTTTGCGGTTTTCCATAAGATGTCCTCCTCCTTTATTGTGAAAGAATTGTTTATTTTGTTTATTATACCTTTTTTGTGTGAAAAAATAAAGGAGTATTTGTGCAAAATTACAGGCTTTTCTTGACAGTTTATAATTTCTTTCTGATTTTTTGAAAATACTTCGTGGTATGCATATACAGTTGTATAAAATGAAAGGGAGTGCTATTAGTTTGTGAAAAAAGTTTGACAAAAATAGTTCAAAATTGATTTTGGATACTATATCTTTGATTTAAAAAAGACAGGAGGAGAATATAAGCGAGAGAAGAAGAATGATGGAAATATGAGTGAAATTATGAAGAAAAACGGAAGATATTTGATAGAATGAGAATATTTTGTATAAAATGACGAAAAAATAGAAAAACTAACTAGTAATTGAATGTCAAAATACGTTAAAAATATAACGAAATAAAAATGGGCACATAAAACAAAAATAGAATTTTAAAGATAAAATAGAGAAAAACAGGAAAAATACACAAGCATTCCTGAAAAAAACAGGAGATTCAGAAAGAAAATTGAAAGAATTGTTAAAAAATTTGCAAATAGGCAGAATGTTCATTTTGTTTAGTGGAATGGGCAAAATAAAATAAATGTTAAATAACTAACAGAAAATGGTTGCTAACATGATAATAATTTGTTATTATTACATAGAATGAAAGAGCAACAAGGTATACAATATAGCATTTTTATGGAGGAAAGAATATGGGTAATTCAAAAATGAATGCCAGAGAGCGCATTGATTATCTGTTTGATGACCACAGTTTTGTGGAAGTTGGTGGATATGTTTCCGCTCGTAATACCGATTATAATCTCGGTGCAAAGAAAGTAGAAGGTGATGGTGTTATCACTGGATACGGAGTTATTAATGACCGCATGGTTTATGTTTACAGTCAGGATGCTTCCGCACTTGGAGGTTCCGTAGGTGAGATGCATGCGAAGAAAATTGCTTCCCTTTATGATCTGGCGATGAAAACAGGCGCGCCAGTCATTGGAATGCTGGATTGTGCAGGACTTAGATTACAGGAAGCGACAGATGCCCTTCACGCATTTGGAACGATTTTTAATAAGCAGGCACAGGCATCTGGAATGATTCCACAGATTTCTGCAGTATTTGGAATGTGTGGAGGAGGAAGTGCCGTAATGTCCGCTATGTCTGATTTTACATTGATGGAGAAGGAGAACGGCAGTCTCTTTATCAACAGTCCGAATGCATTAGCGGGGAATGAAGAATCCCGTCAGAATACGGCAGGAGCACAGTTCCAGTCTGAGCAGGCTGGTAACGTAGATTTTGTATGTGAGACAGAAGAAGGACTTCTTGACCAGCTTCGTATTCTCGTTGATGTACTTCCTTCTGATTATGAAGCAGAAGATGTTTACTTTGATAACGATGATGATTTAAATAGGGTTATTCCTGAGTTAAATGATGCCGCATATGATGCCGCTTACATTTTAAAATCTATTTCTGACAACAATATGTACATAGAGACAAAGGCAGCCTATGCCAAAGAGATGGTAACTGCATTTATCCGTCTGAATGGAGAGACAGTAGGTGCGGTTGCAAACCAGCCAGTAGATGGTGAGTCCGTTTTAACAAGAAATGGTCTTGAAAAAGCAGAAAGATTTATTAAGTTCTGTGATGCATTTTCGATTCCTCTTCTTACTGTAACGAACGTGACAGGACTTCGTGCCAACGCACATGAAGAGAGAAAGCAGGCGCTCGCATTAGCGAAGTTTACGACAACACTTGCACAGGTTAGTGTACCTCGTATTAATCTCATTGCAGGCGAGGCTTATGGAACTGCAGCGGTAGGAATGATGGATGCAGAACAGGCAGTTCGTATCATGTATGCAGAGGAAATCAATACAGATAAGAATAAGACAGCACTTATCGCAGAGAAAACTGCGGAATATGCAGAAGGACAGAGCAGTGCATTAGCAGCTGCAAAGAGAGGATATATAGATGACATCATCGAGCCGGACGCAACAAGAAAGCGTCTTATCGCTGCTTATGAAATGCTTTACGGAAAGAAAGTAACTCCAGTGACAAAGAAGCATACGGCAGTATAGTGAGGTGAGAGTATGAACGTATTTGAACAAGCCTTATTAAATACTTTGATGGGTATGGGAACTGTATTTGCAGTACTGATTTTCATTTCTTTACTGATTTCTCTTTTTGTATATATCCCATCTATTGAAAGAGCGTTAAAGAATCGTTCTTCTAAGAAAGAGAAAAAGGCTGCGCAGGAAGAAAGACCGGCTCCAAAGCGTCCGATTCTTGAAGAAGTTGTGGAAGAAGAGGAACTTGTGGATGATGGTGAACTTGTCGCAGTAATCACAGCGGCAATCATGGCAGCGAATGGAGGAGCGGCAGTCAGTGCAGATAAGTTGGTCGTTCGTTCAATCAAGAGAGTGAAGAGAAGATAGCAAAAATGTATTCTTGGAATCTTTTTATAAAGTTTTGAAAAGTTAGCTATAGAAAGATTTTAGAAGTACATAAAATCATTCAGGAGGATTTACAATGAAAAATTATAGAATTACAGTTAATGGTGTTGCTTATGATGTAGCAGTAGAAGAATTAGGTGCAGGAGAAGCAAGTGCAGCGCCGGTAAGTACACCAGCAGCCGTTCCGGCTCCAGCTAAGAAAGCTGCCCCAAAGACTTCCGGAAGTGCCGGTGCCGTAAAGATTACAGCACCAATGCCAGGTAAGATCGTAGCAGTAAAGGCACAGGCAGGTGCTTCTGTAAAGAAGGGCGACGCTGTTCTTGTATTAGAGGCTATGAAGATGGAGAATGAAATCTGTGCAGCACAGGATGGTGTTATCGCAAGTGTGGAAGTAGCAGTTGGAGATATGGTAGAAGGCGGAGATGTACTGGCTACAATGAACTAGAGCATATTTGCAAAATAAAACGGAGGAAGATTTATGAGTTATGTTGTAGAGACAATGACGAATCTCGCAGCACAGACCGGATTTGCATTCTTAAAGCCAGGTAACTTCATTATGATACTGGTTGCTTTAGTCTTCTTATATCTGGCCATCGCCAAAGGATATGAGCCACTTTTGTTAGTGCCGATTTCTTTTGGTATGCTGCTGGTTAACTTATATCCGTCCATTATGGAAGAAGGCGGATTATTACATTATTTTTACTTATTAGATGAATGGAGTATTCTCCCTTCACTGATTTTCTTAGGCGTTGGAGCACTAACAGACTTCGGTCCGCTGATTGCCAATCCAGCAAGTTTCTTGCTAGGAGCTGCGGCGCAGTTTGGTATTTACAGCGCGTATTTTCTTGCAATGCTTATGGGATTTAACGGAAAGGCAGCAGCAGCAATTTCCATTATTGGTGGAGCCGATGGTCCTACTTCTATTTTCCTTGCCGGAAAGCTTGGGCAGACAGACTTAATGGGACCAATTGCGGTAGCGGCATATTCTTATATGTCACTTGTACCAATTATTCAGCCACCGATCATGAAGCTCCTTACTACAGAAAAGGAACGTCAGATTAAGATGGAACAGTTAAGAACCGTTACAAAAACAGAGAAAATTATGTTTCCGATTGTCGTAACAGTTGTTGTATGTTTGATTCTTCCTACAACAGCGCCATTAGTTGGTATGCTGATGCTCGGTAACCTTTTTAGAGAGTCCGGCGTAGTAAAACAGCTTTCAGAGACAGCGTCTAACGCTCTTATGTACATCGTAGTTATTATTCTTGGTACATCCGTTGGTGCGACAACAAGTGCAGAGGCATTCTTAAATGTCAGCACAATCAAGATTGTAGTATTAGGTCTTGTAGCTTTTGCTGTTGGTACTGCAGCAGGTGTCCTGTTTGGTAAACTTATGTGTAAGGTTACAGGTGGTAAGGTAAATCCATTAATTGGTTCTGCCGGGGTATCTGCCGTTCCTATGGCAGCCCGTGTATCCCAGAAAGTTGGTGCGGAAGCAGATCCATCAAACTTCTTACTGATGCATGCGATGGGACCAAACGTTGCCGGAGTTATCGGTACAGCGGTAGCCGCCGGAACATTTATGGCAATTTTTGGAGTATAATTTAGAATTATTTGATTATTTAAAATTCATTATTTATAGGGCTATAATCTGTAAAAAATGTTACAGGGGATATTTATAAATAGTTTACAAGTTGAATTTTAGATAATAACAGTTGTAAGCGCAAATAGTTACGTGATTTGAAATAAAAGGAGATATTATGGCCGAAATTAAGAAAAAACCGGTTAAAATAGTAGAAACCGTTCTCCGTGACGCACATCAGTCTCTGATTGCTACAAGAATGACAACAGAGGAGATGCTGCCAATCGTAGATAAGATGGATCAGGTTGGTTATCATGCAGTAGAATGCTGGGGAGGTGCAACATTTGATGCCTGCCTGCGTTTCTTAAAGGAAGACCCATGGGAGAGACTTCGTAAATTAAGAGATGGCTTTAAGAATACAAAGTTACAGATGTTATTCCGTGGACAGAACATCTTAGGATATAAGCCATATCCAGACGATGTTGTAGAATATTTTGTACAGAAATCTATTGCAAACGGAATTGATGTTATTCGTATTTTTGACTGTTTAAATGACCTTAGAAACTTACAGACTGCTGTAGATGCAACAAAGAAAGAGGGAGGACACGCGCAGATCGCCCTCTCCTATACAATCGGTGATGCATATACATTAGACTACTGGAAAAAGACTGCTAAGAATATTGAAGAGATGGGAGCAGATTCTATCTGTATCAAAGATATGGCAGGACTTTTAGTGCCGAATGAAGCAACGCGTCTTGTAACTGCATTAAAGCAGGCAACAGACATTCCTATCGAACTTCATACACACTATACAAGTGGTGTCGGTGGAATGACTTACTTAAAAGCAGTAGAAGCAGGAGTCGATATCATTGATACAGCCATATCTCCATTTGCAATGGGAACAAGCCAGCCGGC
>ENA-ORLM01001099-ORLM01001099.1-human-gut-metagenome-genome-assembly--contig:-NODE-1099-length-19025-cov-2.769791_pt1 | contig 19025 bp, 15 predicted proteins | sample MGYA00243063_ERZ508815 | MGnify/ENA primary metagenome ERZ508815 (study PRJEB26277, sample SAMN04329768) | human gut metagenome | biome: human-associated habitat | host: Homo sapiens | place: USA...
ACCGCAACGCGTCTTGCACCTGCCATGCCAAAATGTTTTTTGGTCGTCGAGGTCAGCTTTTTGAGCGGTTTGCTGATACTCATCGGATAAAAAACATAATCACGGAACCACGTTCCCATCGTGATATGCCATCTGCGCCAATATTCCGCAATATTCTTTGAAAAGAAGGGACGGATAAAGTTTTCTTCCACATGTATGCCAAAAAATTGTGCAATACCGATCGTAATATCAATGCCACCCGTAAAGTCCGCATACAACTGTGCTGCATAAAATAACATCCCGATAAGCACATAAGCCCCAGTATAATATTCCGGATCTCCCATCAGCATGCTGATCGCACCACTTAAGCGATCTGCGATCACCAGTTTCTTAAAATATCCCCACAAAATACGTTCTAAGCCAAAGCGAACCTGCTTGCCATCAAAGGAATGTTTTGCATAAAGTGTCTGTGACAGATCCCCATAACGACTGATCGGTCCTTGGATCAACTGTGGAAAAAAAGACAAAAACAGTATAAAACGCTGCAGTTTTTTCTGTGCGCTGCATTTGCCCCAATATACATCCAGCAGATATGCAACTGCCTGAAACGTATAAAAAGAGATTCCTAACGGCAGGATCATATCCGCATAAGGCAACTCTGTTCTGCCGGCTGCATCCAAAACGGTATTTACATTGTCGATCACAAAATTGGTGTACTTCAATACAGCAAGTATGCCTAAATTAAAGAGCAGACATACAAGCATGATGCGTTTTTTCTTGCCACCGATCTTTGCCTTGACCGCCTTCTTCTCGTCTCTGGACGGTTTCTCTATCTTTCCTGCTTTAATTTCAGCCTGGTATGACTGCCACTGTCCTTCCTGTCGATCAATACAAACACCGGCAAACCATACCGTCACTGACGTTGCCAGAATAAACAACGGATAAAATGCTCCCGCAGAATAATAAAACAAAAAGTTTGCGATCAATAATAGGATCCACTGAAACCGCTTAGGAATGACATAATATACCGCAAACAATACCAGCAAAAACAGGATAAACTCGTATGAAATAAACAAAACGCTACTTTCCTCCCACCACAGCTTATTCTTCTAACAGGCGAGCAATCATATCGGCAAGGCTGTCAACGGAATTGAAATTTTCAGCAATAAAATCTTTCGCTGTAATATCAACATCAAATTCTTCTCCAAGCTCTGTCACCAACGTGACAAGATCAAAAGAATCCAGTATTTTGTCTTCTACCATTTTATCTTCTGCTTCAAAATCAATATCCTCATGAAGTTCCTTTAAGATTGCTAAAACTCCTTCTCTGATCTCCTCTACATCCATTTCATTGTCCTCCATCTTATTATAGTTTTAACTGCGTTTCACAGATCTTCGTTTCTGAGCCGCATAAATTTCCTGCATCTTCAAACGATCCATTTTGCCGTTCGGCGTAAGCGGTAATGTCTCCAACCTCACGATCGCATTTGGGATCATATAACGTGGCAGCCGTTCCTTGAGTTCCACTGTCAACGCCCTCTTGTCAATGTCTCCCACATAAAAGAGAACGATTTTCTTTGTCTCCTGTATAAAAATACAGCAACAGGTCTTGATCCCCTCTATCAGATCAACATCTGACTCGATCTCGCCAAGTTCTATTCGGTGCCCCATGTGTTTGATCTGATAATCTTTGCGTGATACAAAGATCAAATCTCCTGCTTCATTCTTCCTTCCTAAATCCCCGGTATGATAAATGCGGTCCGGAAAATATGGATTTAACGGATTCTGTGTAAAGACTTCCGCTGTTTTTTCCGGATTGTTGTAATAACCATGTGTGAGGCAAGTTCCGTGAATACAGATCTCCCCTGTCTCACCGTCTTTCACCGGTTCGCCCTGCTCATTCAGCAACAAAATCTGTGTATTTTTGAACGGACGCCCGATAGGGATCACTTCTTTCTCCTCAAATACATGTGTTGCATGATAATAACAGCTCATACCGGTCGCTTCCGTCGGTCCATATAAATTAAAAAACTCTGCATCCGGAATTGTCATTTTCCATAAATTAAACTGTTTGACCGGGAACACTTCACTGCCAAACGCAATGGTATGTAAATACTTAGGTATCACTGTATCGAATGTACCAAATGCCGAGATCATTGTCAATGCCGAAACAACCCAGCATATCGTATTGATCTCGTGGTCATTCAGAAACTCCACCAACTTGACCGGGAACATAAAACAGCTCTTAGGAATAAGCCAAGTAGTTGCTCCATATTTCAAGGTTGGATATATTTCTTTCATACACGCATCCAAATACAGCGGCGTCTGATTTCCAAAAACGGTTCTTTCGTTAAAACCTAATACCTCAGATAAGCTTTCAATATAATCGATCACACCACGATGATACCCCACAACACCTTTCGGGACACCTGTTGATCCGGAGGTAAATAACACATAGATCGGATCAATATCCAATGCACCCTCCCGGATCTTAGCCAACACTTCTTCATCCATCTCAGTCTTGCTACAGGTTTCGTATGGCAAAGCCGTTCCTTCAAAGCCAAGCGCAGCAATCTTATCCTTCGTACTCTCATCATAGATCAAATAATTTGCATCTGTATTTTCCAAGATCAATTGCATACGTCTTCGCGGCATCTCTTCATCGATCGGAACATAGTAACATCCTGCGTAGATCACTCCGAAAAAAGCGGCGATCGTCTGCGGACATTTTTTCATATATACGACAACCGGCTCACGATATGCCCCCTGTCTGCTTAGCTCAGTTCCAATACTTTTGGCCTGTTCGGACACCTGTATAAAAGATAATGCACTTTCTTCATCTGCAAAAGCAGTCTTATCCGGTACTCTATCCACTGTATTTTCCAAGTACTCCAGCACATTTGTCTGCATATGTATCCCCCTGTTAGTGTGTTTGCTTTAATATATCTCCACGTCTTAACACTTTTAAGATCTTTTTGATCGCGAAACGCGGACTGCGCTGCATCAAACTGTCCCATTGTTCCATATTTTCATCCGAATTTTCAATCTCGCGAACATACCAGTGCGCCAGCTCTGCTTTATCATCGATCGTAAGCAGTTCATCATTTTCCATCCAGCGCATAAACCAAAGCTCACGAATGATCAGAACGTTCACTACAGCCATTTTGCATTTAGCAAGCAGTTGTTCATCGTATGCACTGGTGCAGCAGTACACATATAGGAAATAAACCAGCATCTGCTCTAACTCGATCTCATCTTCCTGCTCCGTATATTCTGCCATACGGCCTCTGGACTCTTCTCGAGACATTTCTTCCCTGATATTTAATATACTCTGTAAAAGCGGCGGCCATTCAGGATTCAGTGCTTCCATCGTACTCAACGCAAAAAGCATATCCGTCATGATCGTTGACACCGGCTCCTCGTTTTCCTGTCTAAAATATTTTTCATCATAAATGATCTCATCAAGCCGTTTTTCAATCTTTTCATAGGCAGTATCCTCACAATATGCTTTACGGATCTTGCGCAGTTGATGTTTCTCCCGATCTGTAAAATTCGGGAAAATAGGAAGATTTTTCAACGGAAAAGAAGTGTGCTTACGTTCGGCACGATGACGGATCCGACTCTCCACATCGTGTGCCATTCCAAGTATCATTACCATTCGCTGGTTCATGCTGAATTTACGATCTTGTGCTATTGATAACAATGTGTCTCTGGTCGGCACCAATTCTGCAAACAGTTTGTGGTCAAAAAAAGGATCCCACTCTTTGCGGGCATGCACTTCATAACAATCAATGTTTACCGGCTCTTTACGCTCCAGCAGTTGTTTGCATGCGATCGGACACGTCATGGCTAACGAGCGTTCCCGCACATTTGGATATACTTCCTCGTGGCGCGGATGTGTATGGCATGTCTCACATAGCGCATTTTCGCCGAGTTCTAATACAATGTCACATAAATTGTCCTCATTTAAAAATTCACAACGATTATCCTCTCCATGCGGACAAATACGTCCTGTTGAAAAATCAATCTTTTCTGCCATACGTTTTCCTAACGGTCCTTGTACATGCCGATACTTCTTTAATGTATCCGGATCCACAACGATCTGCCAGCGAATACAGCAGCTATCCGGGCACTCATGTCCCGGAACACATTCAAAATCATCAAAATAGTCAGGATAATAATATTTCATCGCAATAGCCATACCTTTCTTCTGCTCTGCAGGTTTTTCCAATCAGAACCCCATTCTTGCAGGCATCAATATATACTGTAATGCATATAAAATCAACAAATGCACCGGATAAAACCAGTAAAAAACTGTACGATTTCCTCTGCCTCGTTCGCCATTATACCACTGTATACACAAAAGTGCTACCAGCGAAGCCGGCTGCCAAAAAAGCAGCACTGCAGCTGCCAGATTCCTTTTTGTTTTTTGGTCATGAAAGACATAGAATACTACAATCAGCAAAATGCCATACCACGAGTAATCCACCCGCAGCAAATATGCTGCAGCGCAGCCGAATAATACGATTCCGTACATCGGAATGCTCCAAAGTTCTACTTTGGTGAGCATCCACATGACCAACAATCCGATTACAAACGTAAATAATACGTTCTGTCCATCCAGCTTAACAATCTTTCCATAAATTGCCAAATCATATGGTATCTCCGCCAAAAAGGCAAATCCAAGCATTCTTTGAACGTACTTGCACAAATTACCTGTATGATAAAATCCTTCCACCAACAAAAAACAAAATAAAGGAAATGAAAGCCGCCCTATATAGCGGCTAAGCGAATACACTGACAACAGTGCATGGCTGCCATACGATAAATAAATCACTCCGATATGATCGATAAGCATCGACAATAAGGCGATCCACTTCAAAGTATTTCCATCCCATCCACGATGGTTGCCCGTGTTCATTCGATCCTTCCCTTTCCTTTAACTCATAAACTCATACTTCCCATACCGCAAATTCGCCACGACCACATATTGATTATTATGTCAATGACTATATTGCATTTTGCAGCCACCATAGAGTGGTTTCTGCCATCCGAGAACTATAGTAATTGCCTTGCCGCATTTTCGTTTTTGGTGATTTCTAGATTTTGTTGTCTCTGATGATTGATATGTGGTTCGGGCAATAACTTCCGGTATAGGAAGTTTGAGTTATAAATATTACTGTCTAACCTTAATATGGACCTCTCGGAGCTGCTGTTCGGTCACCTCTCCAGGAGCACCACACATAAGATCCTGTGCGTTACCATTCATTGGGAACGGAATGATCTCACGAATATTCTCCTCATTGCGAAGAAGCATGATCATGCGGTCAACACCCGGTGCCATTCCTGCATGTGGCGGTGCACCGAACTGGAAAGCATTATACAATGCGCCAAACTTCTCCTTGAGATCCTCTTCCGTATAACCTGCGATCTCGAACGCTTTTACCATGATCTTCATATCGTGATTACGCACTGCACCGGAAGATAACTCGATTCCGTTACATACAATATCATACTGATATGCCAAAATCTCTGATGGATCTTTTGTCTCCAACGCTTCTAAGCCGCCCTGTGGCATAGAGAATGGGTTATGCGTAAAAATATACTGCTTCAGCTCTCTGTCGTACTCATACATTGGGAAGTCATTAACATAGCAGAAACGATATGCATTTTTCTCCAACAGATCCAGGCGGTTTCCAAGTTCTGTACGAATCTGTCCTGCATATAACGCTGCCAGCTCTTCTCTGTCCGCAATAAAGAAGATCGTATCCCCTGCCTGAAGTCCTGCGATCTCAGCAATCTCTGTCTTCATATCATCCGGAATAAACTTATCGATTGGTCCCTTATAGGTCATATCTTCTTTCACTTCCAAATAACCAAGGCCGCCCATACCGATAGACTGCGCAAATTTCAAAAGTTTCTCATGTTGTCCCTTAGACAACTTCGCATGTACATTGATGGCACGAACTGTCTTACCGTGGAACGGCTTAAACGTACATCTCTGGAAAAAGTCAGTGACATCCACAATGCGGAGCGGGTTACGCAGATCCGGCTTGTCGGTACCAAACTCCAGCATCGCCTGCTTATAGCTTATGATCGGATATGGTGCCTGAGTCACTTCTGCTCCCTCTGGTGCAAATTTTTCAAAAGTAGCACTCAACACTTCCTCACCAACGCGGAATACATCTTCCTGTGTTGCAAAAGCCATTTCAAAATCAAGCTGATAAAACTCTCCGGGTGAACGGTCTGCTCTTGCGTCCTCATCACGGAAACAAGGTGCAATCTGGAAATATTTATCAAATCCCGATACCATTAACAACTGCTTATACTGCTGCGGTGCCTGCGGCAACGCATAGAATTTACCCTTAAACTTACGAGAAGGCACGATATAATCACGTGCGCCTTCTGGAGAAGATGCACACAAGATTGGTGTCTGGATCTCCAAAAATCCCATTTCCGTCATCTTCTCGCGGAGATAACTGATGACTTTGGAACGGAAGATCATATTATCGCGCACTTTGATATTTCTAAGATCCAAATAACGATATTTCAAACGAACATCCTCTCTCGTCTCTTTCGAAGTTGCGATTTCAAACGGAAGTTGACGATACACCTTGCCAAGAATGTCTACATGATGTGCCTCTAATTCAATCGTTCCGGTCGGGATCTTCGGGTTGTACGTCTCCTCGTCACGATGTTCAATCTCGCCCTCTACACTGATGCAATCCTCTTTGTTGATACCGTCCAACAAAGAAGTATCGCGCATAACAACCTGCATTACACCATACATATCACGCAGATCAATAAAAGATACACCACCGTGATCACGAATGTTTTCTACCCAACCTGCAATTTTCAGATTGCTTCCAACATCCTGTTCCGTTATGTCGCTCATTATTTTGTCGCGGTAAATATTGTTCGTATTAGTCCTCATAATATCCTCCTTCAAGATGAAATGTACTTTCAAATAAGAACTGAGGGGTTCTTATTCGTAAATTCCTATAAAGCAAAAAAAAGTCCGCCCCAAACACACTTGTTCAGGACGAACATATTGTCCGCGGTACCACCCGAATTACTGTTCTACAGTCTCTCTACGGTCATAATAACCTTTCTGTTTGTCGCACAGCTACGGCGCACCTACTAATGAATGTCTCACGTTCAGATTGCGGCTGATAAAGTGTTATTCACTAGGATTCCTTCTATGGGGTTCACACCATCCCCCACTCTCTGCAAGCGATTCTCCTGCTACTTCTCTTCGTCATAGCCATATTATGAAAATTCCGCAAAAACCGGAATTTTATGCAAAAAATTAATCATTTAACTCATTGACAGTCTCTGTCAACTGCGCAAGCTTGGACGTAATCTCCTTGCTCACGCTTGCCATTCCCTCTGCCAGCTTCTGAACCTCAGAAGCTACCACGGCGAAACCACGTCCGCTCTCACCGGCACGAGCTGATTCAATGGATGCATTCAATGCGAGCATATTCTGTTTCTTACTGAATCCAACAATCTTTGATGTACTCTCATTCGCCTCACTGATCTCTTCAGCCGCCTTCGCAATGCCAACTTTCAAGCGTTCCAGCATCTGATTATTCTGATACTCTTGATAGCCGGCACGTACATACATGTTGATCACGTCCCCCAGCAACTGTGCAGACGCTTTGATCTGCTCTTTGGACTTAACACCAACTTTATGCAAAGCCTCAATATAAGCATCTTCATTAATACCAAGCTCTCTGGCAACACTGCGGAACTTGTCATCATCCGGATTCTCCGGTAATATCTGACCTCCGACCACATTTCCAAGAACGGTGCCGTCATTCAACGTGATAGGGATGCCGAAATCCATCAGACCGGCATGGCACTCATAGACACCCTCACCTTCACGGTCACACTTCTCACAACGACGAAGTCCTTCTTCGCTGCCTCTTGTCAGATCAATACAAAATTCCGTGAAATTATAACATTCGCTAATATACTTTCCATCGGCGCCAACTGCTACTGTCGCCAAACCTGTACTCTTCGCCCAATTGTTCATAATTTCTTCGAATTTAACCATATCGCAAAAATCTTGAATCCTCATTGTCATACGCCTCCCGTACTCTATACTGTAACATATATTATAGTGTATATTGTAGCATATATCTGTAAAATTGTAAATCCAAAGCAACCGCTATTTTTGTGCATAACGTTCGCTCTGTGTGCGGATCAGATCCTGATCCTCAAAATAATCGATCTTCATCGCTCTTTTGACCTCAGATAATGTCTGAGCTGCCGTTTCTCTTGCAACATCACTTCCCTTCTTAAGGATGTTGTAAACTTCCGGAATATCTTTCTCAAACTCAGCTCTTCGTGCACGGATCGGAGACAACTCCTCCTGCATAACGTTATTTAAGAAACGTTTGATCTTGACATCGCCAAGTCCGCCTTTCCGGTAATGTTCTTTTAATTCATCCAGATTTGCATAATCCGGCATGTATTCTTCAAAATGCTCCGGTCTGCTAAACGCATCCAGATACGTAAACACCGTATTACCCTCTATATGTCCCGGATCAGACACCTTAATATGAAGTGGATCCGTGTACATTTCCATAATCTTAGCACGTACATCTTCTTCCGTATCCGACAAATAAATACAATTACCTAATGATTTACTCATCTTTTGCTTGCCATCTATGCCCGGCAGACGCATACAAGCCGCATTGTCCGGCAACAGCACCTCAGGTTCTACCAAAACTTCATCATAAATACCATTGAACTTACGAACGATTTCCCTTGTCTGTTCTATCATTGGGAGCTGGTCCTCTCCAACCGGCACTGTCGTTGCCTTAAAAGCGGTAATATCAGCTGCCTGACTAATTGGATACGTAAAGAATCCAACCGGAATACTTGTTTCAAAGTCACGCATCTTGATCTCTGATTTTACCGTAGGATTACGCTGCAATCGAGATACCGTAACCAGATCCATATAATAAAAAGTAAGCTCACATAATTCTGAAATCTGTGACTGGATAAATAATGTCGATTTCGTTGGATCAAGCCCGCAAGACAAATAATCCAATGCCACTTCTATAATATTCTGGCGCACCTTCTCCGGATTCTCAAAGTTATCCGTAAGTGCCTGTGCATCTGCGATCATAATAAATATTTTATCGTATTCACCGGAATTTTGTAACTCCACGCGCCGGCGCAATGAGCCAACATAATGTCCTACATGTAAACGTCCTGTCGGGCGATCTCCGGTTAAAATTATCTTTGCCATAATGTTTCATTCTCCTTCAGTCTGTTATTTTATTCCTCGCTGTCCATCATACCGCTCCAATACAGAAGATTCTGTATGGCGATCTTGCTCTTCCACCAGTTCTTGGCAACTCCCCAAGCGGCAGGATAACTTTTCCCCCACTCCCAAGTCACTTCCCACGAACCGTCTCCCAGCTGTGTTTTGGCGATAAATTCCAATTCAAACTCTGCAATATTTTTGTTCATTTCATAACACATACTGTCTTTGGCACGCAAAAAAGTCGATGGACGGCAAATATTGACATCCCACATTGTAATGTATACATTGACATCCTGCGTGATCGTTTGAAATACAACTTCCTTTAAGCGCTTTTCAAACGCTTCCATTGGAAACTCCGCTTCTAATCCTGCCTCTGCAATATAATCATAAAGTCTGCAAAAACAAGCGACCACATGCATCTCTTTACAATCTTTGATCATTAAAAACTGATTGATCGCCTCCGTCGCCACTTCCTTAGCCAGATCATAAAAATCCGTATCCGGATCCTCAAAATACAGAATAAATCCTGCCAGGCCTGCCGTTGGATTGTAATCCGTCGAAAAACGATTAGCCGGAGTGTCCTCCCACCATGAAGCATATGGATAGTGCAAATATTCCAAAATCCCCTGAATGACCGGATGATCTGCATCTTCGCGCTCCATTCCGATTTCCCAGATGATCTCTGTTGCCTCATAGGTCTGTGACGGTGATGAATGCGGATTCCAATAGTCCGGCTCCAATCCGTAGCCAAACCCACCATCCGTATTTTGGTAACAGGCAAGTGTATCCAAAACCGCCTCACGACTGCCATCCTCAAAGTGGTACTGCCACTTAGCCAGCTCCAGTGGTCGGGCGTTTTTGTACACAAATCGCCTTGCACGATGGTAAGCATTGTCAAATGCTTCCTTCTCCTCTTCCTTCATATGCTTCTCCCCCAAAAATATAATCTGAATCCCTTGATTCATTGCACAGTGTTTTGCCATACTGCAATAGTTTTCCAGAATTTACAGCACATTGAAATATATAATGATAGTATAACATATTTTACAATCATTGGGAAATACTAACATAGAAATTTTTGCCGGGAAAAAATTTGGAAACAGCTAACTTTGCAGTAATGTAAACGTAACACCAAAAGGAGGACGATATCCATGGAAACAAACAGCAAAGAGTTTGATACAATACGACTTTTACAGGAATGTGATGCCGGAAGCAAAATGGCAGTATCCGCCATTGACGAAGTGTTGGACCGCACACAGGACAGCGCCTTAAAAAATCTGTTGTTAGACACCAAACAGCACCACGCCAAACTCGGAAATGACATTCACTCCGAATTAGCGCACTATCACGGCAATACCAAGGAGCCAAGTCCAGTCGCAAAAGGAATGGCATGGGCGAAAACCAATATGAAACTGACATTAGAACAAAGTGATGCAACGGTAGCAAATTTGATCACAGATGGCTGTGACATGGGCATCAACGCATTACAGCGCTGTCTAAATGACTATCCGGATGCCAGTCTCGCAGCCAATGATCTGTGTCGACGCGTCTTGTCTTTCGAAGTTTCTCTCCGCGTAGATCTTCGCAGCTATTTATAATCACCGGTCGGTACCGGACAGCTGCTCCCGTAAAATACGGAATCCCTGTATAATAATTGTTGGAAGTCCTGCTAATACAGCCACACTTGCTGTCTGCGCCCCTGTCAGAGACGATGCTGCGAATGCACTTCTTGCGGCCGGTATACACAGTACCAATGCCAATAGCAGGACTCCAACACCAAATGCTGCAAGGCTCCATCGGTTGCTGCACAATCCGATCCGTACCAGCGAGTATTTACTGCGCAGAATGAACCCATGAAACAATCGTCCTAACGTTAATGATGCAAACGCCATCGACATTGCTGTCAGAACAATAGATGTACAGCTGCAAAAGGTGCCGGCAGCCCTGCCACACAACAATACAATACAGCTAAGATTCCTGCCATGTTACCTGACAGCAAAAACTGAATTGCATTTTTGATATTACGATATACATTTCTTCCATTGCATACGGCCTTGATAATTGTGGCAAAGTTATCATCTGTCAAGATCATCGCTGCTGCATCTTTGGACACCTCTGTCCCTGTAATCCCCATTGCCACGCCGATATCCGCTTTTTTAAGTGCGGGCGCGTCATTTACACCATCTCCCGTCATCGCCGTGATCTTCCCCTTTTGCTGCCATGCGTCAACGATGCGAATTTTATTTTCCGGTGATACTCTTGCATAGACCGCAATCTTCTCCAATTGCTGCAAATGTTCTTCCTCAGACATCGCATCCAGTTCCTGTCCCGTAACCGCAATATCCCCCTCTCCAAAAATCCCCAATTGTTTTGCGATAGCGGTTGCCGTCACCTTATGGTCTCCGGTGATCATAACCGTACGGATTCCTGCACGCTTAGCATCCTCTACCGCTTTTCCGGATTCTATACGCGGCGGATCGATCATTGCCGCAAGTCCTATAAAGGTAAGATCCCTTTCCTGATCCAGTGTCAGGTGCTGGTCTTTTGCAACAGATCGCTGGCCAAAAGCTAACACTCTGAGCCCCTGTTCCGAAAACTGCTGATTTTGCCGCAGGATCATTCGCTTATCTTCCTCCGTGATCGGCTGCATTCCCTTTGATGTCAGAATGTGGGTCGTACGATCTAATAATACATCTACTGCGCCTTTCGTATACACAACATCAGATTGCTCTTCTTCTATTCCGAGATATTTGGTACTCATCAATTTGCGGTCTGAGTCAAAGGGAATTTCCTCCAAACGCTGCATAGTATTGCGAAGCTGTTTCGTATCTGTCAAATTCTGTGCCAACACAAGCAAACAGGACTCTGTAGGGTCACCAAGCTGTTTTCCTTCTGTCAATACAGCATCATTATTTAAGACCGCATTGTATAAAAATGCCTTCTGCACTAAGGAGTCACCCGTCAGCTCCTGCGGATCCACGCAATGTTTATCGAGATACAATTTCGTCACTGTCATCTTATTTTGTGTCAAAGTTCCTGTCTTATCAGAACATATTACTGAGACACAACCAAGACTCTCAACGGCTGATAATTTTTTAATGATCGCACCCTGCACCGCCATTTTCTGCGTTCCCATTGCCTGAACGATCGTCACAATAGAGCTTAACGCCTCCGGAATTGCGGCCACTGCAAGTGCCACTGCAAATAACAGCGCTGGCAGCAGTCCAATGCCTAGATACCACTGCATTCCAAAAACCAACAAGCAGATTACCATAATGAGCACCGCCAGCATTCTGCTAAAATCATCCATGCTGCGTTGTAGTGGTGTTTTGACACTCTTAGTTTGATTCATCAATCCGGCAATCTTGCCCATCTCTGTATCCATTGCCGTCGCAGTTACCAAGGCCTCGGCTCTGCCATACGTAACAAGTGTACCTGAATATACCATATTCACACGGTCAGCAAGAGGGGTTTCCTCGGTTATTTCTATATCCTGTTTATCAACATTCGTTGATTCTCCGGTCAATGCACTCTCATTAACCTGCAACGAGTGATTGCACAGTATTCGTGCGTCCGCAGCGACCATATCTCCTGCCTCCAGCAGCAAAACATCCCCGGGAACTACCTGTGTAGAAAGGATTGCACATTTCTTGCCATCCCGCAAAACATGTGCATGCGGTGAAGAGAGCGATTTTAGTGCTTTCAGAGACTTTTCGGCTTTGACGCTTTGAACGGTACCAAGCACCGCATTTAATATCAGCACCGCAAAAATAACAATTGCGCTCTCAACATCGCCCGAAAATAATGATATACCTGCTGCGATCATTAATATCCAGACTAACAGGTCTGCAAACTGCTCCACAAAAATACACTCTTTTGTTCTCCCTCTGCTAATGCATTTGGTCCGGTTTGAACCAGCCTTTGCTCCGCCTCTGCAGATGTCCATCCACATTCTGATGCCCCCAGATTGCGCAGTACATCTTCTTTTTTCATTTGATAATATGCCTTCATCATGATCACCCATTCCTTTCCCGCCGACAGCCACTAACCATATGCCCGCGGAGTGCTTTACTCATCAAGAATTACCGCAGCAATTCTTGATGATCTCTCGCTGCGCAATAGCAATTGCCAACAGACAATTTACGATTAAACAATTTGTGATTAACGAAAAAACGAGACTTCTTGTGTACCAAAATAGCACACAAAAAGTCTCGTTCAACGTTTCACGTTCCACAGGCTCCGGGTCTCACGACCGTATTGACGAAGTCCTGCAACATATCCAAAACGATATGCAACTACTCCCCTTTTGCAAGAGTTTCTAGATCTATTCTATTCTCTAATCCTGCAGTTATATCTGCTTAGTCGTATTTTATACGACACACAGCAATTTGGCAAGTACTTTTATATTATAGTTTCTCTCCGGTGAGAAGCTCATATGCCTGTAAATATTTGTCAATTGTTTTATCGACAATATCCTTTGGCAAAGTCCAATCATGTCCATCATTTGCTTTAAGCCAATCTCTGGCAAACTGCTTATCAAACGATGGCTGACCATGACCCGGCTCATATCCTTCTGCCGGCCAGAAACGGGAACTATCCGGTGTCAGCATCTCATCACCAAGTACAATGTTACCATCTTCATCTAAACCAAATTCAAACTTTGTATCTGCAATAATAATACCTTTGCTCAGGGCATACTCTGCGCATTTTTTGTACAAGGCGATCGTATAATCACGAAGCTTTGCAGCATACTCTTCTCCTTTACCAGGGAAATATTTCTCCAAATGCGTAACGCTCTGCTCATAAGAAATATTTTCATCATGATCGCCAATTTCCGCCTTAGTAGATGGCGTATAGATCGGTTCCGGCAGTTTGTCGGATTCTTTCAATCCTTCCGGCAATTTGATGCCACATACGGTTCCGTTCTCCTGATAGCTTGCCCATCCGCTTCCGGTAATATAACCACGAACAATGCATTCGATCGGCAACATTTCTAACTTACGACATAACATGCTGTTTCCGTCAAATTTATCCTGTTGAAAAAACTCCGGCATATCTTTTACATCAACTGAAATCATATGATTTGGCAAAATATCTTCTGTCAAATCGAACCAGAATTTTGACATCTGTGTCAAAACAGTACCTTTCTTTGTCACCTCATTGTTAAGAATGACATCAAAGCAGCTAATGCGGTCTGTTGCAACCATGATCAGGCTGTCTCCATTGTCATAAATTTCTCTTACTTTGCCCTCTTTGATTGGCTTTAATTCCTTCATAATATCCTCCATTCCTTCCTGCAAGTTCGCTTATGTAAAAACCACCATATAACTATAACAGAATCCGCGAATGGGTGCAATAGCCTACACCTCGTAATCCATGCAGACACGATTCTGCGTGTATGGTCTTACATTACCATCTGCGATCTTAACATGCTCAGGATGCGTTGCATAGCCCTTCAATGCATCTGCATTTTCAAACGAACTGTCTAACATGATATCTGCATTTGACGATGGCAGACCTTCCGTCTGCACATGAATCGACAAAAGTCCCGGAATTTTTCCCTGAAGGCTTTCCAATCCAGCCTTGATCCCCTTCTTCACCGTCTGCTTTTCTTCCTCATCCATCTCTTTTAACTGCCACAAAATAATATGCTTTACCATACTTATCCTCCTTAACTTATCCCAAATCAATATCTTCATGCTGCTCTGTAACTTAGCAGCCTGCCGGGAAATTTAGACCTTTTGACACCTTAATCCTATAATACAAAAAAAGGTCTGCCACATTAATAAATGCAACAGACCCCATAAGACAATGATGTTACTTTAATTATTTAGCAACAACTGTGAAAGAGATCGTAAGCTTCTTCTTGAATGCAAATGCTTTAGCATTGTTTGTCTTAGAGTTGTCACCCTGATTACCCCACTTGTTGTAGAAAGATAATCTCCAGTTGTTCTTGCTAGCAGGTTTGTTCTTCTCGAAAGATCCCTGATATACTTTCTTAACTTTTACTTTCTTACCATCAGCCTTAACTGTGATACCAGAGCATTTTACTTTCTTGAAAGAGCCAAGAACATTTACTAAATCTACTGTACATACAGTAGCTCCTGTAACTTTCTTTAACTTCTTGCTCTTGCTGCCTACTTTGTATTTAGCAGGTTTCTTAATTGTAAGAGTAACTTTTGTCTTCTTACCCTTCTTAAGAGTTACATTCTTAGATACAGCCTTAGCGGACTTGCCGTCACCAGCGATCCAAATGCAGTCAGCACCTTTTGCATTACCTGCGAAGAAAACTCTAGCATTTACCTTCTTAGATTTTGCCTTTGCTGCACTAGCATCCTTTGTAGGTGCTACTGCTACAGAACCAACTGCTACTGCCATTGCCATAGCTACTGCCATGGATTTCTTTGCTACTTTAGAAATTCTCATTGTTATATCCTCCTCAACTTTTTTTGTGAATTTTCTATGTTTCTTATTATACTCTTTTATGCATAATTGTCAATAAATTAAGTTTCGGTTTTTTGATTTTGTTACTATTGTTATATTTTAGAATAACAATTTTATATTTTTCCACAAATTTTCTATAGGATTTTTGCAATGTATACGCACATTTCACTAAAGTTATTTGACCTCCATTTCTTCGTTCGCCTTATACTTAAAGACAAAAGCAAAGCCAGCACTTTGCTTTTGTCACGCTACATAACAGCATTTTCCTATACTAAAAAAATGTCCTGATCCTACAGTACGTCCACCTTCACGGATAGCGAATGTAAGACCCTGCTCCATAGCGATTGGATGAATCAACTCGATTGTCATCTCTACGTTATCACCAGGCATGCACATCTCTGTTCCCTCTGGAAGGTTACATACACCAGTTACATCAGTTGTTCTGAAGTAGAACTGTGGACGATAGTTGTTGAAGAATGGAGTATGACGTCCACCCTCGTCCTTAGTAAGGACATAAACCTGAGCTGTAAATTTTGTATGGCAAGTAACAGTTCCAGGAGCTGTTAATACCTGTCCACGCTCAACATCCTCTCTCTTGATACCACGAAGAAGAGCACCGATGTTATCACCAGCCTGAGCCTCATCAAGAAGCTTACGGAACATCTCGATACCTGTTACAGTAGTCTTAGTTGTCTCTTCCTTAATACCAACGATTTCAACTTCCTCATTTACATGAAGAACACCACGCTCTACACGACCAGTTGCTACAGTACCACGACCGGTAATTGTGAAGATGTCCTCGATAGGCATCAAGAATGGCTGATCTATTGCACGCTGTGGATCTGGAATGAAGTTGTCAACAGCATCCATAAGTTCCATGATCTTGTCTCCCCACTCTCCGTTAGGATCTTCAAGAGCCTTCAAAGCAGAACCCTTAATGATTGGGCAGCCTTCGAAACCATACTCTTCAAGGTTCTCAGTTACTTCCATCTCTACAAGCTCGATAAGCTCTTCATCATCAACCATATCGCACTTATTCAAGAATACTACGATATAAGGAACGTTAACCTGACGGGACAAAAGGATATGCTCCTTAGTCTGAGCCATAACACCATCAGTTGCAGCTACTACGAGGATAGCACCATCCATCTGAGCAGCACCAGTGATCATGTTCTTTACATAGTCAGCATGGCCTGGGCAGTCAACGTGTGCGTAATGTCTCTTCTCTGTCTCGTACTCAACGTGAGCAGTAGAAATTGTGATACCACGTTCTCTTTCTTCTGGAGCTTTATCGATGTTAGCGAAATCTACAGCTGCGTTACCAGCTACTCTTTCAGATAAAACTTTTGTGATAGCTGCTGTTAAAGTTGTTTTACCATGATCTACGTGACCAATGGTACCGATATTACAATGTGGTTTGTTTCTCTCAAACTTTTCTTTAGCCATTTCTAAAATCCTCCTTATAATTCCTAGACGCTCAATGCGTCAAACGGTTTGCGCAAAATCACGCTATGGGCACTATTATAGGGTATAACGCTTGTTTTTTCAAGTATTTTTCTGCAATAATGCCCTGTGATTTCTATATTTCTATGAATTTCCATTCATATGATAACTTTTCCCATCAGAATGTGTGCACATCTCTGATTTCTCGACATTTTACAACGTCAACGGCAAATTATTCACTTGCCTTATTTGCAAGAACTTTTTCCTGTACGTTCTTAGGACACTGCTGGTACTTCTCGAAGAACATGGAGTAGTTACCACGACCCTGTGTACTGGAACGAAGCTCTGTAGAATAACCGAACATCTCAGCCAATGGTACGAATGCTCTAACAATCTTACCACCACCGATGTCGTCCATTCCCTCGATCTGTCCACGCTTAGCATTCAAGCTTCCGATAACATCGCCCATGTACTCCTCAGGCATTGTTACTTCAACCTTCATGATAGGCTCTAACAGAACCGGATTACCCTTCTTCATAGCATCCTTGAACGCCATAGAACCAGCGATGTGGAATGCCATCTCGGAAGAATCGACCTCATGGTAAGAACCATCCCATACATTTGCATGTACACCGAGTACAGGGAATCCACCAAGGATACCAGCCTGAGCTGCTTCCTCGATACCTTCGCCGATTGCTGGGATGTATTCCTTAGGAATAGCACCACCGACAACGGTAGACTCGAACTTGAATGTTTCCTCGCCATTTGGATCCATAGGCTCAAACTTAACTTTACAGTGACCATACTGACCACGACCACCGGACTGCTTAGCATACTTGCTGTCAATGTCAACTGCAGTCGTGAATGTCTCTTTGTAAGCTACCTGTGGAGCACCTACATTAGCCTCTACATTAAACTCACGAAGCAGACGATCTACGATAACTTCCAAGTGAAGCTCGCCCATACCAGCGATGATTGTCTGACCTGTTTCCTGATCTGTATGTGCACGGAATGTAGGATCCTCTTCTGCCAATTTAGCAAGAGCCTCACCCATCTTACCCTGATCATTCTTTGTCTTAGGCTCGATAGCAAGCTCGATAACCGGTTCCGGGAATTCCATGGACTCTAAGATTACCGGATGCTGCTCATCACAGATTGTATCACCTGTTGTAGTAACCTTAAATCCTACTGCTGCTGCGATATCTCCAGAGTAAACTTTGTCGATCTCGCTACGGCTGTTAGCATGCATCTGTACGATACGACCAACACGCTCTTTCTTCTGCTTTGTAGCATTCAATACATAAGAACCGGAGTTCAATGTACCGGAATATACACGGAAGAATGCAAGCTTACCAACGAATGGGTCAGTCATGATCTTGAATGCAAGTGCTGCAAATGGTTCATCATCAGAAGACTTACGAACAACTTCGTTACCCTCTTCATCTGTACCAGTGATATCAGGGATATCTGTTGGTGCCGGCATATACTCAACAACACCATCGAGCAGCTTCTGAACACCCTTATTCTTGTATGCAGAACCGCAATATACAGGAACTGCCTCACAAGCGATCGTGCCCTTACGAAGTGCTTTTTTCATTTCATCGATAGATGGCTCTTCACCCTCAAGATATTTCTCTAATAAGTCGTCATCCAACTCACAGATCTTCTCTACGAGGTTGCTATGCCATTCATCAGCAAGGTCTTTCAAATCATCCGGGATCTCTGTGATCTCGATATCCTCGCCCTTGTCATCCTTATAGTAATATGCATCCATCTCGAACAAGTCAATCAATCCGATGAATTCAACTTACTTACAGATCGTAATCTGAACACGCAAAGAATTCTTGCCCAAACTAACAATGATTCTCTGCACAGACAT
>ENA-ORLM01001101-ORLM01001101.1-human-gut-metagenome-genome-assembly--contig:-NODE-1101-length-19007-cov-2.648494_pt1 | contig 19007 bp, 15 predicted proteins | sample MGYA00243063_ERZ508815 | MGnify/ENA primary metagenome ERZ508815 (study PRJEB26277, sample SAMN04329768) | human gut metagenome | biome: human-associated habitat | host: Homo sapiens | place: USA...
ATTCCAGCCGTCCGTTTTGATCGAGATCCGTCACGGCGTAATGATAGCTATCCATATATTGATCATAAGTCACAATCTTATCTTTTGCTTCGGCGATGGTTTTTAACTGCCCTTCTATCGATAACGGATCCACCGGCTGCATCGCAGAGGATGACGCGTTAATTGCTGAAGAGGTGGTACTAATTGCGGATGTGGTGGCCTCTTCGGAAGATTTTGGATTTTGTGCGGAATCTGCACATCCCGTCAGGATCAGGCTTGCCAGTAACAGGCATAGGGAAAAAATGTGTTTTGGGTTTTTCATAATAACTCACTCCTCACTATAGATAAAAACGGCAAACCTAAAGTGTGTTTTTAGATTTGCCGTCCTGTAATTATATGCTATAATTCATCCTATTTCTTATTATAGTTGATCAGACAGCCTTTCAAGATGATCTCTCTCTCATCATCAGTCATCGCACCAAGTCCAAGTTTAAACTCTTCTGCCTTTCCATCTTTGATCACATACGCTGTAATCTCGGACTGTTTGTCCTCGACTGCTTTACGGATATTCGGGATGTATAAGTAGTCAAGATTCTTGAACGGCAGTTCGCCCTCCGGGATGATGAACGGAAGCATACCCCAGTTGATGAGGTTCGAGCGGTAACGCTTGGTTGCATACTCATTTGCAATGTTTGCCCAGCCTCCAAGTACTTTCTGGCAGGAAGCCGCCTGCTCACGCGCGGAACCGTCGCCAGGGTTTACTGCAAAGATGGTACTTCCGAAACCGATTTCTCCATTAGAATGGTTATCCTCAAACTTTGTCTCCGGAAATGCTTTATCGATCGCATCCATAACCGGTCTTAACTCCTCGACTGCTTCTAACGGGCAATTTCCGGCTTCTAAGGCTTTCTGCGCTTTCTGGATCTCTTTTGCCCGGCCCACGTACTGCGGATCTTTTCTGGAAAGTGCAAACTCTGCAAGTCCAAGCGGGTTGGAACGGAAGGAGGATGTCTCTCCGGACGGGATCAGCTCGTCTGTGGTCGTGACCGGATCGTGGATCTCGGATACCACTTTTAATACCATATTTTCCGGCAATGCACTCATTGCCGGCCAGTCTTTGATGTTTGGTCCAAACTGGATTTCAACGGAAGGATCTGCTACACCCTTGCTGTCAAAGACACGGTTTGCGTAAATATTTTTATCGAAGAAGTACTTCGGTTTGCTAAAGTTCACATCCACATCGGTTGCGGCTGTCAAAAATCCCTTGTTTGCGGCTGTTGCTGCGATCGAACGTGCATCCATCAGCGCAACGGAGGCAACCTGTCCCTTCTGTACCTTGGAGCCTTCACGGTTCGGGAAGTTTCTGGTGGAGTGGCGGATGGAAAATGCGTTGTTTGCCGGTGTATCGCCAGCGCCAAAGCACGGTCCGCAGAATGCAGTCTTGACAATGGCACCTGTCTCCATCAGGGAAGCAACTGCACCATTCTTTACTAACTCCATATAGATCGGCGTACTTGCCGGATATACGCTTAACGTAAACTCATCCGGTCCGATGCTCGCACCCTTTAAGATGTCTGCTGCATCACAGATATTCTCAAATCCACCGCCTGCGCAGCCTGCGATGATACCCTGATCTACATAGAGTTTTCCATCTCTTACTTTGCTCTTTAAGTCCAGTTTGACCGCACCGTCAAAACTTACCTCTGCACGTTTCTCACAGTCATCTAAGATGTCCATCAGGTTTGCGTTTAACTCTTCGATCGTGTAAGTGTTGCTCGGATGGAATGGCATTGCGATCATCGGTTTGATCTTTGAAAGGTCGATCTCGATCATTCCGTCATAATATGCCACGCTGCCCGGATTCAACTCTTTGTAATCCTGTGGTCTGCCGTGGATCGCATAAAACTCTTTTACTTTGTCATCTGTTTTCCAGATGGAAGAAAGACATGTCGTCTCTGTCGTCATAACGTCCACACCGATTCGGAAATCAACGCTTAAGTTTGCAATGCCCGGTCCGACGAACTCCATGACTTTATTCTTTACATAACCTTTATCAAATACTTCCCCGATAATGGCAAGTGCAATATCCTGCGGTCCGACACCTTTCATCGGTGTGCCTGTCAGATAAACGCCGATCACACCCGGCATATCGATATCATAAGTCTTGTTTAAAAGCTGTTTTACAAGCTCCGGTCCACCCTCGCCGACTGCCATGGTACCAAGTGCGCCATAACGTGTGTGGGAATCAGAACCAAGGATCATCGCTCCGCCTGCCGCAAGCATCTCGCGTGCAAACTGATGGATGACTGCCTGATGAGGCGGTACATAAACCCCGCCGTATTTCTTTGCACAGGTTAAACCAAACATGTGATCATCCTCGTTGATCGTACCTCCGACTGCACAGAGGCTGTTGTGACAGTTCGTCAGCACATATGGGATCGGGAACTTCTCTAATCCTGATGCTCTTGCTGTCTGGATGATCCCGACAAATGTGATATCGTGGGATGTCAGCTTGTCAAACTTGATCTGAAGTTTGTCCATATTGCCGGATGTATTATGATTTTTTAAGATACCGTAAGCAATCGTATTTTCTGCCGCCTGCTCTTTGGTCACTGCTGCCCCGGTCTTTTTTACGACCTCTTCGATGGCATTTACACCGTCCGGTACCAGTTCATTTCCATTTACGAGATATACACCGCTATCGTATAATTTCATGGTTTCCTCCATTCTTTTGCCCATTTTCTATTAGATCCATTGTTTAAAATTATATAGACAGCATCAGCAAAAATCAAGTACTTTTACACGTTAAACCGAAAGCATTGGAAAGCGCATGCCCTATCTGCTGAAAACAGCCGTAAATTTACTCTCTTATTCATCCGTATCTATTGTTTCCCTGTACATCGGGAATGTGATCGAAGCCTTAAACAGATCTCCGTCCACCCCGATGAAAAAGATGCCGCCCATAAGCTGTGTCAGACTCTTTGCAATGGAAAGCCCCAGTCCGCTTCCCTCGGTCGTTCTTGAGGCATCCCCACGGATAAAACGCTCTGTCAGATCTCCCGCATTACTGTTTTCCAACGCAAGGGAACGCTCAGAAACATTTTTGATGGAAAATGTCACTTTTTCCTCCAGTACATGCACATCCACATAAACTCTTGTTTTTTCCAGCGCATATTTTGCAACATTATTATAAAGGTTTTCGATGACACGGTAGAGCTGTCTGCCGTCCGCAAGGATCATCACTTCCGTTTTCGGGAGTTTGGTGACGATTGTAAGCTCTTTCGCCTCAAATTTTTCATTAAACTCGCCTGCCGTCTGATAGATCAGCTCCACTAAGTCAATCTTTTGCATATCCAGTTTGACATTTCCGGATGTAATACGCGATGTCTCAACCAGATCCTCCGTCAGCTGCTTTAACCGCTGTGACTTGGCATCCAGGATTCGGATATAACCATTCACCCGTTCATTATCAATATGTTCCAGTTTGATCAGATTGACATAATTAATGATCGAGGTCAGCGGTGTTTTGATGTCATGTGAAACATTCGTGATCAGGTCTGCCTTCATGCGCTCATTTTTCGTACTGTCATCCACCGCATGCAAAAGACCGCTGCCAATATTATTGATCGCTTCGGCAAGTTTTTTATCCTCACCATGCAGTCCTTCTGTGTCGATCTTGTTGCTTAGCACACCTTCCGTAATTTTTTCCACGCCTTCATATACCTGATAATGTTCCACTGCAGAACGCAGCAGGAGATATGCCTCCATGCCGCTGAAGATTAAAAGCAGTACCAGACAGATTACCCGGTGGTAATAAAAAGCTCCCATCGCAAGCACGAAACAGACGATCATGTGGACTGCAAAGACAACCAGCACGCTCACCGTCACCGTCCGTTTTTCAAAAAACTTGTCCATCCCTTTTACAAACCAGCAGACAAGGCTGTTTTCCCACATCACTTCCGCCTTCATCCGGCGCACCATGCTCAGATAAAAAATGAGAAACAGTACATCAATCAATAGACTGACCGTTCCCGATGCGACCAACAGTCCCGACACGTTCCACGTTTTATTATTTACATGGGACAAAAGCATGATGAGCTCACTGGTTGCTGCAATAAATACGGCGGTCACGATCTCTGTTTTTATCCGGTCCACAAAATTAAGATGAACTCCTTCTTCCCCATCTCTGTGTCCGGTTGCAAGTGTCAGATATACAAGACTTAATACCCATCCCATCAGACTGACCAGCGCAGCAACAATACTGACTTTGATCCACGGATGCAGTCTTACATACTCCATCTCGGCATCATACAGATCGTCTTTTGCCGTCAGATCCGTATCCACTCCGATCACAAGCACCACATTTTCCAGTGGCAGATACATCTGGTTATTATAACTGTCAAAAAAGTAATTCTCCATGCCACGGATATCCGTTCCAAATTCCTTTTTCTCCATATCATAGATCAGATAATCCCCCATGGTCTTTGCCTCCATGAGAACAGTCTGTGTATCAAACTCCTGGCCTTCCACCGAATCCGGCTGATTGGTATACCACACCCCATTCTGTTTATACCAGTAACAGAAATTGGTGTCTTCACGCTTAAACTCATTTGTATACTGCAGATAACGCTTATCGTCCTCCGCACTCCGCTTATTGCCTTTTTGTAACAGATGCAGATAATCGGTCAGTTCACTGCATTTCTGCTCCATGCATTTGGTATAGTAGCCCGAATTAAAAAAATCATCTGTACCGATATCCGTTACCTGCAGAATATTTTTGCTGATCAGTGATGCCAAAAGATAGACAGCGATGGTAAGTATTACCGTAAAAAACAGGTGCAGGATCATCCCTGCCAGCTTACTGCCGTATGTGTATGATTTCTTTTCCATATGAAGTCTCCATCCCCGTGCCGGACATTATCCTGTATGCCGGCGTACGGAATCCCTCCCAGAATCAGTTCTTGTCGATCTTGTATCCAACGCCCCACACAACCTTTAAATAGCGCGGCTCCTTCGGATTGATCTCGATTTTTTCACGGATGTGGCGGATATGTACTGCCACCGTATTGTCCGCTCCGATCGCATCCTCATTCCAGATGCTCTCATAGATCTGATTAATGGAAAATACCTTTCCCTGATTTTTGACCAATAATAAAAGGATGTTGTACTCGATCGGTGTCAGCTTTACCACTTCTCCATCCACGGTCACTTCTTTTAAATCATCATTGATCGACAATCCACCGACTGTATACACCGATGCGCTGTTCTCTGCCGCATTTCCAAGCTGGGTATAACGCCTTAACTGTGATTTGACCCTCGCTACCAGTTCAAGCGGATTAAACGGTTTCTCCACATAGTCATCCGCCCCGATGTTAAGTCCTAAAATTTTATCCGCATCCTCCGTCTTTGCAGACAAAATAATGATCGGAATGCTGCTCTCCTCACGGATTTTTAAGGTCGCACGGATTCCGTCCAGACGCGGCATCATCACATCCATGATCAGAAGATGAACCTCATTTTCTTTTAAGACCTCCAGTGCTTCTTCGCCGTCATATGCCTTTAAAATATGATACCCTTCCTGCTGTAAATATATTTCGATCGCTTCCACGATTTCCTTATCATCATCACACACTAAAATTGTCTGCATAAGTTCCTCCATTCTTTTTGTGTCTTACTTCAAGTATTACACCAGATCTTACATTTATTTTAACAGGAAAGTTTAAATTGTTATAGAGCGGATTTCTTAATATTCCTTTAAATTCCCACTGCATATACAACATTTTCCACATTTCTTAATTTAATTTAAGAAATTGGCCTTAAATTTAAGAAATACTTTATTGCATCCTATTCATCCCCGCCTTATGATATCTTTCGTACCCGTACTGGTACACACAGGAATTCCGTAGATTTTCCACAGTTTTCCCGTAAATAAAATAAGTTTTACACAAAACGGAGGATAGTGTGAAAAATACATTTTTCACACGCAAGATTTGTGCTTACGCACAAACTTGATATGCGCAAAAGACATCGCAGGAATGGAGGATTCTTATGAAAAAAAATGTGCACACTGCAGGCAAAAGCAGAAAGCAGAAAAAAATCATGCTCCTTCTACTGGAGCTGCTGATCATCCTGCTCCTCGCCATTGCCCTTTTTATCACAACCAAATTATCAAAAATTGAAAAGAATAAGCTGGACATGAACGACGTTTCCATCAATGACGATCTCTCCGATGAGACAAAAGAAGCGATGGCTCATTACAAAACGATCGCACTCTTCGGACTCGACAACCGTTCCAACGGCAGCCTCTCCAAAGGAAACAGCGACGTTATCATGTTGGCAAACATCGATACGAAACAGCATACCATCAATCTGGTATCTGTTTACCGTGATTCTTATTTAGATACCGGAAACGGCACTTACCAGAAATGCAACGCAGCCTACGCAAAGGGCGGACCGGAACAGGCACTGTCCATGTTAAATACCAATCTTGATCTTGCAATCACCGACTATGTAACCGTCGACTTCAATGCGATCATTGAATGTGTCGACCTGTTAGGCGGTGTCGACATCACGATCACCGATGATGAGGCAAGTCTGATGATCGGTTATATGAAAGAATTAAATGAACTGACCGGACACAATTCCACACCACCTGCCTCCGGCGGAACTTACACCTTAGACGGCGTACAAGCATGCGCCTACGCACGAATCCGTTATGGCGGCGGTGATGACTACCGCAGAACCGAACGCCAGCGTACTGTTTTGACCGCAATGATGCAGAAAGCGCAGAAATCCAACAACGCAGCTTTTGGGGACATTCAGACCAGTTTTTCCAACACGGATCTCCTTGCCCTTGCCACAAAAGTTTTCAGTTATGACATTGGAGATACAACCGGTTTTCCATATGAAAAAACAACGCACAAATATGATAAGATCGGCGATGTTGTCATTCCGTGCGATCTTGCTTCTAACGTTACACAATTACATCAGTTTTTATTTAATGATGAAAATTATACCCCATCTGCAACAGTTCTTTCAAACAGCCAGCAGATCATCTCTAATACAGGATATAAACAGGGAGACGGCCATTAAGGCTGTCTCCCTGTTTTGTCAGTTAATTTCCCAGTTCATTTATTTTTTCCCTGATGGTGTCCATTTGTCCGGCCACATCCTGTATGGACTGCTCTATCTTTCTTTTCCGTCTTTTTACCAGCAGTCCCCATTGTAAAAACAATACTCCATCGATGATAAGATACAACACCGGCAGACTGATCCGTTTCCCTGCTACATACCCGATAAAGACATACAGGATCATTGGATTTATGACCGCAATGGAAATCATCGTTGTCAGGTCACTTCTGCGTCCCGTAAAAACATACAGGCTTTCCCATTTTTTGTGAAACTCTTTTTCCTCCGGCTTCTCTAACATCACATTCTCCTTTTACTCTTTATGATGTCTGGAGAAGAAAGAATGTTTCTCCGGTTTCTTCTCGCTGGAAGCTTCCCCGCCCTCTTTCCAGTGGAAATATTCCGCATCCAGATTGACATTGACATTTACCTCTGCTTTTGGCGCAGCTTCCTCTGGCGTATCTTCGGGAATTTCTTCGGGCAGTTCATTTTCCGGCACGATTCCTGCCTTTTCAAAATACCCCTGGTTGATCTTAATTTCCGGTTTGATCGCAGAATAAGGCGATGGCTCTGTCTCCCCCTTTTCCTTTGCCCTTTCTTTTTCAATCTCACGGTTACGATCCTCGATCAGATTCAGATATTTGTCCGTATCAGCAAGATTCTGCAGATGTCCTTTCAGGTCTGACTGGTCTCTCCTTACAACATCTTTTTCTTTCTGAAGTTTTTCATTGGCATCCTTATAAATCTCCTGCATGGCATCCGTTGCCCTCTGCATGATTTCCTGTACATGCCGCAGTGCCTCATTGGTATACATAACAGACGCAGCATACACATCCTCCGCTTTCCCGCTGGCATCTTTTAAGATATCTTCTCCGATTTTTGCCGTCTCACGTCTTGCACGCTCCTTGCCCCGCGTTGTCAGTTCATACTCATCCAGCATCGCGTAAATGGCCTTATTTAGCTCTGCAAGCAGCTCTAACATTCTTTTTTTATCAAGGATAATTTTACTGCCAATACTGTCATAAGCTTCACTGCCTGCAAGCAATATATGCATTTGTCTTAAAATTTCTTCCGTTTTGTCCTGCGCGCTCATGGTTCTTCTCCTGCTTTACTTCCGCTGCGTCTTTTTCCTGTCTGGTATTTTACTAATTTTAACACTAACCGTATCAGCAAAACAACCAGTAAAATAGCGATCAATACGATTCCTGCGATCATGACGGCATATTTATTCGGATTTTTTATTAATTTTATGAGATTGGACGAATCATCTACCACTTTTCTTTCATGCAATCCGGCATAATATTGTGGAATATCCGCAATTCCATCTCCATTTTCATCCGGGAACGACTCCATATAATGTGCGATCGCCGTCCATGCCTTTAATTCCCCGCCATTATCTGTCAAAATCACATCTTCAAAATTTTCAATCGGGGTTCCATCTGCCTTTTTCGGCACAACAGACAACAGTCCATACGATGTTTTCGTCACCGCAGACAGCATCTGCCCACTGTAAAGATCCGCCACCACGCGATACATTTTATCATCTTCTAACTCCCTGCGATTGCCATCTGCATCCAGCAGATACACATCGGTAACACGGTTTAAGATCATACGATGCGGGTTGTAAGTAAACTGCAAACCGTACCTATACAAACGTGCAGATGTCATCAGATCAGACACGGATGCGTCGATTTCTGCCACAGTTTTTTACTCTTTTCCTGTCAGATATGCTTCGATCAGCGGATACCCCGGCACACCGTCCGCACCGATTCCAAGTGAAAACGAATTAAACACATCCTCCACCGTAATGTTTCCTTTTGTATAGGTATCACGGATCGTTCCACTCGGCGCGATCGCCACATCCACGGGAGTACCATTATAATCCGTACTGTTTGTGACCGCATAAGCATAGGCATCTGCGATGAGATCCCCCAGATTATGCTCGGTATGGATGTTGTAGAGATCCTCCAGGCTGTCAAATGCTACATCATTTTCCGCAAGTACCTGTTCTCTCGTAAACCCAAACTGTGCCAGATAATCGGTATCCACCGTCGCCATAAAAGAATTGATTTCTTCCTGTGTTGCAGCATCCTCCGCAATATCTGTCTCGATCGGAGTAAGTTGATATTCTTTCATGCTCCATCGCCCATCATCCTTTTGTTCCAGCGATAAGGAACCTAAGTACTTGCCATATTCCCCTGCGGAAACGATATAGGTATCCCCATGTACAATCGGCTCCTCCAGTTTTGTATGCGTATGTCCACTGATGATCACATCCAGATCCGGCACTTTTTTTGCAAGAATTTCATCCTCTGACTTTGACTCATCCTCTGAAGTTCCACTATGGGAAAGACAGACGATAATATCCGCATCTTCGTTTTTCTTAATTTCAGCTACGGTCTTTTTTACTGCTTCCACCGGATCCGTAAACTGCAGTTCACAGGTCGGTGCACATGCCAGAGCATCTTTTCCGAATACGCCAAGCAGCGCCACCCGGACATCGCCCTTTTGCACCATCACATAATCTTTCACACCGTATTCCGTAAATGCATCACGGATCTGCTGCTGTCCTTCTGAGAATCCCTGCTGTTCCATGGCATCCCAGTTGATATTACAGACAAGAAGCTCCGGCACGGTATCTCCGCTTTCCGCCGCGGTTTCAAGCATCTTAGCAAGCCCCTTTGAACGATAATCAAATTCATGGTTGCCAAGTGTTGTCGCCTCACAGCCCAGTGCCCCTAACATCCGAATCTCTGCCGCCTGTGTCTCAAAAACGGTCTGCACCAGCGTTCCCATGGAAAAATCTCCGCCATCCACCACCAGTGTATCCGGGTCTTTTTCTTTCTGTTCATCGATCAGTGTCTTAATCCTTGCAAACCCGCCGATCATTTCCTGTTTTTCATCTACTACCGTTGAAAAGCTGTTCAGATGAGAATGTGTGTCATGCACGAACATGATATCTATTGTTTTCAAGTCCGTCTGGTCTGCCGCCTTCACACTGCCGGATAGCCCCGTCATTCCCAAAACCAGAACAAAAACAAGGACTGCAGCCAGTTCCATTTTCCAATTTTTAATCTTTTCCCGTAACATATAAGTCTCCCTGTTTTACAAAGCATAATTTTACTTATATTTTACTTGATCTTTTAAAATTAGTAAATGGTGGTGCAGTCCTAATTTTCACTTTATCCAAAATATTTTTTACAATAGATTGATCCTGTCTATGCAACCGTAAATTTCTTTGTGTCCTTCCGCAGCATCAAAGATGCTTCCTGCGTCTGTTTCATCAGTACACGCATATCTTCTGCCTGTCTGTCAACATTGGTAACACGCTCTGCAATGCTTCCGGTACTTGCCGCACCATCATTCGCAGCTTTCGTTACCTCCTGTATATTTGCAACCACTCCGCTGACTGAAGCTATAAGCTGATCGGATGCCGCACTGAAATCCGTTACAAGTTCTTCAACATAGTTTGCATCTTCATTATAATTATCTGCCATTTTTTCAAAATCATCAAAACTCTCCGTAACGTCTCCTCCCACAAACTCTAACAGACGTTTTGCATCTGTGGTCAGTCTTGCAACTGCTGTCTGGACACGCTCTGTCACTTCCTGGATATTCCCGACCGTGCTCGCCGACTGCTCCGCAAGATTACGGATCTCATCTGCAACAACTGCAAATCCCTTTCCCGCTTCTCCGGCTCTTGCGGCTTCAATTGATGCATTCAAAGCCAGCAGATTTGTCTGCGAAGTGATTCCCATGATGGACTCCGCAAGAACACCGATCTGCTCCACGACTTTTGCATTTTCCAGTGCTTCCAATAAGCTCTCATTGATTTCCCCATGCACTTTCCTGATATTTGCACGGCTTGCACTGATTTTTTGTTTCGTATCAGCCGCTCTGGTATGGATCTCATCAACTTTTCCGTTTCCCTCCTGCGCATGCTCTGCAATTCCTTTTGCAGCTTCCTCAATCTCTCCGGACATCGTATTCACTTCCTGTGCAGCTGCTGCGGTCTCCTGATTTCCGGCTGCAAGTTCCTGCGTGATACCGGATACACTGTCGATCTCGTCCGCAAGTTTTGCCAGTGCCGTCTCTGCTGTTCCAACCGTTTCATCCAATGTATCCGCTTCGCGCTGTACATGGCCGATCAGATGTCTCATATTGTGATGAATGTCACGGATGCTGCGTGCCAGAATACCGATCTCATCTTCACGTTTTAGGTATTTTTCCTCCACACGCTGCGTAAAATCGCCCTGTCCCATTTTTTTTGCAAACAGCGCAGATCTTTTGACGCCCGATGTAATGTCGAATGTAAGATACAGTACCCATATATCCGTGAGTATACACATAATAACCATAAAATAGAAAAACTGATCCTGTTTTGCTTTCTTTTCCTGCTGCATTTTCTGCAATATCGGCTGCAGTTCCTGTTGTATTTCTTCCTGGGAATATTCCGGGTGTTCCTCACTTACATATTCTTCCATGCTGGTGATCGCATCATTACGGATAGTACCCATATTTTTTGCTCCGACAACTACTCCATATAATCCGATTATTAAAATCTCAATAATCAGAATCGTCATTTTTACCTTTAATGATACTTTTCCACTTAGGGTCACATCAATATCCTCCTTTGTTCTTTCTGATTTATTCTCATAAACGATTTTATATTAATACCATTCTACTATCATTTAATTTTGATTACAATATACATCTTTGACAATTTATTTATCAGGTTTTTGTTTCCTGTCTGACTGAAAAAATGCGGCACATCCTACCGGACACACCGCATTTTCATATTTCTGTTTATTTTAATGCTGCAGGATTGATCTTCTTTGTGCGGATATCCTCTTTTAACAGTGCAAGGAAATCTTCCTTGGAAACTGTGGTGGAATTCTGCTCTCCATGCAGTCTGTAGCTTACGGTTCCGTCAGCTGCTTCGTTCTTACCAAGTACTAACAGATACGGCACTTTCTCCATCTGTGCTTCACGGATACGGTAGCCGAGTTTCTCGTTTCTCTCATCGATCTCAACACGGATTCCGTTGTCATCCAGATACTTATATAAGTCATGAGAATATGCGTTAAGTTCTTCATCCTCATTCTTGACCGGAAGGATCTTAGCCTGAACCGGAGCTAACCATAACGGCAGGTTTCCTTTTGTTTCCTCTAAAATGTATGCCATGAAACGATCGAGAGAACCTAAAATCGCTCTGTGTAAAACAACCGGTGTTTTCTTGGTTCCGTCGCTGTCAATATAAGACAGGTTGAATTTTGCCGGCAGACAGAAGTCTAACTGGCAGGTTGAAAGTGTATACTCATTACCGATCGCCGGTTTTACATTAACGTCAAGTTTTGGTCCGTAGAAAGCAGCCTCGCCGATCTCTTCTGTATACTCGATACCGATATCGTCAAGTACTTTACGGAGTGCATTCTCTGCATTGTTCCACATCTCATCGTCATCATGGTATTTGACTTTATCTTCCGGATCTCTTAAAGAGAGTACACAGCGGTAATCTGTGATATTGAAATCTTTGTAAGTATCAAAGATCAGCTCTACCACTTTTGCAAACTCAGATTCGATCTGCTCCGGTGTTACAAACAGATGCGCATCGTTCTGACAGAAATGTCTTCCTCTCTCGATACCTTTTAAGGTTCCACTTGCCTCAAAACGGAAGTCATGTGCGATCTCACCGATACGGATCGGCAGATCTTTATAGGAATGCATTCTGTTCGCATAGATCATCATGTGATGCGGGCAGTTCATCGGACGGAGTACAAAAGATTCACCCTCCATTTCCATTGCCGGGAACATATTCTCTTTGTAGTGATCCCAGTGACCGGAAGTTTTATAAAGATTTACGGTACCAACACAAGGTGTCATAACGTGAAGATAACCAAGTTTGCGCTCTTTCGCTTTGATATAATTTTCAAGTTCCTGCCATACCGTGTATCCTTTTGGAAGAAACATCGGAAGTCCGCGTCCAACCAGATCGTCAGACATAAACAGGTGCATCTCTTTACCGATCTTTCTGTGATCACGGTCTTTTGCTTCCTCTAAGAGTTTTAAATGCTCCTCTAACTCTTCTGCAGTCGGGAAACATACACCGTAGATACGCTGCATTACATGGTTATTTGCATCACCTTTCCAGTAAACACCGGAATATTTGATCAGTTTAAAGTTTTTACATAATTTGGTATTGTCAACATGCGGTCCACGGCAGAGATCCGTGAAATCGCCCTGATCGTATACGGAAATATTTCCATCCTCCAAGCCATCGATCAGGTCAAGTTTGTACTCATCATCTTTAAAAAGCTCTAACGCTTCTGCTTTTGAGATCTCACGTCTGTAAATCTTTTTACCTTCTTTGCAGACTTTTTTCATCTCTTTTTCGATCGCTGCGATCACATCATCATTGACAGCAGTATCGCCAAGATCGATATCATAATAAAATCCTTCTTTTACAACAGGTCCTACCCAGAACTTTGCGTTCGGATATAAGTGTTTTACTGCCTGTGCCATCACATGTGCACAGGAATGGTTGAGCGTATTCAGTCTCTCGTCTTCTTTAAAATCTACCATGATTAATCTCCTTTTCCTAAACTAAAAAGTCCCTTATACAGACAACGTATCTGTATAAGGGACGAATAAACATTTTTATCCGCGGTTCCACCCCGTTTATCTCCATGTGGAAAATCACTCATTTTGATGATAACGGAATCACCGGACCGGATTAGGGCCGCTCAGAGGTGGTCTTCCTGAAGTTCCATTTTAAGATACTCACACCAAAATGTATCTCTCTCTTTAAAATTTCCGATCAGTACTCTTCTCTTCAATGCGTTTCTTTGATTTTATTTCATAGAATGCATTCTGTCAAGTTTATTCTTTCGTACATCACACCTCAATATATGGATATTCGTGGAAATAATCCATGATCAGTTCCACCATCTCCACATTGATTTCTTTGACCAGCGGACATTCTGTGTAAACATCATATCCACCAGCACCGCTGTAACGGTAATTATTCAGGCATAATGTAAATTTATCTTCATCTAAAACCGGCTTTCCGTCTCTTGAAAGCCCCACGATCCTGCTTCCGACCGGGTTTTTTGGATTGATTTCAAAATCCACACCCATATAATAGTCATAATTATAATGTTCCACCTTTGGAACCAGGAAGCTGTCGGAAACACAGACATTTCCTTCGTTATCATATGCAAAGTATTCTGCACTGCGCTCCATTACTGTCTTTAGCTGTGCACCCGTGATCTCACAGACCACAAGTGTATTCGGATATGGATAAGTGGCTATGATATCGCGTGTGCTCACTTCACTGCGGAAACCTGCGATTTCATTTGCCAGACCGACGGACGATAACATTGCTCCCGAAAAATGAAGCTGGATACGGTTTAAAAAATCGGCGATCGGTGAGCCATACAATGCCATTTTTACCTTTTCTTCCGGCATGATTGCACGGCTCAAATGACCAATTGGCTGATTAAGCCATGCCTGCACGGAATTTTCCGTAGAACGGTATTTATCTGCAAGCCCAGCCCCCTTTGTGGGCTCTGACTGCCGCAATTCGGACCTGATGCTCTTTTTATCCTCTGTCACGGTGACCTCCAGATACTGATATTCTTTTGCATTATCACATGGCTGTACTGTATAAGTTCCAAACAGCTCTCTTCCATGCACAGACATATGCTGATGTCCGGTCAGTAAGATATCAAAATCCAGTTCCTTACAGATCCTGTAACCCACATTTTCAGTCGTCTTAGAAAGCACCGCTCCGCTTTCTAAATCACACTCAAAACCTCCGTGATAAATGCAGATCGTAAGATCTGTCTGCTCTTTCATCTGGACAAGTGCCCTCTTCGCTGCCTCAAAAGGATCTGTAATATGGATTCCTTTTAAGTTTTCTTCTTTTTCCCAGATGTTTACATAATCCGTTACAATACCAGCGATACCGATGCGCAATCCGTTTTTCATCGTATGAAGTTTCCATGGAAACAGGGTGTTTCCTTCCTCATCCATGATATTCTGGCACACACATACACCGTTATTTCTATTGCGATATGCCGCCTGATAATCTAGTCCGTAATTAAAGTCATGATTGCCAAGTGTATAATAATCGTATCCGCAGTCGTTCATAATATCTGCGATCACTTCCGGAGAGTTTGCAACCTGACGGCAGTAATAAGCAAAGGCGGAGCCTTGTAAAATATCTCCGCCATCTATGATGAGTGTCTCATCATCCTTGTTAAAATCTGCCGCACAGCCAAAAAGTCCTACCGGTTTTACATCCATATCCCCATAAGTCGTCGGATAAAAATATCCGTGCACATCTGAGGTAAAATAAACTTTTAACTTTTTCTGCTGCATGTTTTATCCCTTTCAATAACCTGCAAATTTGAGTATGCGACTCAAATTTGTGTGCGTAAAATCTTTCATATATGGATTTTTCGCACTACTAACCCCTTGCTAATTTTGTACGGATCTTTGATGAGATAACTTCAATAATTAAGATCAGTACGATCAGTCCCGCAAGGATGGCGCCTACCTGGTTCCATTTGTATGCACTCATCGCAAAGATAAGCGGTGCACCGATACCACCGGCACCAACCAGACCAAGTACTGTTGCATCTCTCAAGTTCATGTCAAAACGATAGATCAAAGTAGACATAAAATCCGGGAACAACTGGGATAAGATACCGTAACGGATCTTCTGGAACATCGTACATCCTGCTGCATCTAAGGATTCCAGAATCTTAGTATCCAGATCCTCAATGCTCTCGATAAACATTTTACTGATCATACCGATCGAACAGAGTGACATGGTAAGCAGTCCAGCAAATGGTCCAGGTCCTGTCACACGGATAAACATAAGTCCGTATACAAATGCCGGAATCGTACGGATCGCCATAATAAATACACGGAAGATCAGTGCAACCGGCTTTGGCATCAGATTTGCTGCCGCAAGGAAAGAAAGCGGAATAGATAATACTGCACCGACGATCGTTCCTAAGAATGCGATACACATGGTTTCCAGTAACAGATAAGCAACACCGGATGTGGAGAGGTCAAACAGTAAATTCGTATCCGGGTGGAAAATTCCGCTGATGATCTTTCCTGCGACGGAAAGTCCGCTTCCGTTTGATCCGGTGGACTGAACCGTAGAAAGTGACCATGCAAGAAGCGCTGCAACAATCAAAGCCACAATGATCTTTGCGTACCAGGTCTTTGGTTCCTGCTCGTACATTTTTTTGATTGATTCATTCATTTTGCCGGTTCCTCCTACGTTAATTTCTTTCTGATATAATGGCTGATTGCTTCAATAATAAGAACGGTGCCAAAGAGAACGATCAGGATCATTCCGACACTGTCATACTCACGCCAGCCGATCTTTTCATTTAAGATCAGACCGAGTCCGCCGGCTCCAACGTAACCTAAGATCGCTGCATAACGGACATTTCCCTCGAAACAGAATAAACATACAGACATGTATGCTGGCAGTACCTGCGGCATGATCGCAGAAATAAAGGAGTACGCCTTTCCTGCACCCATGGCTTCCATCGCCTCATATGCCCCCATATCGACCGTCTCGATCATCTCGTATAACTGTTTTCCGACATATGCAAAGGTAAATACTGCGATTGCAAAGGTACCTGCCATCGTACCAAGTCCCCAGATATAAGTTGCGATCAGGGCGGCAACCAGCGTCGGGATCGTACGCACGATACTTAAAAATACACGGCCCCCCCCAATCACAACTATATTTTTGATGAGGTTGCTGGACGCTATAATCGCAAAAGGAATCGCAAGCACACCACCCACAAAAGAGCCGAGCAGTGACATTTTGATCGTATCAAAAAGTGGTCCCCAGATGCTTGAAATATAACCAACCTTCGGTGGAAACATCTGTCCTAAAATATCAAAGAAATACCGGATTCTCGTCACAAGCGTTGTCATGGAAAAACCAGTAACCTTTACGGAGATCCATGTTGCGATCAGAACCAGAAGAATGATAAGCGGTGCACGGGAGCATTTTTCTTCCACAACTTTGCCGTTTGCAAGCACAAGTTTCTTCGGTTTAAATATTTTATCGTATAATCCCATTATGCTTCCTCCGTTTTCTCCGGAATCTTTCCTTCGTAAATTGTGTTCAATACGTCCTGTGTCACATTTTCGGAAGGACCGTCATAGACGATCTTTCCGGCGCGGATTCCAATGATGCGGTCTGCATATTCAAGTGCTAATTCCACATGATGAATATTGATAAGGATAGAAATATTCATATCCTGATTAATTTTTCTGAAATCACTCATAACCTGTTTTGCCGTTACCGGGTCAAGTGCTGCAACCGGCTCATCTGCTAAGATGATCTCCGGATTCTGCGCAAGTGTACGCGCTAAAGCAACACGCTGCTGCTGCCCACCGGAAAGCTGGTCTGCACGGATATATGCTTTATCCAGAATACCGACTTTATCCAGGCTCTCAAGTGCCTGCATTTTGTCTTCTTTTTTAAACACACCAAGCAGAACTCTCCAGAAAGGCATTTCCGGCACTTTTGCCATCAATACGTTACGGATTACTGTTGTTCGTGTGACAAGATTGAATGACTGGAAGATCATTCCGATCTTTCTGCGGAAAGTACGAAGCTCTTTTCCTTTTAAGTTTTTAACCTCTAATCCATCCACCGTCAGAGTTCCTGATGTGATGTCATGCATACGGTTGATCGTCCGCAGTAACGTGGACTTTCCTGCACCGGAAAGACCGATGATCGCTACAAATTCACCCTGTTCGATCTTTAAATTGACATTATCCAGTCCCACTACCCCGTTCGGATATACCTTCGATACGTCCTTAAACTCGATCATAAATTTAAACCAAACCTTTCTTTTACCTGCTGTTTTTATGGTGTGTGTTTTTTATAGGTGTATACTCATTGAAAGGCTGCCGCAAAGCCGGTTTCCCGGCTCTGCAGCAGCCCTCCTGCTGCCCGTCATACTGCCTGTTATTATTTAGTCGATACTGTCCACTCCCTGTCAGACGTTCCAGTAACGATTAGTTTGCTGCACTTAATTCCTGGATCAGTTTCTGTGCTTCTCTCTCTTTATCATAATCAGAAGACTGTGCCGGCTCATATCCGTTGTGGCTGTAGATAGAGATAACTGCCTTACCTTCCTCTGTGTTACCGATATTGATGAGTGCTGTCTGGATTGCTGATTTTAAGCCGTCATCCATGATCGGAGATGTCTTGCTGACACAGACTGTATCATTGTAGATCGGATCTGTTACACCGATAACATTTGTCTCTTCCCAGATAGATTTTGTACGACCAAATTCACTTGTCCAGCTTTCTTCATAGTCACGTCTTGCATCTGCATAAGTTACAAGTACGTCGATCTGTCCGGAAGCAAGTCTTGCAAATGCACTTGCGTAGGAATCAGACTGTACTGCAGAAGAAAGATCTGTAATACCTTTCTGGTATCTGTCCTGTAACCATAAAGCCGGGTAAATGTAACCTGCCGGTGAGGAGGAGGACATAACGCTCCAGTTTGCGCCGTTTAAATCATCCCAGGTAAGTTCTTCGCCGGAGTTAACTTTATCAGCAAGTTCCTGTCCTTTGTCAGAAGGACCTGCGATGAATAATGCACGGTAAGAAACTGCCTGTTTGTCAGTACCTTCTGTAGGCTGTCCGTCATTCCAGTCTGCAGGGTTGTCCGAATCTTTATTTAAACCATCTCTGGTTGCTGTTAAGATCACATCTGCTCCATCATCATAAAGTACATAGGTACCACCCGGAATAAATCCAACATCAGCAGTTCCTGCTGCAAGTGCCTCACCTACTGCCTCAAAAGTTGTACCAACGGTAATCTTTACTTCTCCGATATCATATC
>ENA-ORLM01001108-ORLM01001108.1-human-gut-metagenome-genome-assembly--contig:-NODE-1108-length-18927-cov-4.002016_pt1 | contig 18927 bp, 16 predicted proteins | sample MGYA00243063_ERZ508815 | MGnify/ENA primary metagenome ERZ508815 (study PRJEB26277, sample SAMN04329768) | human gut metagenome | biome: human-associated habitat | host: Homo sapiens | place: USA...
AGGGACTGTTGTAAGGCAATGGAATCGACTTCCTTCAGAAAAGCATAATCCTCATCCTTTTTCAATGTCGTAAGCATTGCGGACGTCTGGGAGTAGTTGATTTTTTCTCCGGATTTATATGCATCCTCACGCATAGAAAGTCCTTTGTTGTAGATCAGCCTGCAGCAACCAAGTGTCCGGTCTATTAAGTTTTTTTGTTCTTTGGTCGGGTACGCCCGGAACTTAATGCCTTTTTGCATATGCCTCTCCTGACATGGGACTATCATCCACACGGTTCAAACCGTGTGCTTTCTCGTCCTTATTGTTTATAAAAAAGGTTACATACTAAATCGCTATTTTTTTTCTCGGACAATCACTGCACCATATGGTGCCTTATCAGATGGGCAATCATTTGCATCAGGAATACAAAAAATACCGAATCCTTTTTTTCCCCTATCGGAATTGCTTAACGGCTGGTTTACATTTGACTCAACTAATGCAGTCTTCACTTCTGGATACTTTTCAATACATTTAGCATAGAAATCCTTCTTCTGTTGTTCAGAAAAATCATTGTTACCTTTTTTTCATCATACAAACAGATGAAGTAAGGAATCTGGCATTCGCTGTTTCCCCAGTATTCAAGCACGGCTGCATATCGGCTATCTTGTGCCTGCTCTTCGTTAACCACAATCCAATCGGCAGGAACTATAAGACAACCATTAGCAAGAGAAAATTCCTTCATTTTTTTTGCGTGTCTTCAGGAGGAATAAATCGAGTTTTTTCCATTAACATCAGTAAATTAGAAATAGTTTGTAACTCTTGTCTTTCTTCGGCACAAAAAAATTCAAGACCGTTTCTTTTGTCAACTTCAAATTTTTTCGTAACGAAATCATATTCAGATTCTAATATTTGTCGTAATGTATCATGAAGACATTTTGGCATGTCACATACGGAGTGAATCAATATATTGATGATTTGCCCAAATGGAACGTGCGTGTTTCTCTTGATTTCTTCAAGTATAGCTTTGTTTTTGTCCGTCAAATCAAAAGTAGTTTTATTTGTTTTTAATGTATCTTTCATTTTATTTTTTATCTCCTTTTTTATTTTCTGCGTACACAACATATCACATATTACATGTTCTCACGTTCTTGCCCAAAGCACGCTTTGCGTCTTTGCAAAACGGTAAGGCTCCAAAGCTACAGAAAGAAGCTATGGAAAAAGCTTTGTTCCTTTGTAAAAGCATAAAGTTCAGAAATGAGTTTTCCAATATTGGATCCAAACTTGACCATTTGCACCTTTGCAAAAACATAAGGTTCCAAAACTTTGGATCCAAGTTTTGGAAATTCCCTAAACCTTTGCACCTTTGTAAAAACATAAGGTTCCAAACCATCAAATTATTTACTCAATCACTCCTTTATACGTTTTCGGTTTGCTTTTTTATTCTGTATTCCTTTATCGAAATATAGAAAAGATGGAAAGCTTCCGCATCTTATTATGATTTTGCATTCTTTTTCTGCTTTGTGACTATTATGTTTTTTCCTTTTACGAGGGATAACGTCTTTACCCATCAGCAAAACAGTTCCAACATAATGTTCTATTGTGCTCGCATCTAAACGTTTTGCAAATTCTATGAAACAATCTAAGGATCTTGCAAGTAAAGATACATTCATATTACATTTTGCTGGCATGAAGTGTGCATTTTTCAAAAATGTGATGTTTTCCGGATTGCAGGCAGAACAGTCGTAAATTATATGTATTGGTATTTCATATGGTTTATAATCTTCAACGGTCATACTCATAAGACAACTGGCAATTACATTCAAAACAAATTCACAGTTTTCGCTACTGCCCTTTTTAGGAATAATAAATAACGCACATTTTCCTGTTTTGAAACTTTCCAAAGTTATGTTTCCTTTTGTAAATGCGTTTTCATTTGCTTTTAATTGGTGCAAGCAAGAAATTCCTTCTGTATTTAACGTCTTCACCATCTTTTCAGGGAAGTTGGATTTCATGTTTTCCCATGCAAGTAATATTTCTTCATTTCCACAATTTTTTACCTTTTCCTCAAATTTATCATAATTTGAAATGAGGTATTTTTCAAGACTGCAAATGGATGGATTTTCATGTTCCTGCAGCATAAGAAAAATACCAATTTGGAACATGATTTTAAGCCCTTCTTTATAAAAATTGCTATTTTTATGATAATAATCTTTCAAATATGATGAGATCTGATCTATTCTGAAAATATCAATTCCATCGGTATCTATATCATTATTCAAGTCGATTTTCCATACCTTGTATCCTTTTTCTCTTAATATATCAGATGTTTTTTCATACATTTCATTTGATGTATCCACGCACACAAATGAGACGTCAGTGTGAAGAAGATTTGCTTCTTCAAATGTATCTGTTCCGTTTGCATTTTCCGTATCTATAATACATGTATTGATCGAATCTGTTTCGGTAAATGGAATTCCATACCTCTTACTTAGAATTTTTTTATATGAAGCAATTTTCTTCAACTTATATGAATTGTTATAATAATAATTTATACCTCTCATCATAAATAAAACATACCTCCATCTACGTGTGCAACCCGGAAACAGAAAAATTTCCGCTGGTTCACTGATTTTGCATAAATACTTCTTAGTTCTAAACCACACTGTCCGTTGATCATTGTCAAAGCGATCCTTTGCGCCTTTGCAAAAACATAAGGTTTCAAAACAGAATCAATGCTGATTCTACGACCTTTGTTCCTTTGCACCTTTGCAAAAACATAAGGTTCCAAAACTTTGGTTCCAAGTTTTGGAAATTCCCTAAACCTTTGCACCTTTGTAAAAACATAAGATTTCAAGCCCTCAAATCACAAAGTCCGCATGGTATTCCGGCTTCTTCCGCACCGTACTTAATTCTGGTACAGCCACTCCCCGTTTTCCCATGCAGTATTTACCCGTTAAGGGAAGGACGGCAACACGCCCTATCTTAGCTTATGCCGGAACAACCCCTGCTCTCAATACCGGGGATCCGGATGTGTATTCCCATTTTGCCATTGGCTTTAATTTTATTCCGTTAAATTCAAACGTTCTGTCTTTCACGAGTGGTCCATACAAAATATCATCTTTGCCATTTTGACGAATCAGGCAGATTGTCAGTGCTTCTTCCTTTTTTTCTTTTGTATCCTTTACAGCGCTTGTTGGAAATACATGGACTTCGATTCCTTCATCCACAACGATCAGGTGTCCTTTTGATCCGCCGTCAAGTCTTTTAATTTCTGCGCGCATTGGGTTAGGAACCTTGACAAATACGCCAAATGGCACATTTCCACTGCGTCTGACATTGATATCGCATACGTCGGTAGAAATTGTAAGTGGATTTTTTCCTTTAACTGTCCGGATACCCCTGTTTCCAAGATCTGTTTCGAATTTAACAATCATTTCATCCTCAGAAATAGGCGCTGCATAAAGGTTTGCACGGCAGCACACATCATCATTTGCATCATAAATGATAACGCCTAACATCTGATATGTGATGTCATCTGCCTGAAGCATGAGGCATTCATTGACCGTCTGGCTTTTTGTGCTGTCCGGTTTTTTTTCTTCCTCGAAGGTCTTTTCTTTTTCAGTGTATGGGTTCATGTCGCTGGTTAACACATTAGTAGGGGCATCTTCCTCTGCATCTTTCTCTGCATTTTCTTCTGTATTGAAAAACAAATTGTCAAGAGAAGGCTCTTTAGTTACTTCATCTGTGATTAAATGATCGAGCATGGAGTCAACACTTTCTTTTGTATCCTCTTCGAAGGTATATGTATTTTCTACTTCCGGAACAATTTCACTATCTGTTTCCTCGCGAACAGTTTCTTTGGATGTAATTTCTTCAGTATTTATATTTTCAGAAGTCATTACAGTTTCCTGACTATTTTGTGCAGTATAAACCTGTTCATCCGGCTGTGTATAGTATTCAGACTTCATCTGGTTGTAACCTGAATTGTAATATGGTTGAGGCTGTTGCATCCGTACTGCCGGTGTCTGGAGATTCGTTGTGTATGAAGTATTTTTAACAATTCCGTAAACCGTATAAAACCTCGCATCACTTAAAAATGCGACCGCATCTTCATAGGATGCGGAATATATGGTATTTCCGTAGTTTATATTAAGAGAATGGTCTTCGCCCATGTAATAATCCATGCCGGACTCTACAACACTGCACACTATAATGGCTGAAATTGCCTGCATCTGGGCTGGCAGAATATAACTGCCTGTTTTAGCGTTATTGATTCCATCTAAAGCATCTGATAATGTTCTTGCTGCTGCTAAGTTCATAGATTAAAAAATCCTCCTTTTTTCGTATCGTTTTTAAATGCCTGTTCTTCCTTTGCTTCTATATATGCCTCGTATGTTTCCCTTTTTTCAATCATATCATCCAATTCATCTTTGCTTATAAGTTTTGTTTCTACAATTCCGTGCCATTTGTAATCACAATCCACGCAGAACATGTTTTTATATGGTATGCTCTGGATAAATCTGACGATTTCTCCAAATCTAAGGCTTTCCCGTTCCATATAGTCTTTTCCCTTTTCGCTATATGGTTCTTTCACGTATCTTCCGGTACAGAAGCTTCCACACTTTGGACATGGTGGAACATACTTGTACATATGTATTTTTGCTTTTCGAAACATTCTTTTTATGTCCCATTTCCCAAGTACAGAAGGCACATCATCCCGCCCCTCGTTAAGTTCGGACATGTTTTTTTCATCAAGTTCGTTTTTTTCGCGAATTTTACTCACTGTTTTTCGCCTTCTTCCTTTCTTCTGCTTCTTTTTTCACCTTTTTTGCATGGTCGTCAATCTTATCAAAAAACGCCTGTGTAATCGTATACCGATTCCCTGATACATTTACCAAAACATCTCTTTTTGCTGCAATTCGCTTTAATTCATGATATTTTACCTCAAGAGGTATGAAATCACTGCTTGGTTCCCACATGTGAAACTCATCTAAATCTGTAAATGCGAGACTGTATGAACAATCCCGCGTTTTGGCTGCACCATAATAAATTTCGGTTCCATTTTCTATCCGGCATGGAACGATAAACTTTCCCGTCTTGAGCATATACAAAAACTTAGATTTCTTCGTCTCTTTTAAGGCTCCCAATGCGTAATTTGTGTCTTTGTTGTAATACCGCGTTTTTGGTGGATTTAACTGTTCTGTTTCAATGGATGCCCCGTTATTTACACTTAATTTCTCTGCGCCTGCCTGATAACACGAGGCAGAAAACACAGCACCGTCAACGAATTTCGGACCATCAATCGTTATTGTTTCTGGGAGCATTTTTTTAAAATGCTCTGCATCAGCCGCTGAAAGAAATATATGTACTGTTTTATCTGCATCAACATATGGCTTTCCTGTTTTTTGGGATTTTGCGATATAAATATCGTTTACATCAAACTGCATATTATTCCTCCATATATGTGCCGTCTTCGTTTGTTGTGATGGTTGCAATCGGCGGTTTTGTTGTATCAATCTCCTGTATGCCAATGCGTTTGGCTACTACAATAAATTTTCCACCATAAGTATGATATGCACATGTGCAGAGTGTAATCAGACTATCGCCGTAATTTACTACCGTTCTTGTATTATATAAAGATTTCTGCTTGCAGGCTGTTACATATTCCGTAAAACGTGTTTTGTCCATGTCACAGTATTCCCAGAACCGGAAGTCTCCGTCATGCGTCGATGTACGATATGCTGCAATAACTTCATATTTGCAGTTTCCATTCAACGTTTTTACCCAGAACGTCTTATGTGTTTCGTAAAAACTTTCTTTTTCGTATTTTTTGATCTGCTTAAAACCACTGCCATCTGACATATGATGCCCATAAAGAATCACATTTTCGGACGGTTTAACCGTATCCGCTGCAACGTCGGCAAAAATGCTTCCGCCGATATAGTTTGACTTATCAAAATCACGGTATAAATAAAACTCCGGATTTTCAGGATCAGATTGTAATACCGGATAGTCGATTTTGGTATCAGGTATATGTATCCAGCCTCGTACATCGCTGTTTTGTAAATACAGATCTTTTAATCCTTTTTGGACTTGAACACCGTCAATCAGGTAGTATCCAAGATTTTTTCCAAAATCGGATTCGGAAATTTCTATATCATCCGGTTTTACAGATGCAATCTTTTTTTCATGTTGTTTTATAATGCACAGATATACCGAAATCCCAACAATGCAAAGCAGCATGACAACAAGAAAAAATATACGAATTCTTCTTCTCTTCTTGTATCTATCGAGCTTATCCTTTGGAGTTGGTCCGTATTTTTCCCTGTAATCTTCATCTGTTAATGTTTGTGTATGTTCAATAATCTCTGGCATATGTCTTATCTCCTTTATTTTCCTTGTTTTAAACATAACACATATTACGTAAAATGTCAATTAAGGATTTATTGGTTCGCCAATCCAGCCCTCTCCTCCACTTGAATCATCGTCTTCTCCTAATGAAGTATCATCGTAACACTTATAATTATGGTATACCCATGAGATTGTGATACGTCTTGAAGTATCATCATCGAAATACAATGTAGCCTTTTTAGACATTTCAGCATAATCGTCTTCATCAATTACACATTTTGTCACCTTTGCGCTGATTTCGCTTACATAAAGATAATTATTGATTGCTGCCGTCAGATTCTTTAAGTCGAATGAACGCTTTGTAAAATGATCTGTATTTATGTATTCAATATCTCCATATGTTTCTTCACTTTTATCGTAGTATTCCGGCATTTTACTGCTATTACCTCCTGTGGCTGTATCTGGTTCATTCCCGGAACCAGATGCAATTACAATTTGTTCTTCTGTTTGTGTCGTTTGTGATGTATCTGCAGGCTCCGGAATTTCAACAATCGTGCTTGTATCCTCTGATGTGTTGTTTTCTTTGTTTCCATCTCTGCAACCACCCATTAACATACATGCAATTATGCAAAATAATAGTAATCTTTGTTTTTTCATAGCTTTTTTCCTCTCGATAACTCCCTTAACATCTTATTTTCCGCCTGCAGTGTTTCCAACCGTTTTTTTAATGTTTCATTTTCGATTAGAAGTCTATTTCGGTCGCTGATTGTTTCCTTATAGTCTTTAGTGAAATTATTCATTGTTTCTGCCAGATCACGTTGTTGGGAAGTAAACAATGCATATGCATCATCTTCTTTTTTATATCTGTCCTCAATCGTTTTGTAACTTTCTTGTATGCATGATTCCAAATGTGCATGTTGTTCGGTCAATGATGCTTTACCGCCTCTTCCAATACTTTCCATCACATTATTATATTGTGATGACAGCTCATGCTTTAGGGTTTCTTCATCATTTATACCCAGTTGTCGTATAAGTTTATTTATTGCTTCTGTGCTTTTGTCGTGTTTCTCTTTTCTGGTGATAAGAAAAACACCAATAAATGTGACAACTGCCGGTATAGCCACCTTTATTATTTCTATTACTGTATTATTATCCTGCATTGTCTGACACCCCACCATAATTTCGCTGATCATAAATCCGAGAAATAGAATCATATATTCTAATGCCATATCTTATTACATCCTCCGTTTCATTTCTGCTATTTTTCCTTCAGTCTAGCTATATGTTACGGTTATCTATTTCTTAGAAGGGGATACCGGCTCAATATATCCGTAATGGACAATGCCGTTTCCGGATTCTATTTGCTGTGTGGTATATCCATACGGCTTGTCCGTGTCCATGTATTTTTCGACTCCGCTTCCTGCTCCACCGGCAGGATCGACGAAGCAAAATGTTTTGCGCTTATTATCATAGCGTGTAATCAGGATTGCGTGATATTTTCCTGTGCCATACTTTCTGTATAATAAGACGCCTTCAGGGTGTGCCGCAAGGGTTGCTCTTAATGTGTTTCCAAAATTCTTATCAGATACGCTAAACGTTACATATTTTCCTGTTACTCCGCCATATGTCATTTGAAGCGTGCATCCCGGAGACCAGCCGCTATAAGTTTTGGTAATATTCCCTTGCCCCCACGTGGCTTTTGTTCCGCTTTTACTGTTGCTGTTTGAAACAATCTTTTCATAGATAGAAACATTATCATCTGTTTTTGAATTTATTCCAAAGTTCTGCCATTTTTTTGCACCTCGGAAACAAAAATAACGCATCCACAAATTTGCACATGAACATGCATTACATGGTCCTGAACCAATCTGATAAAAATAATTTCCGTTTAAAACAACAAACGCTGCCTGACCACCGGTTCCATTTTTTATACTGGTGACATATGTACGAAGGGTTGTATAATTTTCTATATGTGCCGCATAATTTTCCTTAGCTGGGTTTTCAAAATAACAGCAGAACTGATATGCCTTCTGGTTTGACGGTGTACTCTTTAATATCTGAACCATGGTTTTACCGTCGTGTACAATCATTGTTCCCATTTTAAGAATCAGAAAATCCTTTTGCATGGTATAGTCGTCAATTTTAAATGGCTGACCGGTATTATCTGCATATTGTTTTGCATATTCATATAATTCTCTTTTAAGATCCGGGTATGTCCAACTAGCAAGTCCGAAACCTACGCCATCAGAAGTAAACTGTTCTTTGCTATAAGTTCCATTGTTTACATTGATGATATATTCTTCTGGAGATCCTCCTACATTTATAACTTTTCCATAATCATCTACCTGTGGTGAAGCTGGAGATATTCCGGATTCCGCCTGCAGGTTTGATAAAACAGCGGCAACATCGTCTTCGTTTAATCTCAGCCCACCCGGAAACTCTGCATCCAGCAAATCCATTGTTAGTTCATACTGGTAACTTGAAAATACCATATCAGGGGATAACATCTGGTCTTCCTGCTGCTCTTGACTAATGATTGCACCTCCGCCAAGAGTTATTATGGAGCTTACCACATGCCCAAAAAGCATACTACAGAAGCAGACTATTAAAACCACTCCAATCGTAATAAATATTGCAACAGGAGCAAACACAATATTCACAACTGCTTTTATCGCCATCATAGTAAGTTTTAATGTTGCTTTGATAGTCTTGGCAGTATTTCTTACACTTTTTTTTATGGTGTTTTTTGTGCTTTTTAATACTTTTGGAGCCTGCTTTGCATTTTTTCTTATTTTCGACCCTGCTTTTTTCCGTATTTTGTTGCCATTTCCCCTCAATTTTGACAATTTGCCGTTTGTCGGTTTTATTTTGGATTGTTCTTTTAAAATCGACTTTTGTGCTTTTTTGATGTCCTTTTCTTTTGAGTGTTTATAATGGATTTTATCTATTGTTTTTGCCGTTTTGTCTTCTATTATACTTGTTGCAGTTTTAGCTGCATTTTTTGTTGTGGTCGCCTTTTTCCGCAGTTCTCTGTCTGCATTTGTTATATCACTTGGGCTGTCGTCAGACGAAGCGGCTGCTTCATATTTATTATAAGTGTTTTTGGCAATCATTTTTATCCCGGCGCCGGAAATCATGCCAATATGTCTTACTTTATTCAGGTTTTTAAAAGGCTTTGTATTGTTTGTGTTAACGGTTACATCTTGTGTCTTGATTTTCTTGTCGCTGCCTACACGTATATTTGCAGTATTAAGCTTAGAACCGCTTGTGTTAAGATTTTTGCTATCCATCCTTAGACGAGCCTCCTTTCGAGTAAATTACTCGGATACAAGTAACCGAGCTTCCCACTTCAATTTCGCCACATTTATGACGACATTATCTGTATATCCTGTACAGACGAAGAATTCCAGTAAGCATAAAACGGGCTGTCTTTTGGATACGTATTATCAAACGGAAGAATCGTGTTTCCTGTATATATAAGTCCGGTTCCTCTTTTTGCATTATCAAGATAAACAAGCTGTGATTCCGGAATTTGAAGCATTTCGCCTAAGTTATCCCTGTTTTGCTTGTTTACGGAGTGCATCATAATAAATGATGTTGTATTTGCAATATCTCTCGCTGTCTTTGTTGCGAGAAGTTCTTCCGTATTCTGCAAGAGCCCTGTTGGAACTCCAAGGAATTTACGCATGGTAAGCCACATCTGTTTCATATATTTAGCCGTATTTTCGTTTTGCAGTAACAGCCAGAACTCGTCAATATATACCCAAGTCCAGATACCCTTCTTTGCATTTTCAACCATTTTATTCATAATTTCGTTTACGCAGATATAAATACCAAGGGCTTTCATTCCAGTACCAAGATTTTTAATGTTGTATACCACTACCCTTTTGTTGGTATCTGTGTTTGAACGATGGGAAAACATCTGATACGATCCTGTTGCGTAAATTTCAATGACATCCGCAATTTCCTTTGCCTCTGGTTCTGGCTGCTTTAACAATTCATTGTATAAATTTTGAAGTGTCGGCACAGCGTTTTTGTCGATCGTAATATTTTGTCCTTGATTCCGGATAGTCTGCATATGTTGCAGATAACCGGCGTAAATATTTGTCACACATCTATTTATTACAGATTTTGAAGTGCCTGAAAGTGTCTGATTTTCCCCAAACATAATTTCAATCATACCCATAATATAATCAATCTTTGTGGATATAGGTTCATCGTGGCTTCCGGTTGAAATGTCAAGATCAAATGGGTTTAAAAAAGTTTTCGAACTTGGAGAAAATTCAATCGTTTCGCCGTTATATTCTGTTGCGAGGTAATCATATTCTCCTTGTGGGTCGATAACATATACCACGTTATCTGTGCCACGGCATAACACACTGTTAATCTCACTTTTTGCATCAAATGATTTTCCACTTCCCGGATCCCCGATGTACAATCCATTGAAATTCTTGCCGGTTTTCCGGTTGTACATGATAATATTGCCGGTAATCTGGTTTGTTCCGTAAAAGTTTCCATTTTTATGAAAAAGTTCCTGTGAAGTATAAGGAATAAACACAGATGCAGATTCTGTTGTTAAACCACGTTTTACTGAAGTTTTGTTCATTGCAAGCGGAATGCAGGAATTAAATCCATCCTCCTGCTGGTATAAAAGTGTTTTGATACCGCATACATACTTGTTAGCGACCATGGAAATTTGCTTGCAGGCGTTTACCAAATCACTTTTTTTGTCGGCAAAGACAGTGATCAAAAAAGATGTAACAAACCATTTCTGATCCCTTGATACAATATCGTTCAATACATCCTTCCATGCCTCTTTATTTTCTGCAGCTTCAGTAGGAAGCACATCAAATGAATAATTATTATCAATCGCCCGCTTTTGAGACTGCCCGATCTCTCCGTTGATGTTTGTAATGTTATTACGAATCATTTTCAATGCTTTTTGCGTATCCGTAGGCTTGTAATATGTACTGATAAGCATTTCACAGTTGATATTGGACAGATCCTTCACAAAATCCGTTGAAAGATATGACGGGAATGAATCAAGAAATAAAACCCGCCCATAGGCATCTCCTGTTTCAAAATAATTATCTTCAAATCTGAATCCGGCTGGGGATATTATATCTTTCACCTGAATCCCTTGTGATATTACAGTATTCAGATCAAGATACCGGTTTCCGCTTTGGTCTATGGCGTTACCATATTCACAATCACTGTTTTTGTTATATATCTTATATAATCCAAGCAAGCGTTCATCTAACGTTTCAGGTTCTGTTTTTATGCCTTTTGATATGCTGTTAATACAATCATTTACATTTTTATCAATATCCCTAAATGCCGCAAAAGCGTGTCTTTCATCAGAATCTTTAATCGAAACAATCAGATACTTATCCTGTGCAAGTGACTCAGAGCCTGAAGAAAGTTTCTGGATAAGGGTATTGTTCATTATATTTCTATATTTATTATTTCCGTCAGATTCCGGCTTATAGTAAACGCTTTTTAATGTATCCCTTTTATTTTCTTTGTGTTTATGAATCAACACCTGAAATGATGCGTTCGTCGGAAACGAGTTAAGAAGACGCTCATAGCCGAGATACATAATCTTTTGCTCATCTTCTGAAGCAATCGCAAAGTTTATATCATGCAGCTTATAGCTTCTTGTAAAATGTCCCGGATCCGTCTCTATAATTCCGTGATCCGGATAAAGATACGTATATGGGATTGTTTGCTGTGCAGTTTTCGGATATTTTCTTTTATTTTTCATAAACAAAATAGTGCGCAGAAAACCATTACTAAGGTTTATGCGCCCGTCAAAAGACGGATCTCCTTTCCATAAACTTTTTACTTTATTCTGTTTGTTTCCTTATATCTTTGGACCTTTTTTACTTGAAAGTCTGGTTCTGTCATATTTTCTGTTTTATATTTTCGAATCTTTGGCTTTAGCACTTTTGTTTCAACAATTTTAAGAACAAGTTGTTCAAAATAAAGCCCGTAAATTTTAGGAAACATACAAAAAATAGCTGGCATTGCAGCAATTACCGCGGCAATACATTTAATTAAAATATCACCCGGCACCAATAAAGCTACAGGAAATGCACATACCGTTGCTATAATTACACATTTAAGCTGACGTCCTGTAAGATTCCATATGATTTTAGGCTCATAAGAGTGTGCATCTTTTGTAATTGGAACTTCAATCATAATTTTTCCTTTCCTATTTAACTCCCAATACGGTTTCTGTCAGTCCTCTTGCACTTTTAAAGGATGCCCTGATTCCAGCTCCACATGCAAGGAAACATGTGATCATTTCAGCAAATGTTACCGTTCTGGCAAGCATGTTATTAAAGATTACCCAGAATGTTGAATTGATTACATAGAACATCAAAATTTCTATATATAATCCAAAAAACAATTTTATTATTCTCATTCCGGTACTTCTACTTCCCTCTCCACTGACATCTGAAATGCCGATTGGTAAAAAAGCCTGATATATAATCAGACGCCCATAAATACCAAAGCACGCAACCATAATGGAAAAACGAATAGCAATATCCATTATAATCATTGCAATGATGATCAGCTGGTTTATTCCCTTTACGAGAGCTTCTGTAAGCAGTCTTCTTCCGCTAGACAATATATCATCTAATCCTAATGACGAGCTTATAATTGAGCCAGTGGACGTAGCATCTTCTACGTTTTGATCAGCTATTCCCTGCATCTGAAGACGAATGGAATATGCATTATCATAAGCCTGTTTCTCGATTTCACTGAATCCGCTCACATCTTCACGATCTGTTCCATTTGTCAGTTTGTAATAAACAGCTGAATCAATCTTATTTCTCTGTCTATCGGTTAAACTGTTATATACATCGTCAATATTTTCACCTAATCCCTCGTAATCATTATCATCGTCTACCTGATTAAGATCTCCAATGACATCGTTAATATGTCCGCCTATGTAGCTTTCCATATCTGCACAATTTGCAAGATTTGTTGTAAATTCTGCAATCATTTCATTTTTTTTCTCCTGTTGATACGAGGTCCCATTTATATAATCTGTATATGAATCTATGATTTCATCTTTATCAAAGTCTTCCGGTGTCTGTTCATAGTTTTCAAGAGCTGTTTTGCCTTTTTCAAGTACAAACCCACCGAAAGTGGATATTGCATCCGTAACTATTGTAATATTGAATATCAGCACAAATGGAATGGCAAACTGAACAAGAACGCTTGCGAGTCTTTCCGATGTGAGCTGTCCGGTCTGGATATATTCAATTCCTTTTGCCATCATCTGGATAAATGCAATGAAAATACCGATTCCGGACATTGCATTTGAAATTGTCACTGACAACTGGTTCCCTGAAACAAATTCAAGCATATTTTTATTAAAACAAAAATCCAGTGTCTTTTTTGCATATTTTCCTAAAAGGATGTTTTTAAAGGCAACGGTCTTGTCGTAATCGTATCCCAAGAATGTAAGCAGGTTCGCGGATGCCGGTCTTATTATGAACAAACACGCAATCACACATGTTAAGATCAGCAGTTTATTTACAATCCTTAATTTTTTATTATCTATATGACTGTCTATAAAATACTCCATATTTCTAGGGAGTATTGTGACAGCATTTAACCCTTTTCCAATCATTGTTTATCTCCTTTTTTATGCATAAAAGCCCCGACATACACCGGGGCTTTGTACGACGTTTTTAGTCTCCAGCACTATTGATGATCTGAATAAGACTTGCCTGTGCAGATTTATTGATGATAACTGTAAATAATAAAATAAGTACAAGACCCGTCGCGATTGCTTTGTTCTGGTCAGGTCCCTGATCATTTGCATGTGCAATCGAAAACTTAAAGGCACCAACCAAGATAAAAATAACTCCTGTAACAATCGAAATAAGCTTCAGAACCCTGATAACGAAAGTTACTACGATTTCCGCATTTGCATCCGCAAACGCACTTGGAAACATGATAAACATCGAAGCAGAAAGCAAAACACCTAACATCGCAACGATAAAGATATCTTTTTTCGTTACAACATTCGTTTTCTCGACTCTTACGTTCATTCGTTTTCCTCCTTTCCCTTAGATCATGTAGAATCCATATATTTTATATGCGCGGAAATTTGGAACTGAAAATTTCCTCTAATATTAAATGTGCAGAATTTTACGTGTTTTTTAATTTTCAATCGCTTTTTCTGAAACAAAGTCAAAATCTGCCTCGTCGTATGGACAATTATCATTATCATCCACGAATGAAGATGTTGTTTCTTTGATATCCTGCATTGTTTGGGCTTTTATATGGTTCTTCATGCTTCCGGTGCCTTCTGCATTAACATCTGTCGGAGAAGAAATTAGCGGCTTCCCGTCTGCTCCTCTGTTATTTTTTATTTCTTCTGCCCGTTCTTTTGCTCCGATATTCCGAAGCTCGTCTAAAACTTTTTTCATTTCCGGTGTCATAATAACAACTCCGTGTTTACTTTCACCTTTTTTACTAACTTTTCCGCCGCCTGCACGCACATATTCCAAATACAGATCACGCTGTCTGTCAGCATTGAAAAAATACTGGTGAGAACCATCGCAGTATTTCCAGTTTGGATGTTTGGTTGCATTGTATTTTGCACCCTTGTATGCCTGCAGTGATTTCTGTATTACAATGCAGTCCCGTTCATCCATTGTACGGAGCTGTGCCGGTGCAAACAGGTCTTCGCCTTGACGATTATAAGATGTACTTCCGTTGTTTCCGTTGTAACTTGTACCAAGTACAACTCTTGTTTCTTTTCCAAGCAGTTTACTGATCCATTCCGCAGTAACGGTATCTGCACCACCGCCCAAGTAAATTGCATTGTCGCAGTTACCCGAAATTGCTTCCCATTCTTTTTCAAACAGGTTTTTCATCTGCTGCAAGGACTGCAGAATAATCATTACGGAAATTTCGTACTTACGGATCGTAGCCACAAGCTCCTGAAAGTTTGCGGGTTTTCCTGTATTTGCAAACTCGTCCATCAGGAAACGTACATGGATTGGAAGTCTTGCTTTGCCAAGCTGCTTTACATATCCATGTCTCATACTTTCAAGCATTTCTTCTGCACGTTCCTTTAATGTACTGTATCCGAGGGATGTTCCGTCCTTTGCCCGGATCATGAACAGCCCATATTTTTTTTCTTCCTTTACGGTTGCATCTTTTGCTTTATTAAGAAATTCTTCTGCAAGCTTTTTTGCCTGACTATTCGACGCTTCCTGATTTTCTGCACGGAAAGTACGGATTACTTCACCTTCTTGGTTATAAACAACCTGAGAATAGATTGCTGTATTTTCGCAGTATGTATAAAACCGTTGAAACAGCTGTGAATACATCAGCGTTGCAAGGAAGTTGAATGTCTTATCACCGGTCGGAATGATAACAAACAGTGCTGTTTTTTCATCTCCTACCGAATCAAGATCAATGTCATCGGTATCTGTCAGATTAGCCACATCTTCAAGGTCAAACTGCTGTAAACGTACAGCCGCAGATATAAGAATACTTTTTAATGTTTTACCAGCACCCATCTTAAAAGTACGATACTGCTTGTATGCAAATGATGACGGATCTTTTTCTGCAAGTTCATTAAAGAGCTGATCAAGCGGGCTTTCCGCAGATGAATCGTTTTCATCTATTTCCGCTGCTCGAAGAAGACGCATTACTGTTGAAAAGTTCTTATCTGCTTCCGTGCCTTCATGATACAAATACGCAATCAACGCCAGTAACAAGGCGGTTTCAGACTTTTCCCAGAACGGATCGCCACCCGTTTTTTCCGGTGGATTCGTATTTGAAATAAGGGTATTTACCAAAACTTCAATATCCTTGTCACTATGGATGTAACGGAATGGGTTGTAATGATTTCCACGTTCCATATGAGATAAGTTAAAACACTTGATACGGTATCCTTCTTTTTCAAGGAACCAGCTGTAGTTTCGGTAAAGCTCACCTGAAGGATCTGTTACAATAAAGGAACAAGTTCCCGCCTGCATGAGATTTGGACCAACTAATCCAAATGATTTACCGGCACCAGAACCACCGATCGCAAATACATTCATGTTCCGGCTGTTATGATTGTTGTGATCTCCGATTCCACGGTTATCAAGAGACATAAAAAGATCTCTTGATAAAATCATGTTATTCTTTCCTTCATGTGTGATTTTGTCAAACGGTTCAGTGAATTTCATGTTATATTCATCCAATGCTTTCCCGTCTAGCCATTTTGCATCTCCATGTACAGTATCCGGATTATAAGCTCTTTTATTTTTTGCATTTAAAATAAACGAATACACAATCACGGCGACGCAAAGCGTTACAAGAAATATATATAAGAGTGAAATAACAGGGAATGGAAATATTGCAAAAGGCTGTATTTTTATATCCCGGAATACAGCATCCCACAGTTCTTGCCCGTAAAACCCTGTTTCATCCTGTACAATCGCGTAGTGGAGGTAAACCCAGACGCATCCTAAGTAGATAACACCAATCACAATTCCCATGGTTAAATAGATCTGCTTCTTTTTTCTATCCATTTTGTCTTACCGCTCCCCTCTTTCTGCATGATCATCAGTTCTTTCTGCAATAATAGGAACATTATTAAGCGCCTCACGTACATTTACCTTTTCGAAGATGTCGTCAACTGCCGTAATTTCCATCTGCCGCATTTGGTCCGGAAGACTAATATAATCATTCATGCTGATAGAGGAAAATCCGCTCGAAAGTATTTCATCCATATCTTCTTGGTCATAGCCCGGCGGCGTATCACCTTCAATCAACCCGGCAAGCACTTTTCCCATTTCCGATACAATGTGTGCTGTTTTGGATGAGTATTGATCCGTAGACTGCATAATTGGATCTCCTGCAGTTTTTTTCAGTACCATATCGCTGATCATACCAGCCAATTTATGTTCTTCTGAAGCAACATCTCTTTCATCAATCGAAATAAAGTTTGCTGAAAGAATGGAACCTAATATTCCGGTTACTTCTGTCACATCTCTTGTACATCCGGCATTGCTGAACCTGCTCAACGTAGCAAATTTTTGGTCATCGTAATCAGGAAGCCCACTGTCAAAGGTATTTTCTTTTACAAACTTCACGTTTCCGTTTTCTTTTACCGCATGTCCGTAGTCAAACCCACCGGGAGTTATCTTCATATACTGGTTGTCATCACCGGTAATATAAACAGGTGATGGGTTTTTGTCTAATCCGAAATTCTCTGACATCTCTCTGCAAAATCGCATTTTTTTATCTGCCTTTTCAATGCTCATTTTTGCATTTTTCCCATTTGTCTCAAGCACCATTTCAAACAGACACAATCCTAAATTACTTCTTTTCCTGATTGCTGATTTTCCATGTATTCCCAAGCGGTATGTTCCATCTTCCATCAGATCTTCCCCGATTGCATCCGGATTTAATTCGTGAATACATCTTTCTTCCAATAACAGCAGTTGTGCTGTTGTGAGTCCGGTAATGGAAATCAGACCTTTTGATTGATGCTTAGAAGCTCCGATGATCTGCTTTAATCCGTCCATTGAAGTAATCTCACAGGTAATGCCTCGCTCTTCCTGAATAATTCCGATAAGGGTTTTTACCGCGTCTTTTGAATCATCCCTAATAATAAAGCCTTTGTTCCCTTCACGGTCTGTAAAAATAACAAACGGAACTTTACTCAGATTCATTTTTTCCGCCATAATTTCCACGAGATCCGTCCGGCACGAAAATACAGACAACTGCCCTCCACTTGTAATCCATTCATACATTTTCCTTAGACGTTTGATATAAAGATGTTTTTTTAAGTAACTAAGAAGGTCATTCATAAATTGTTCGTTCAGGTTTTCTTCCTCAAACGCCTTCTTAAATTGCTCTGCTGACACCAAAAAAGACATGTTTTATCTCCCTTCTTAAAAGCCCTTTATAATTTATTGTGCAAAAATTAAGCAAAAAAAGCCGGATTATACATCCGGCTTATCCAAAGAAAATTACATCCGTGCCATATCTTCTCCTAAATCCTTTCCTTTCCGCAAAGTGTCTGTAACAAGACGAGTTGCCTTCGATGCCACTTTTTTTGAAGCTCTTGCCGCAGTATTCCCAAGCATCTTAGCTTTTTGCTTTGCTTCGTGTAATGAAGTTGCCACAAGATCCTCAATATCTTTTTTGTCTATATTACTATCTTTAAACACCTTCTGAACCTGCTTGTCGGAAATCTGCATTGTTTCTCCGGTTTGCGTGTCTTTTATAAAATAATTAAAGCGACTATCGTTATCGCTGAAAATATTTTCTTTATCCGTTCCTAAATCTGCCGGTTTTGCATAAATTGCCTGATTGTCATTGATTGCAATAACAGCACCTTCATAATCAATATTTTTCGCAATATCCCTTTTTGTTTCTACTCTTATTGCCTCTCTGAATAAGCTTTTTTTCATTTCCTGTGGTTCGTCTGCTCCCGGAATTTTAACAGAATACGTTGTTTTACCGTCTTTGTCTTTCTGCATGATAAACGTCCGGTCTCCGATTTCAACGCTTGCAAGGTCGTTTTCTTTCATACTTTTATTCAGTTTTTCATGAATTGTTACCGTG
>ENA-ORLM01001128-ORLM01001128.1-human-gut-metagenome-genome-assembly--contig:-NODE-1128-length-18740-cov-3.358356_pt1 | contig 18740 bp, 15 predicted proteins | sample MGYA00243063_ERZ508815 | MGnify/ENA primary metagenome ERZ508815 (study PRJEB26277, sample SAMN04329768) | human gut metagenome | biome: human-associated habitat | host: Homo sapiens | place: USA...
ATCGTGGGTGGCGAAAAACGATTCCGTCAAGATACAATCCTCGAACTTGTCCACCGACATCGTCCGACCGACGCCGGGCCCCATGCGGTCGGCGTGCGACGACGTCTCCACTCATGAGGAGTACCACCATGAAGCGTTCTCTCTTGGCGCTCGGTCTGGGTTTGGCCCTGGCCGCTACGGCGCAGGCCGCCGACATTCGTCTCGTCATTCACGGCGGCGCCGGCACGATGGCGCGTGAAGACTTCACGCCCGAACGTGCCGCGAAGTACCACGAAGGCCTCCAACAGGCTCTGCAGGCGGGCTATGCCGTGCTCGAACAGGGCGGTACGGCCGTCGACGCCGTCAAGGCCGCCATCAATCAGATGGAACTCAATCCCAACTTCAACGCCGGCCGCGGCGCGGTCTTCACGAGCGAAGGCAAGAACGAACTCGACTCGTCCATCATGGACGGCAAGACGCTCTCCGCCGGCGCCGTTGCGGGCGTAACCAACGTGAAGCACCCCATCAACTGCGCGGACCTCGTCCGCACCAAGTCGCCGCACGTCATGATGGCGACGAAGGGCGCCGAAGAGTTCTGCGCGAAGAACGGCGCCGAAACCGTCGATCCGAAGTGGTTCTTCACGGACTTCCGCTATCAGCAGCTCCAGAAGGCCAAGGAAAAGGAACAGATCATTCTCGACCACGACGGTGATCATCCCAAGACCGCCAATGCCGAACTCTTCATCGACCCGATGATGTACGACTACAAGTACGGCACGGTCGGCGCCGTGGCGCTCGACAAGGACGGCAACATTGCCGCGGGCACGTCGACCGGCGGCATGACCAACAAGCGCTTCGGCCGCGTGGGCGACTCGCCCATCATCGGGGCCGGCACCTATGCCAACAACGAAACGGTGGCCGTTTCCTGCACGGGCTCGGGCGAAATGTTCATCCGTACGTCCGCCGCCTACAACGTGCATGCCCACTACAAGCTCCTCGGCCAGGACGTTCAGAAGGCCGGTGACGCCGCCATCGCCGAGGTCGGCGCAATCAAGGGCACGGGCGGCATGATCATTCTCGACGCCAAGGGCAACTTCGCCTTCCCGATGAACTCCCTCGGCATGTACCGCGGCACCATCGGCAAGGACGGCGTTCCGATGACCGCCATCTTCGCCGACGAAGAACTCAAGAACATCGACGTCAAGAAACTCCGCGAGTCGAAATAATTCCAACTGTTCAGAGGAGGACGACGCGATGCTCTTTGCGCCGTCCTTCTCCCGCTTTCCTCGGCTTGAGCCGTTGCCGAGGGAATCGTTCGAAAGCCTGCTTTCCCGGCCGCAAGGAACGGAAAGGCGGGCTTTCTTGTTTGACGGCCCGCCAATCAGACCGTCTGCATCGAACAGTTCAAACCGTTCCGGGACGACGCGCGACGGTCTTTTCAGTCCGGTTTCGTGGAAAGATCCGGAGTCCGGGCGCTGACGGGGAGCGACGCGTCGGCACGGCCTGCCAAAATGCGGTCGACTTCCGCGACCACGATGTCCGACGGCATCGTCTGGAGGCACATCGCGAGACTCGTGTCGCTCGAGCGCGGACAACATTGCCAAACAAAATGGGCTAGAAACCGTAATCTGCACGAAGAAAGTCAAATTCTTTCTTTAAGAGAAAAAGGCGGGCGATTTTGCCGAAAGGTGTCCGGAGGCGCTCCGCGGACGGTGCGGTTCGTCGCGAGGATCCCCGTCGGAAGACCTTCGCGATGCGGGCTACAATTCGGAATGCGTTTGATGCTTCAGGGAGGTCTTTTCATGCGCTGGCAGGATCTTGAAGAAAGCTCGTCGGTCGAGGACCGCAGGGGGATGGGCGGCATGAGACGTTCGGGAGGCCTTCGCACCCGCGGCGGCATTCCGCTTCGCGGCAAGACGGGGCTGGCCGTCGTGATCGTGGTGCTCGTGGCGGGCTACTACGGGATCGACCTCACGCCTTTGCTGACGGGAGAGCCCTTCCCCGTCGAGACGCAGACGACGGCTTCGGCGCCCTACAAGGGCACGGCAGCCGAGGAGGAGCTCGCGAAGTTCTCCCGCGTTGCGCTCAAGACGACGGAGGACGTCTGGACCGAGATCTTCCGCGCCACGGGCGAAAGGTATCCGCACCCGAAGCTCGTGCTCTACACGGGCAGCACCTCGACCGCCTGCGGCTACGGCTGGTCGGCGATGGGCCCCTTCTATTGTCCCGCCGACAGGAAGGTCTACCTTGACTTGAGCTTCTATGACGACATGCAGAAGAAGCTCGGCGGGGGCGGCGACTTTGCGCTCGGATACGTCCTCGCCCACGAAGTCGGGCACCATGTGCAGACCGTGCTCGGCATTTCCGAGCAGGTTCAGACGCTCCAGCAGCGCGTGACGAAGAAGGAAGCAAATGCGCTCCAGGTCAAGATGGAGCTTCAGGCCGACTGCTTCGCGGGCGTCTGGGGGCACTTTATGGAAAAGCGCGGGATTCTCGAGGCGGGCGACCTTGAGGAGGCGCTCAAGACCGCCACGGCCATCGGTGACGACCGCCTGCAGAAGGAGGCCACGGGCCGCGTCGTGCCCGACAGCTTCACGCACGGGACCTCGCTCCAGCGCCTCAACTGGTTCAAGAAGGGCTTCAAGAGCGGCAATCCCAATGTCTGCAACACCTGGCAGGCGGACAAGCTCTAGCCTTCGACATTTTCATCTGCCTTTCGGGTCCGCAGGCCTTCTGACCGCGGGCCCGATTTGTTTTCAGGGAGATGGGCTCGGAGAGAGGGTAATTCCAAAAATGGAAGCCTGAGGCATTGCAAATGTTTCGCCGTGTGGCTTTGCGGGACGCGGAGCGTCAAGGCGCGGTAGAACCTTGTAGCGACCCTGAAGTATCGAAAGACGCTTCGGGGCTCACGAAGCCGAATTGTGGGAGCAAGGCGGAACGGGAAAGAGGTCTGCCGCGCACACTTTGTACGGACGGTGACGTTCAGGCGGCTTTGCCCCCTGAAAGAGCTGTCTGACGGTCAAAGTGAATCCTCTGTCTTCAGACAGGGGAGCTTCAACGGATCACACGACACTGGGAAGGCAGCTATGACTGTGGATTCTTCCTGCGGCACGGCCGCGGAAAAGGAAAGGGGCGAGGAAAGGTCGCCCGATCGCTGGATGGTGGTTCTTCTGAACGACGACTACACGCCCTTTGACTGGGTGATCGACGTACTCATCCGCATTTTCGAGCGCACGCCGGGCGACGCCATGGCGGTCACGCGGAGCGTGCATCAGCAGGGCAGGGGCATCGCAGGCGTCTATCCGCGCGTCAAGGCCCTTCGCCTTGTCGCCAAATGCATGAGCGAGGCCCGCAGAGACGGCTATCCCTTCACCTGCATTGCCGTGCCCGCCGAGGGCGGCGGCCTTTCCCTCTGACTGTCCGGAGCTGCTTATGACGGAATATCGTTTTCAGGACGCCGTGGAGGAGATCGTCAGATCCACGCTCTTCTGCGCGCAGGAAGCCAGCGATGACTGGGTTCCGCTTCTTTTCCTTGCCTTCCTGTGCAGGCATCAGGCTACGCTGGACGCGCTCTCGCAGGCCGGGTTTGATGTCGAGCGCTTTGAGCAGGCCAATCAGGCGTGGCTCTCCAAGGCTGAAGACGTCTGTCGCAAGGTGGAGTCGTGCGAGGCCATGACGCTTGCGGACCTGCCGGAATTCGATGCAATCGAGGATGCCGGCGTCGTTTCGTGGCTTGCCAATGCAGGCATCCACGTGATGAGCGCGGGGCGCCGCGATCGCGTCGTCGACGTCTATGACATTCTCATCGCCATCAAGACGGTGATGTCGGCAGGGTCCGTCATTTCCCAGGCTTGGGATCAGGCGGGGGTTACGCTTGCCGAGCTTCGCAGGCGTGATGCCGTGCTTCACGGTCCTCAGGGCTTCTATACGCTGACGCCGCCTGCGACCACAGGCTTCATGGCGGATTTTCTCGATGACTTCTTGTTTGGAGGTCCCGACGAGGAGGCCAGGAATGAAGAGGTGGAAGAGGGGGAAGAAGGAGAGGGCGCAGCGACGGCCGGGACGGAGTCTTGGGGCGAGGTCGTTGCCGACGGACGCGGCGGGAAGGTCGTGCGCATCAATCTCCATGACGGTGACGAGGTTCCGGAGGCTTTTAAGAAGATGATCTTCCGTCTAGCCGACCGGGTTGCCGGGAGCGATTCTGGAGACGAGCCTGAGAATCAGGCTGAGGCGGTGGAGACGGACAAGCCCCGGGCGAAGGGCCTGAGCCGAGAGGAAAAGTACCTGCAGGGGTGCACGCGCGATTTGAGCGCGGCAGCGGCAGGAGGGGAGCTTGATCCTCTCATCGGACGCGACGCCGAGGTGCTGCGCATCTGCGAAATCCTCTGTTGCAGGCGCAAGAACAAGCCGCTGATCCTCGGTGAGACGGGCGCGGGCAAGACGGCGCTGGTCGAAGGGCTTGCGCTTCGCATCCATGAGGGCCGCGTGCCTGCGGCGCTCAGGGGGCTCCGCATCTTTGCGCTCAACGCCTCCTCCATGTCGAGCCGCTACAAGGGCGCATTCGCCGAAAAGCTTTCGGAAATCGTCTCCGTCATCAAGAAGGTGCCGGGAGCCGTGCTCTTCATCGACAACCTGCATATGCTGATCAACGGCACCGACGGCAACTCGCAGGAGGAGTACAACGCGCTCGGTCATCTGGCGGGCGACGATTCGCTGCGCCTCATCACGACGTCCACTTTCCGCGCCTGGCGCCAGACCTTCAGCAAGGACGATCTGCTCACGCGTCGTCTGCAGACGGTGGAGCTCGCGCCTGTCTCCAGAGATGAGGCTCTGCGCATCGTGACGGGCGTGCTTCCGAAGTTCGAGCAGTACCACGGCGTGTATTACGCGCCCGAGGTTGCAGAAAGGGCCGTGGCGCTGGCCGATCGCTGGATTACGGACAGGCCCTTCCCCGACAAGGCGCTCGATCTGGTGGATGAGCTTGGCGGCGCAGCCCGCATGAACAGGGAGGCGGGGAATGAGACGCCTATCGAGGTCGGCGTGCAGAAGCTCCCCGAGCTCGTCGCGCGCATGGCCCGCATTCCGGCCGAGCAGATTTCCGAGAGCGAGCACGGTGAGCTCGCCGCGCTCGACAAGGTCATTCGAAGCGCCGTGTTCGGTCAGGACGAGGCGATCGACAGAATCGTTTCGGCGATCCGCGTCTCCCGTTCGGGGCTCGGCAATCCCGAGCGCCCCGTGGGCTCCTTCCTCTTCACGGGGCCGACGGGCGTCGGCAAGACCGAGGTGGCCCGCAGGCTTGCGGGAGCGCTCGGCGTACAGCTTCTTCGTTTCGACATGTCCGAGTACGCGGAATCGCATACGATCAGCCGTCTCATCGGCTCGCCTCCAGGCTATGTCGGACACGGCGAGGGCGGGCTTCTCACCGAGCAGGTGACGAAGCATCCCTACAGCGTCGTGCTGCTCGATGAAATGGAAAAGGCGCACCCGTCGCTCTTCAACCTGATGCTGCAGGTCATGGACCACGGCAAGCTCACCGACGCCTCCGGCCGCGAGGCGGATTTCCGAAACGTGGTGCTCATCATGACCAGCAATGTGGGCGCCCGAGAGATGGAGCGCAACACCATCGGGTTCGGCGGAAGCAGGACGGGAGATGACGGCGCGGCCATCAGGATGGCCTTCACGCCCGAGTTCCGCAATCGACTCGACGCCGTGGTGCGCTTCGCGCCGCTTTCGGTGGATTCCATTGCGTCCGTCGTGGACAAATTCCTTGCCGAGCTTTCCGATCAGCTCAGAGCCAGAGGTGTCGAGCCCGTCTATTCGGAGGACTTCCGCGCCTGGCTGGCCAGAAACGGTTACGACCCGCACATGGGGGCGCGTCCGATGCGCCGCCTGATTGCCGACAAGGTCCGCCGTCCGCTGGCCGAAGAGCTGCTGTTCGGCCGCCTGGCGGGTGGTGGAAAGGTCGTCTTCGACATCCGAACCGATGCGGGCGGTGAGGAAGTGGTGTTTGAAATCCCTGCTGCCGACTACAATGACCAGAAGCCGTCCCGTTTGTCGGAGGACGGTCCTGAAGGAGAAGCCTGATGACTGAAATCAACGAGCTCTGCCGCGACATTCAGATGAAGCTTCCGGACGAGATCTGGATGCTGGATTCGCTCGAACGCTACCGCCGCGGCGCCGTCCATACCGATGACTTTGCCAGAATGGACGGTCGCACCTATCTTTTCGGCGTGGTTGAGGTTCCGCTCGCCTACGAAGACGATGCGAGCTTCACATGGGGCTGCTGGATTGAGGTCGACCGTTCTCTGCACGACGCATATCTCGAGGCTTTCCAGAGTCCTGCCGCCGACCGCCTGACGGGCGATGGGAGGCTTGCCAACGACATCCCGGGGTATGAGGATGCTGCAGGCGTCCGCGTTGAAGTGATGTTCTCGTCCGAACGCCGCCCTGTCTTTGTCGTGGACGCGGGCAACTCTCTCGGGCGGGACCAGAGGAGCGGTCTTTCGCTTGAGGATCATCAGGCGCTCGACGACATCCTTTTCGGCGACGATGAGGATGAGGACGACGAACAGGACTGGAACGAGCGCGACTGACGTTTGTTTGAGATCACTGAAATGAAACAGGCTTCCGTGTGGAAGCCTGTTTCATTTGGAGAGAGGTCAGCCCCTGCCCGTGGATCCGAAGCCGCCTTCGCCGCGTTCGCTTTCGTCGAACTCATCGACCACGCGGAAGTCCGCCTGCATGACGGGCACGATCATGAGCTGAGCGAGGCGTTCGAAGGGTTCGAGCGTGAAGGGTGCCTGACCGCGGTTCCAGGTCGAGATCATCAGCTCGCCCTGATAGTCGCTGTCGATGAGACCAACGAGATTGCCGAGCACGATGCCTTTTTTGTGACCGAGCCCCGAGCGTGGGAGGATCAGGGCGGCATAGCCGGGATCTCCGATGTGGATGGCGAGGCCTGTGCGCACCAGCACGGTTTCACCGGGATTGATGACGAGAGGCTCGTCAAGAAGGGCACGGAGGTCGAGGCCTGCGCTGCCGGGCGTGGCGTAGGCGGGCATGCGTTCGCGCATGCGTTCGTCGAGGATTTTGACGTCAATCTGCATGGTTCTGAATGAGTGAGGTTTGAGAATTGAGCATGGAGGCGATGCGGCTGACGATTTTCAGTGCAACCTCCCGCTTGGAGGCAGGCCCGAAGGCTTCGGCGCTCTCTGGCGTTACAAGGAGCACGCAGTTGTCGGGGCTTCCGATGGCTGTGCGTGCAAGGTTGCCCACGATCAGGTCCGCGTGTTTTGAGATGCACTTGCCTCTGGCATAGGCCTCGAGGTTTTCAGCCTCGGCAGCAAAGCCGACCTTGAGCTTTACGTCGCTGCGCGTCCCGACAGTTCTGAGAATGTCGGGGTTTTCTTCAAAGCGAAGCTCAGGGGGGCGGCCGTCCGTTTTCTTCATTTTTCCGCTGACGGCGGTGGCGATGCGCCAGTCGGCCACGGCGGCGACGCCGATGAAGACGTCCGCGCCGTTTGCCTTGAGGGCTTCTTCGACGGAGGCGAGCATTTCCGCGGCCGTCGTGACGTCAACACGCGTGACGCCGAAGGGCGTCGGAAGGTGAACGGGACCCGAGACAAGCGTCACGTCGGCGCCCGCATCACGGGAGGCGCGGGCGATTTCGTATCCCTGAAGTCCGGAACTTTTGTTGGTGATGCCCCGAACGTCGTCGATGGGCTCGAAGGTGGGCCCCGCCGTGATGACGACGCGTCTTCCGCTGAGGCTTTTGGGTGCAAGCAGTCCGGGGAGCAGGTCAAGGACTTCCGAAGGCTCAACCATGCGTCCTGCACCGACGTCGCCGCAGGCCTGAAAGCCGCAGGCGGGGCCCGCAAACAGGGCGCCGTCCCTTCGGAGCTGCTCGACGTTGCGCAGATTCGCGGGATTCTCCCACATGAAGCGGTTCATGGCGGGCACGAACAGGACGGGCTGGCGTCTGGCGGCGATCATGGTGGAGACGAGGTCATCTGCGATGCCGTGAGCGGCCTTGGCGATGATGTTCGCCGTAGCGGGCATCACGATGAGGAGGGCGTTCGAGCGGTTGAGCTCGATGTGCGGCATGGAGCCCTGAGGACCCGCCCGGGGGCCCCCCCAGTTGCGGCCCCCACCCCCCCCGTGACCGCCCGGGGTCCCCCTCCCTGGTGTGCCCTTCTCAACCCCAATAAAAACGGCCGCGCCCTTCCCTCCGGGACCCGCCCGCGCCCGTTCATTTTAGCGGAAGCGACAGGGAGCAATCAGTCATTGCTTGCGACGCAGGAAGCTGAAGATGCCGGGACGATCCTTCGTTTCGCCTGCTGCCTTCTCTTCCGTCGGCACGGCGGTTTCGGCTCCCGATCCTTCGGAGAGGGAAACGGATTCGACTGCTTCGGCGGAGGGAGCGGAAGAGGCTTGAAGCTCAATGGAGGCATCGGAGGGTGCTGCGGGCGCAACGCCTGTAGTCTCGGACTGAGGTACGGAGACGGAAGCCTGTTCGGGAGCGGCGGTTTCATCCCTGTCCTTGTCTTCGGTGTTCTCGGTTCGTTCCTCCTCACGGGCCGTCGCCTCGGCGAGCTTCGTGTTGATGATGGAGCGTTTTCGGCGAAGGCGGTGTTCACGTCGACGGAGATCTTTTCGGCGGCGCTTTCATAGCTGCTCACGAAGCGAACGCCGTCGATGCCGGGCACGTCGGTCCAGATGCCGGGATCGGGAGCCACGATCGTGATGGGCGTGTCACCCTTGACAGCTCGGGCGGCTTCGGCGATGCGCAGCGAAGTGGTCGAGTTGTCGAGGATCATCAGCATGCCGGCGTTCTTGAGATGCGCAGCGACCATGGCCTGCGGATCGGCGGGGTTGCCGACGATGACCGTGACGTCGAGCTTGTCGAGTTCGGTGGCGAGGTCATGATCCTGAACGATGGCGACGACGGCCGCGCCTGCCTTGTGAAGCTCGGTGGCGAGCGGCGGCAGCAGGCGGCTCTTGCCCGTGATGACGATCTGGTTGTGAAGCTTTTCGGCGGGCGTTTCGTTGGAGACGCGTTCGAAGGGTGCTTCACGCAGCGCGGCGGCGCGCGCCCAGGCCCAACGGGAGGTCAGCTCTCTGCCGATGGCGGGGATGAAGCTGAAGACGACGGGGTTGAGTGCGATCGACAGAATGGCGGCGCCCACGATCAGATTGACCGTGTAGTCGGTCGCCAGGCCGAGGCCCTTGGCCTGACCGACGAGAATGAACGAAAATTCGCCGATCTGTGCGAGTGAGGCGGCGACCGTGATGGCCGTGTGCAGCGGGTAGCGCAGCACGTAGACGAGGCCGAAGGCGGCGAGACCCTTGCCGAGCATGATGATGAGCAGCACGGTGAGGACGGAGAGCGGGGCCTCGATGATGATGTGCCAGTCAAAGAGCATGCCCACGCCGACGAAGAAGAGCACGGAGAAGGCGTCCTGGAGCGGGAGCGATTCGGTGGCCGCCCTGTGGGCGAATTTCGACTCGCGCATCACCATGCCTGCGAAGAAGGCGCCGAGGGCGAAGCTCACGTTGAAGATGGCGGAGGCGCCGTAGGCGATGCCAACGGCTGCGGCAAGCACGAAGAGCGTGAAGAGCTCGCGGGAGCCCGTGCGGGCAACCTGAGCCATGATCCACGGGAGGACGCGGCGGCCGACGAGCATCATCACGGCGATGAAGGCGATGACGTTGCCGATCGTGATGGCGATCTGGATCGCAATGTCCTTACCCGTAATGCCTGGCGCGGCGTCGGAGCCGAGAAGGCCGGCGAGCGGCGGCAGAAGCACGAGGATAAGCACGGTGGCGACGTCCTCGACGACGAGCCAGCCGACGGCGATCTGGCCGTCCATGCTCTGCAGGATTCCTCTCACTTCAAGCGCCTTGAGAAGCACGACCGTCGATGCACACGAGAGGCACATGCCGAGCACGAGTGCATCCCCCCAGTGCCAGTCCCAGATGAAGTGCGCGACGAGGCCGCCGAGCAGGGTGGCGATGAACATCTGCAGCACGGCCCCGGGCACGGCGATGCCCTTGACGTTCATCAGGTCTCGAACGGAGAAGTGGAGGCCGACGCCGAACATCAGCAGCATGACGCCGATTTCGGAGAGCTGCTGGGCAAGGGCCGCGTCGGCGAAGACGCCCGGCGTGTACTTGCCCGCAGCAATGCCTGCCAGAAGGTAGCCGACGAGCGGAGGTGCCTTGAAGAGGCGCTCGGCCAGAAAGCCGAAGACGAGCGCCAGACTGAAGGCGATGACGAGTGTTGAAATGAGGGGAAGGGAGTGTTCCATAGGAGGCGTTGACGCGTGTACAGGTGGCGGGGCAGGAACGGGATATTCAAGCCGTGTGATTGTACTTTGGGAAGCTCTTCAAAAACCCCATCTCTGAGAGATGGGGCAAGCAGATTTGTTTAAATTAGAGGCTCTTGGCCGGGGGCGGAAAATTGTTGAAAGCCCCCAGGGACGAGAGTCGTTCGATTTTTCTGAATAATATTAACGTGACTCGACATTTGCCTATAAATTAGGCAAAATTCCACCTCAAGAGTCAAATCGCCCCCTTGGTTCTCGAGACGAACCACGAAGTGCAGTTTAAGAGCTGGTCAGCAAGACAGTTCTGGCGGTGCACACCATTTGCGCAAGCGGTAGCAGTTGTATAGTGCATACAACGTTAGCGTTCGACTGTGATTTTTCGCCAATCCGCGATAACGAATCTTGGCATAGCCATAAATCCTCTTCAGCCAGAGGAAGCTCCACTCAATCGAGCATCGCACCGATGCTTTCGCGTGTTCCAATTGCCTTTTTACGTTCACGCATTCGACGAGCGCTTGACCAAGTTCGCCTCCAAAGTTCTCACTGATTGACAATTCCTTCTTCCATGCACTCGGCTTGGCTGCGATGTACCAGGACACATCCTTGAAAGGAATCGCCTGAATTTCAGCGCGCTTGGTGCAACCTATGTAGCCGGAATCAAGAAAGACCATTTTCTCAAGGCCCTTCAGAAGATCGCCCAGATGAGTAATGTCATGCTCATTAGCCGGTGCGGCGACCGTGCCGTAGATGATCCCGGATTCGGAGCAGGCGGCAATGTGCTCCTTCATCCCGAAATGCCAGGTGTTGGCCTTCTTGCCCGAAGCCATCTCAGGATCTCGGGCGTGAGCCTTGTTCTTGGTTGACGACGGCGCTTCGATAAAAGTGCCGTCAGCGGCAACCATTTCAAGAGAACAAGCTCCGGCCTCTGCGGCCAGATTTACCGTGCGCTCGAGGAATTTTTGAGCCAACCCATGTTGGTCAATGAAATGCCTGAAGCGCAGTATCGTCGAGTCTGAGATGAACAGACGTGTGCTGGACACGCGGCAGAAGCTGCGAGCCACCATGTCGCTCGTCAAATATGACTCCATCTCCGGATCAGACAGATTGAGAGAGAGACCTGAAGCAGGTGAACACGAACCATCGTTTCAAGACGTGTATACGGCCTTCCTTGTTGAACCGTCTCGCCAGCTTTGATGTGGTAGTGCGGCAGGCATAGTTGGATTAATTCGTTGATTACGTCATCAGTCAGCCGATCCATGGCATTCACCCGGCGATCAGCATGAGCCCGACGAACCTGTAGGAACTTTTCAGCATCAATGTCTGCAAAGCTCAGTTGACCATCGAATAACTCTTCCATAACTACATCAAATTTGATGAACTTGTACTATAGAAGTATACTGTTTCTAGGGCAAAAACAGCATTTTTTGAGGCTGTGCGGAAAAACCGAACGGAACATTTTTGTTTCATTCGGCTTGGCAACAGAGGGTTTTGAAGAGCTTCCTTTATTCCCGCTTTCCCGAGCGTCTTGCCCGAGGCCGTGCGGGCAGGCTAAGATTCTCTGAACCAGACCGCCTTTTCCGCCATGCCGTCCCTTCGAATCCAGCTTTCAGCTCTCGCCGCCGCAGTGCTCGGCGCTGCGGCCGTGCAGGCCGCGCCCTCCCACGGCGGCGTTGCGGCCGTCTCGTCCGCATCGCAGACGGGCTCGGGCGAAGGCGACGTGAAGATCGGCATCATGGACACGATCAGCACGGCCGTCGACACGGCGAGCCTGAGGGAAGGCCTCGTGCTGCTCTCGAATCCGCTCGAGAAGGACTTCCGCATCTCATGGCGCGACATCGTCACGCCTGATGCGGCCCAGGAGGTGCTTCATCAGAAGCCCGACTTCCTGATGCTGCCCACCGAGCAGATCGATCTGATGGAGGAGCAGGGGGTTCAGACCTTCCGCATCGCGACCCGCAAGCCGTGGACGGCGACCGACGCCGCGCACGCGGTGGGCTCGCTCGTCGTCACCCGCGCCGACAGGACGGACATCAACACGCTCGAGGATCTGGCGGGCAGGCACATCGCTGCCGACACGCCGACGAGCCTCACGGGCTGGCTTGCGCTGCAGGGCGAGATCGCCCGCGCGGGGCACGATCCGGAGAAGTTCTTCGGCAGGACCACGTTTCTTAGCTTCGCCTATCCCGGCGTTCTTTCCGCCGTGCTTCACGGCAGCGCCGACGCGGCCGTGCTGCCCACGTGCCTGCTCGAGCTTCTCGACTCGCGTGGACTCGTCAACGCCGCCGACCTCAAGGCCATCGGCGTGAAGAAGTCGGACGCCATCGTCTGCCGTCACTCGACGGCGCTCTATCCCGACATCAGCCTCGTGGCCTTCCCCTGGACGCCCGAGCCCCTCGTCAACCGCATGACGGTCTCGCTTCTCACGAACGGCGGGGACGCGAACTACGAGTGGTCGGCCATGGTGGGAACGTCGGACTTGCGCGAACTCTACAGGCTTCTTGAGATCGGGCCCTACCGCCACCTGCGCGACATGTCGCCCATGGAGGTCTACAAGCGCTGGCAGACCGAGATCCACGTCGGTCTTCTCGTCCTGCTTCTGCTCATCCTGAACGAATTCCGCCTGCGCGGACTCGTCGCGAAGCGCACGTCGGAGCTCTCCGACGCGCTCTCGGCGCTTGAGGCGTCGCAGGCCGAGGCCGCGGTCGTGCGCGACCAGCTCGGCGCGCTTGAACGCAAGAACATCGCCGCGCAGATGTCGGGCATGATCGCTCACGAGATCAAGTCGCCCGTGGGCGCGATCCGCAACTTCGCCGCCGTGGTGAAGATTCTTCTAAAGGACGCCATCGCGCAGAATCCCAATGCGAGGACGGCCGTCGAGGGGATCGACGCCGAGGCGCTCAAGATTGCGGGGATCGTCGACCGCGTGAGAGGCTACGTGAAGAACCGCACGGCCAACCACGTCCCGGCGGACCTCAAGCGTGCCGTCGACCGAGGCGTTCGTGCCTTCAAGCTCGGCAAGCTCGCCTCGGTGCCCGTCCTCGTGCAGATGCCCAACGAGCCCGCAACGGTGCTCGGCGACGGACTCGAGCTTGAGCTTCTCGTTCTCAACCTCGTGAAGAACGCGGCCGAGGCTGTGCACGAGCAGACGGACGAGCACGGACGCGCCACGGGCCGCGTCATCGTGACGCTCGCGGCGATCAGGACCGAGACTCCGCCCGAGGGGTGCGGCCGCAGGCAGTGGATGCTGACGGTGGCCGACAACGGGCGAAAGCTCACCGAAGCTGAGAAGGCGTGCCTCATGCACTCGCTCGAGAGCGTCAAGCCCGACGGGCTCGGACTCGGCCTCTCGATCGTGCGCGGCATTGCCGACAGCCACGGGGCGAAGATCGAGTTCGTGGCGAAGCCCGCGGGCGGCGTCGTGGTGAGCGTGCTCTTCGACGAGCTCGACGAGGAGGCGGCCGCGAGGGCCGCGGGCGCGATCGACGCGGGAAGGAACTGAACGAAAAGACCGGACAAAACAAAGGAGACGGACAACAATGGCCAAAGTCATACCGATCGTGCGAATCGTCGACGACGATGAAACCTTCTGCATGTCGCAGAAGATGTTTCTTCAGGCGATGGGATGGTTCGTGCTGATCTACAACAGCGCGAAGCCCTTTCTTGAGGACGACGATCCCTCGCAGCCGGGCTGCCTCATTCTCGACATGCGCATGCCCGAGATGACGGGGCTTGAGCTGCAGACGGCGCTCGTCGCCCGCGGCGCGCCGCTGCCGATCATCTTTCTCACGGGGCACGGCGACGTGAACATGGCCGTGCATGCGCTGCAGCACGGGGCCTTCGACTTCCTGCAGAAGCCCGTCGATCCCGAGAAGCTGAACGAGGTCGTCTCACGCGCGGTCGAGCATTCGATCGCGCTCCACGAGCAGACGAGGAGCGAGGAGATGATCCGCGCGTTCTACGACTCGCTCACCGCCCGCGAGCAGGACGTGGTGAAGCTCGCCGCCATGGACATGAGCAACAAGGACATCGGCGAGAAGCTCTTCATTTCGCTTCCCACGGTCAAGATGCACCGCAGCAGCGCCTTCACGAAGCTCGGCGTCAAGAGCGCCCTTGAGGCCTACTGGATGCTCGAGACGATCGGCGTCGTCGAAAAGGGCGCGGGCAGGAGCAGGGACTGAGGATCCGATCATGACGTTCGCCCGCAGCAAGAGCAAGGAAGGACCCGACCGCCTGAGGCGCAGGTTGCTGGTGGCAGGCGCCGCAGCGGCGCTCTGCCCCGCGCACGCGCTTGCCGGCCACAGGGAGGACCTGCAGCAGGACTGGGACGTGATCGTGATCGGCACGGGCATGGCCGGCCTCACGGCCGCGGTCTCCGCCAGAGAGGCGGGTGCCGTGCGCGTGCTGCTTCTTGAAAAGGGGCCGCTCGTGGGCGGGCACACGCTCTATGCGGCGGGCTCCGTCGCCGTGCTGAGTCCGAGGCGTCAGGCGCCCATCGGCTTCACGGACTCCGTGGAGCTCTGGATCCAGGACGCGATCAAGGCGGGCGGCACGGTCCTGAGACCGCACATCACCCGCATTGCGACCGAGTCCGAGGCGGCCGTCGACTGGCTCGAGGGGCTCGGTCTCGTCATGACGCGCACCGCCTATCAGACCGTGGGCGACATGCATCCGCGAAGCGTGACGGCGCTCGGTCTTGCCGCTGGCCGCCGCTTCGTGATCGCGCTTCACGAGAACGCAAGAATGCTCGGCGTGACGACGGCGCTCAACACGCGCGCCGTGCGGCTCGGCAGGGCCGAGGAGGACGGACTCGTCAGGGTTGTGGTAAAGCGCACGCTTCCCGGCGGCGAAGTGAGGGACGAGGTGCTCCGCGCGGGCGGCATCGTGATCGCCACGGGTGGCTTCACGGCCGACGTGGGCAGGCGCCTGCTCTATGACGATCGTCTCACGGTCGACGTGCCTACCACGGCCAATCCGCAGGGACTTTATTTCGACGGTGCCACGGGCGATGGGCTCGACCTGGGCGCCATGGTGGGCGGCCACACGGTCGGGATGAGCAACATTATCCTGCTGCCCTACGCGGGCGGGCGTCTTCTCGACTACGTGGGCGGGGACATCTATGTCAACAGCTCGGGCGAGCGCTTCATGAACGAGGCGATGCCCATCTACGACATCAGCGAGGCCATTCTGGCGCAGTCCGGCCGCACGTGCTGGGTGATCACGGACAGCCGCTCGAGAAAGGGCGGGACGCTCGGCCTCAAGCTCGCCGACGGCACGGTGCGCCGCTCGAACACGATCGAAGAGATGGCAAGGGCCATGGACGTGCCCGTCAACACCCTCAGGCGCACGATCAGCGAATACAACGAGGACGTCGCCAAGGGCCTTGACCGCAGGTTCGGCAAGCGGATCTTCACGCAGGCGATCGATTCGCCGCCCTACTACTGGGGACGGGAGTCGGTGTACGTGCACATGACGCTGGGCGGCCTCGCGGTGAGTCCCGAGGCGCGGCTTCTGGACCGCAGGGGCATGCCGATCCCGGGATTCTGGGCGGCGGGCGAGACGACGGGCGGGATCTTCGGACGCGGGCGTCCAGGCGGCATGTCGCTCATCACCTGCCTTGTGCAGGGACGCGATGCGGGCCGCGCGGCGGCCGAAAGGTCGCTCGCGCTCAAGCCGAAGGTGGAAAAAGTGGAGAAGTGATCCGACCTGATCGGGTCGGATGCGGGATCCTAGTGCACGGAACCCGTGCCGCCGCAATCGTAGCCCTCGATCCTGCAGTCGCACGGCTGCATCGAGAACGGCGGCTCGACGTCGAGGTGCGTGACGTTGACGCCTGCGCGCTTGAGAAATTCAAGGCCCTCGTTGCTGCGGTAGAGCGTGTGGTAGTAGACGTCGGTGATGCCGCACTTCTGGATGAGGAGTGCGCAGTGGATGCAGGGGCTGTGCGTGATGAAGATGGCGGCACCCTTGCTGGAGTAGCCGTTCTCCGCGAGCTTCGCGATGGCGTTGAGCTCGGCGTGCTGCACTTCGGGACGGGTCACGAGACGGCCGTCCACCTCCATTTCGCAGCAGTTGTCGTAGCCCGTGGGCATGCCGTTCCAGCCGAATGAGATGATGGAGTGGTTCTTGACGATTACGCAACCCACCTTGAGGCGGCGGGCGTAGCTTCTCTGGGAAGTGAGAAGCGCGATCTGCATGTACATGCGGTTGTCTTTCTGGATGTCCATGGTGGTAGAACCTGCGGAGTGCGTTGATGCTGAGACGCCTCGCAGTGTAGCGCAAGCCGGAACAAAAGAAAAACCCGACGTCCTGTGAGGAGCGTCGGGTTTTCTGTTCGATCGACCGATCGGTGAAGATTACTTCACGCGGTTGCGGTATTCGCCCGTACGGGTGTCGATTTCGATCTTGTCGCCAGCTTCAACGAAGGCCGGGACGGAGAGTTCGTAGCCGGTGGCGATCTTGGCGGGCTTCATGACCTTGCCGGAGGTGTCGCCCTTGACGGCCGGTTCCGTGTAGGTGACTTCACGGACGAGGATCGTCGGGAGTTCGATGGAGATGGCGCGGCCTTCGTAGAAGACGGCTTCAGCAGCCATGCCGTCCTCAAGGTACTTGAGGGCTTCAGCCATGACGTCGGCTTCGACTTCGTACTGGTTGTATTCCTCGTCCATCCAGACATAGTGCGGATCGGCGAAGTAGGAGTACGTCACTTCCTTGCGTTCGAGGATGAGGTCTTCAAACTTGTCGTCAGCACGGAAAACGGTTTCCGTCATGGCGTTCGTGAGAAGGTTCTTCATCTTCATCTTGACCGTGGAGGCACCGCGGCCACCCTTCGAGTATTCGGACTTGACAACGACCATCGGGTCCTTGCCGACCATGAAGACGTTGCCGAGGCGGAGTTCCTGAGCGGTTTTCATTTATCAGATTCCCTAATTGCAGTGTTGCGAGAATTTTTCCCGCGCCCGTTTGCAAGAGGGCGCAAGAAGCAAAAAATCAATAGCAGACGATTCTACCAAATTTTCCGGCCCTTGAACTGTTAATTTGGGCCCGGGTTTTGATGCGGAGGCGCCTCTGCAGCCCTGACGCCTGCCTGCGCCTCAGGCGCGCGGGACGAGTTCGAGGATGCGGCGGGCAAGGTCGCCGCGCCTGAGAAGCGACTCGCGCCAGACTTCGGCGGCCCTCTTCTGGACGGGCAGCTGGTCGAGCCAGGCCTTCACCTCGGCGGGCTCGAGCGTGCCGTCGACCCAGTGGCGGGAGGCGGCCTCGTAGGTCTCGAAGGGGACGGCGGCGTCCGCAGGCCAGGCCTCCCTGAACCTTGCGAGCCAGGCGTCGAGCTTGATCTCGTGAGCCTTGTCCTCGGTCGGGTAGGTGGCCCAGAGGAGCGGCGTCCCCGCGAGCTGGGCGCGCACGAAGCTGTCCTCGCCGCGGATGACTGCGCCGTCGACGGCGCGCAGGATGTCGTCGAACTCCTCCTGCGGCACGAAGGGCAGGCGCACGACGTTGAAGCGGGCGTCGCCCTTGAGGGCGCGCTCGAGCATGTCGGAGGCCTCGCCCGGCGCGAGCATCAGGTTGAGGGGCTCGCCCGCGGCCCTGAGGCCGGCGGCAAGGCGGTCGATCGCGTTGACGGGGTAGGCGAAGAAGAAGAGCGTGCGAAGCCCGTCCCTTGCACCGTGCGCACGGCGCCAGGCGGCTGCGTCGAAGGCCCTGCGGGCCTCGTCGAGCCCGTCCTCGATGAGAAGGCCGCCCGTCCTGTCGGTGAAGCCCGGGAAGAACCAGAGCTTTTTGACGGGCAGCGTCGGATGCAGGCCCCAGACCATGTGCGAGCCCTCGACCCATTCCTCGGCGGAGAGGTAGTCGAGATTGACCCAGAGGCGGGTGCGGCCGTCGCAGAGACCTGCCTCGACGGCGTCGGGCAGGCGGCAGCCGAAGGTCTCGAAGACGAGCGAGGGCCAGACGCCGCCGATGCGGGAGAGGTCGCCTGCCGAAACCTCGGCCTCGAAGGCGTCCCAGTCGGCGATGCGGATGCCGCGCACGAGCGCGTCCGTGGCGGCGGGGTCGAGGTCGTGCACGAGCCTCGCGAGCACGTCGACGGCGTCGATGACGAGCGTGACGGGCAGGCCGAGGTCGCGCAGGCGCTTGGAGAGTCGCCAGGTGACGCCCGCGTCGCCGAAGTTGTCGATGACGCGGCAGAAGATGACGGCGCCTGCGGGCGCAAGGACGGTGTCGGCGGATTCGGCTCTTTGGGACATGGTGCTGAAGCCTTTGCAGAAGCGTAACGAGTTGAACGTGCGCGCATTGTAGCGCGCGGGCGCGCGTTAAAATCATCGGACGTTCACAGAAATAGCCGCAGGAAGCCTCCGAATTCATTCGGATGGAGGAATGCGGCAAACCTCTCTCTTCCGATCTATTTGGTAGTCCCCGATGAAAGGCGTGTGTCTTTCC
>ENA-ORLM01001140-ORLM01001140.1-human-gut-metagenome-genome-assembly--contig:-NODE-1140-length-18586-cov-4.687611_pt1 | contig 18586 bp, 18 predicted proteins | sample MGYA00243063_ERZ508815 | MGnify/ENA primary metagenome ERZ508815 (study PRJEB26277, sample SAMN04329768) | human gut metagenome | biome: human-associated habitat | host: Homo sapiens | place: USA...
GGCGGCGCAAAACCGCTCTAAAAAGGGCAGCTCTGTGTACAGTGTCTCAATGCAGGCGGATTTCTGAAAAATCATAGACCCCTCCTTCTCGTTCCTTGTGCTTTGCACATTTGTGTTTGCGCACATAATATAGCAAGTCAAGCGTCCCCCGTCAAGGGCTTTTGGAAAATGAAATATATTTCAGCGGAACGCCTGAAATTCCACCGTTTTCTTTTTCAGGATTGACAAGAAGCGGTTCCTGTTTTATGATAAATTGTGCAAAAGCACATCACACACGAACGAGGTGATCTCATGGGTTCCAAACCGACGATACAAACCGTAGCCCAGATGGCTGGAGTCTCCCGCGGCACCGTGGATCGGGTGCTGAACGGAAGAGCGCACGTCCGGGAGGACGTCCGGCTCCGGGTGCTGGAGGCCATCCGCCAAAGCGGATACGTCTCCCCCCGGGATACCCACCAGCGCCAATTCCAGCAGGCATACCCCCCTATGAAGTTGGGGGTGCTGCTGCCCAACTGGGAGGGACAGTTCCGAACAGAGGTAGACGAAGGCATTGCTCAGGCCCAAGTGGAATTGGAGAGCACCGGGATCCATATCCTGATCCGGCGATGTGAAACCGACATCCCCGCAGAGGCGTTGAAACTGCTGGACGAGTTGACAGAGGCAGGTGCTTCCGGTCTGGCGGTCTGCGCCGCCAATGATCCCTCCATCACCGCGCGGATCTCCGCTCTGGCGGATGAGGGGATCCCCTGCGTCACCTTCAACTCGGATCTGCCGGACAGCCGCCGCCTGTGCTTTGTGGGACAGGACATCTACAAGGCAGGCCGGGTCGCCGGAGGGCTTATGAGCAGGTGCATTCCCGCCGGGAGCCAGCTATTGGCCACGGTGGGCAATCTGAAATTTGACGGTCACCGTCAGCGCTTGGCCGGGTTCCGGGATCGTATCCGGGAGGCGGGCTTCCCCATGGAGGATCTGGTGGTGGCTGAGACCTTCAACGATTATGAGACTACCTTCCGGGTGGTGACGGAGGCCATTGACCGGTATCCCCGGCTGCGGGGTATCTACATGGCGAATCTCAGCGTTTCCGGATGCGCCGCCGCCATTGAACAGGCTGGGAAAAAGGGGGCCATCCGGCTCATCTGCCACGATCTGAACGAAAGCGTCCGTCAACTGCTGCTACGGGGCAGCATTGACTTCACGATCCCCCAAAATCTGCGGCAGCAGGGCTACGGCCCCTTGATCCTCCTGCGGGACGTTCTGCGTAGAAAAGCAGTGCCGGACGCCGCCCGCTTCAACCGTCAAATCGACATTGTCTGTTCGGATAATCTGCCGTAGCATCCGCGGCAGGTCGGGTATGGTTCCCAAAGTTACACCCAAGGGTACACATATCATGCGGCAGAAGAATGATGGGGTAATGGTGCTTATCTTTTGTCAGGGATGGCAGCTGAAACATACACACTCTACACGCACAAATGCAGAAAGTCCCCAAGCCATTGTGATACAACGGCTTGGGGACTTCAGTTCAGTTGAATATAGGATAATGATCGGGGTTATCAGGCCATCAAGCCGGAACCTCTTGCAGCGCAAGGCTTTCGAGACTTTTCACGGTAGTAGTCAAATAGTAGTCTGTGCGCCCCGCAGGTCATGATATCTGATGGAGCCGCTCCCGCTTTCAGCATACACGAACCGCATACTTCATGCGATTCCTGTACCGCGTCGATTTGAGCAGTCCCAGCTTTTCAAATTTCAGGACAAAGCTGCGGATCGTCGCATAGAATTTTTATTCCTACCAGCGCCCTGTCCCATTCATCAGAACCGTGCGTCCAGTGAAGCCGCAGTGTGCTCTTTTGATGAATGCCGAGCGTGTACTTCTCTCGATGGGAAAACAAATTACGCTCCCTCGTGTTCCTCCAGCAGATCGGTCATGTTTTTCAGGCCGATACCCAATGTGGAGGTATTGTGCAGCAGCGCGGATATTGCGGGCGGCAGCACCCCCGCCACGCCCAGAGTGATCAGCGACAGGTTGAAGGCCACGATAAACCGGTAGCTGCCGTGGATCCGCGCCATCAGCGCTTCACTGAGCTTACGCAACGTCACCAACTCAAAGAGATCCTCTGAAGCAACGGTGATGTCGGCGATCTCCCTGGCGATGGCCGCGCCGGTGGAGATGGCGATGCCGGCGTCCGCCTCGGAGAGGGCGGGAGAATCGTTGACGCCGTCCCCCACCATGATAACGGTGTGTCCCTTTTCCTTTTCCTGACGGATAAAGGCGGCCTTGTCCTCCGGTAGGACCTCTGCGTAAACGGCGTCCACGCCCACCTCGGCGGCAACAGACTCCGCTGTGCGGCGGTTGTCGCCGGTCATCATCACCACATTGGTAAAGCCGCTCTCATGCAGCGCTTTTACCGCGTCCTTGGCCTCCCGGCGCAGGGGATCGTGGATGCAGATGACCGCCGCCAGCTCCCCGTCGATGCAGAGATACAGATGGGAATATGCGGCGGGCAGCGCGTCATATTTCTCCTGCTCTCCCTCCGGGATACAGCAGCCCTCGTCCTCAAAGACAAAGTGGGCACTGCCGATGATGACCTTTTTATTTTCCACCATACTGGAAATGCCGTGGGCCACCACATACTGCACCTGCGAATGGTATTCCTCATGGGTAAGGCCCCGCCGCTTCGCCTCCTCCACCACAGCATTGGCCATAGAGTGGGGATAGTGTTCCTCCAGACAGGCGGCGAGGCGGAGCATATCCGCTTCCCGGTGTCCGCCGAAGGGAACGATCTGCGCCACCTTCGGCGTGGCGTAGGTCAGCGTACCGGTCTTGTCGAACACAATGGTATCCGCCTTGGCCACAGCCTCCAGAAAACGCCCGCCCTTGACGGAAATGTGGTGCCCGCTGCTTTCCCGCATGGCAGACAGCACCGCGACAGGGATCGCCAGCTTCAGCGCGCAGGAGAAGTCCACCATCAAAACGGCCAGCATCTTGGTCACATCGCGGGTCAGCAGATAGGTCACAGCCGTGCCGCCCAGCGTATAGGGAACCAGCCTGTCCGCCATGCGGGACGCCTTGTCCTCAGCGGTGGATTTCAGCTTTTCCGATTCCTCGATCATGCGGACCACCCGGTCATAGCGTCCGCTGCCGGATACCTTTTCCACGCAGATCACACACTCGCCTTCCTCGGCCACCGTACCGGCATAAACAGGGCTGCCGGGCCGCTTGGCCACCGGCATGGATTCTCCGGTGAGAGAGGACTGGTTCACCATGGCCTCGCCCTCCACCACCCGGCCATCCAGCGGGATCATGCCGCCGGTGCGGATCACGATGCGATCCCCCGGCTTCACGTCGGTGACCTTCGTCAGCACCTCGGTGCCGTCTACCTGCTGCCAGACGTTTTCTACCCGTAAGCTCATGGCGGAGGCAAGGTCGGCCACGGACTTCTTGTGGGTCCACTCCTCCAGAATTTCCCCCAGCCGCAGCATGAACATGACCGAACCGGCGGTGGCGAAATCTCCCCGCACCATAGACACGGTGACGGCGGTGGCATCCAGCACGGCAACGGACAGCTTCCGGTGCCACAGGGCCAGAAGCCCTTCTTTGATGTACTTTGCGGAGCGGATCACAGCCAGCGCCGATGTCACCGGCGCCGGCAGAAACAGGTTGGAAGCGCAGCGGCGCATAACAGTGAGGGCGAGCTTGTCCTCAAATTCCCGGTTCAAGGTGCGGGAGGTGTGCTCCGGCGCCAGATCCAGCTTCTCCGCTTTTTCAAAGGAGAACCGGGCCAACGCACGGATCATGCGCTCCCGTTCCGCATCATACACCACCACGGCGTCCCGCGTCCGGTCATAGACCTTGACGGAGCGCACGCCGTCCACCGCCAGCAGATAGTATTCCAGCACGTCCGCCTGCCGCAGCGTCATCCGCTTACAGCAAAGATGGACCCGCAGCCGCCCGGCCGTATCATGTAGGATCTTGCATTTCATGGATTACTCTGCCTGGCTTTCCTCTTCTGCGGAGGTATCCTCCACCACATTAGCGGTCTCGGCCTCCGTGCGCTGGGCGTTGATGGCCTTGGCCTCCGCATAGACGTCATCCGCCCCCTCACGCACAGCGGTCACAGCGGTCATCACGCTGTCCTTTGCCCGCAGTGCGGCGGCAGTGGTCTGGGCGTAGGCTCTTTTCGCGTCCTTGCTGCCCAGCAGCTTCATACCGGCGGTACCAAACAGAACGCCTGCGGCAAACAAACCAATTTTCTTCATAACAATTATCCTCCTATATGGATTTTATTTATTTCAAACCGATGGCCGGAAAGCCGGACCACAGGAATGAGCTCAGTCCTTCTTTTTTCCGAAATGAAACAGTCCCTTTTTTTCATACGTTTCCGCATGGATCTCCCCCGCCGTGTAGCCGGTGGCGTCAATAGCGGCGCGGAGGACATTTTCGTCCAGCGGCTCCTTAGAGAGGATCACCGTCTCCCCCTTGGAATGGGAGGATGTGACCTTCTCCACCGGGAATGCGCCGCGAATGGCGTCGTTGATATGGGCCTCGCACATGGAGCAGGCCATGCCGGAAACTTTAACTGTTGTCTGAATCATAAAAACATCCTTTCCTGTCATTTTTTCTTATAGCCGCAGTCGCAGTACGGCCCGCCGGTGGCAAGGGTATACTGCCGCGTAAAATCCGCCGTGCCGCCCGCTTCGCTCATGGTGTAGTCCAGGCGGCACAGGGCCGGGGTCAAATCGTACAGCCCCAGCTCCCGCATCAAAACGCAGATACCGCACTTGGTAAACCGGGCCTCGTAGCCACTGCCGTCGGGGTACTCGTAAAAGTCCATATTCCATGAGTAGGAGTTCCGGTCGGCGGCCTTCAGCGCTGCCGCCGCTTGCAGTCCGGCAACGCTTTGGGGGGTGAACTTTTTCTCGCCGCTTTTACGGCAGAACCAGCGCATAGGCTTTGTCATCATGGCCTTGGCGTAATACTCCGTCAGCCGATCCACATTGGGACGCTCCGGCATGGTGAGAACGAAGGCCCCCAGCATGGCGCAGCCCACGAGATTGATTTTGAAGCGGTCCCCTTTCTCAAACTCCGGCAGGCGGCTGAGGATCTCCTTGTATTTTGCTTTCGCCCTCCGTGTGATCGCCTTCGCCGTTTGCTCGTTATACCCCAGCACATCGGTCAACTGTGCCTGAAAGGAGCCCGCAAACAGCGTCCACATCCCCCATGGCATTCCCATGTATTTCATAGCGTTACCCCCCTCCCTTCACCGCGGGTTTCACACATTCCGCATAGGTCAGCGGAAAGGATGCTTTCAGCACGGCGCTCTTCCGCACCGTCCAGCCGTTTTGCCGCAAAAACGTCAGATAATCCGCGCTTGACCACCTGCTGTTCAGCGGAAATCCCGCCAGCTTCATAAAAAACAGCTTGATCCTGCCCTGTAGGGTACTGTTCCCGTGGGTAAAGGTAGGGGCAATGAGCACGCCGTCATCCTTCAGCACCCGGCGGATCTCGGCAAGGGCCTTCTCCGGCTGCGGGACGATGTGCAGCGCATTGGATACGATCACCACATCAAAGGACTTGTCCGCATAGGGCAGGCAGAACATATCCCGCACCGAAAAGTGCAGCTTTGCGGAGCGGTTGTTCCGCTTCGCCTCAGCGATCATTTCCTCGGAGGCGTCCGTCACCTCGATGTGGCTTGTCGCACGCACGATATTTTTGGCGATCAGCCCTGTTCCTGCGGCAAGCTCCAGCACCGTTCTGGCTTTCACAACCGGTCGGATCAGTTCATACAGCTTTTCGTATGCCGCCCGGTCCTTTCGCATAAAGCGATCATAGCGCTTCGCGTTTCTGTTCCAGAAATTCTCAGACTTCTTCATAGCTGCTGTCCTTTTTTGTGGTTAGATAAATTTAACCTACATATATGCAAGGTTTCTGTTAGAGTTGGCTAACTGCTGTGCTTTAAAAAAACCGCGTTTCCGCGGTCTCTCCGCTTATAAGCTTACTTGCGGTAGCTCTGTTTCGCCGTGAAGCCTCCGGCATGAACGTTCTCCGTTTCCGGGATTGCCCTCCACTGCATCATCTTTTTTGTCATATAGTAGCACAGTGCATTTAAATGTCAAGAGTTCCGGAGCGCTGCAAGGCTATTTTTCCACATTTTTATTCAAAATGCTGTCTCATTTTGGCTGACACCGTGGAATTTCCGTTTTTCTTCTGACACACAGCACCTTACCGTTTAATCACGCTGACCGGTGTATCCGCATACTGCTCCGTCAGCGCAAAGCGATCCTGCCAAGAGGGTGCGGCAGGTGCAATTTCTCCTCCCCTTTTCCGGATTCTCAGGTATAGAATCTGAAACGCATCCACTTCAACCGCACAAATGCAGAAAGTCCCCAAGCTGTTGCATAACAACAGCTTGGGGACTTCCAGCGTGTCGAAAAAGTCTTTTCTCCCCGCTGAGCAAGTTTTCAGAACTTCATAAAAGTTCTGAAAACTTAGGATTTTAATGGCGCGGGACACCCTTCTTGGGTTTCCCGCGCACACCCTTCCTTACCGTCGCGGAAAATTTATCACTTTATCGACAGCCTCAAAGTCCCCAAGCTGTTGCATAACAACAGCTTGGGGACTTTATCTCATAGAATATCAGTCAAATAGCTGTCCGAGGATCATACCAATAGTTTCATCAGTTTTCTTGCGGCATCTATGCGATTCCGCATCTCCTCTGCATTGAAAATCAGCCCCAGACCTCTTCGGCGATCTCCTTCACCAGTGCCAGCTTGGCCCACTGCTGGGCCTCTGTCAGCTTATTGCCGATCTCGCAGGAGGCGAAACCGCACTGGGGACTCAGGCACAGGCGATCTATCGGGATGTACTTGGCTGCGTCATGGATACGGGCGATCACCGCCGCCTTATCCTCCAACTCAGGACGCTTGGTGGTGACGAGGCCCAGCACCACCTTCTTCTCACCGCTGACAGCGGCCAAGGGCTCGAAGCCGCCGCTGCGGGCATCGTCAAATTCCAGATAGTAGGCAGTCACGTTCTCACGGGCCAGCAGGGTCTTGGCCACGCTGTCATAAGCGCCGGAGCTGGCGTAGGTAGAGTGGAAGTTGCCCCGGCAGACATGGGTGTTGATGACCAAATCCTCCGGCTTGCCTTCAATGGCCAGATTGTTGGCGGCGAGCATCTGCTCCTTGATGGCCTCCAGCCCCTTCTCGTCGGTATCAAAGATCAGACAGGCACGGGGGTCTACCAGCATACCCCAGCTGCAATCGTCAAATTGCAGGTTGCGGCACCCGGCGGCATATACGTCATCAATGACCTTGCGGTAGCCCGCTGCCAGATCCTCCACCAGCTTTTCAATGTTGGGGTAGTATTTGCTGGTATTTTCCATTGCAAAGGGCATGACCATCTGCTCCAGAAACTGAGCGGGTGCGGGGATCGTCAGCTTGGCCACGGTGTTCTCGTCTTCCAGCGCCTTGACAAACCGGAAATGCTCCACAAAGGGATGGCTGTCCACTCCCACCTCTCCGGTGAGGTAGGTATCATCAAGCATTGCGTTCTCTCCATGGAACGGCAGCCCCTTCTCCGTGCGGCTGTGGCCCACACCATGAAAGCCCCACATGAAGTCGAGGTGCCAGGTGGCACGGCGGAATTCGCCGTCGGTAATTACGTGGTATCCGGCGCTCTGCTGCTTGGCAACCAGCTCACGGATCGCCTGATCCTCCGCTGCTTTCAGCTCATCGGCTCCGATCTTGCCGTTTTGAAAGTCCGCCCGCGCCTGCTTCAGTCCGGCAGGGCGAAGAAAGCTGCCAACGTAGTCATAGCGAAAAGGGGTATTTGCTTTGTTCATGGGGAAACGCTCCTTCCATACCAAAAAGATAGGCTGATTATAGGACTCGAACTGCAACAAGTCAAGATTTTTTCCGCGTCTGCCGCAAGACTTGAGCTGTCAGATCAATAACTGTGCAAAATCACCAAGCTGTTGTATCACAACGGCTTGGTGATTTGCGTTCAGTTGGCTTTTTTCAGGCTTTGGCGTTGCCGCTATCCTTCTGCGGCATCTCGCCCGTCGGCTTTGACCGTGGGATATCGCCATCTGGCTTTGGTCCGACTCCGCCGCCGGAGGGCGGCGCTCCGTCCGGCTTCTGCCCGCCAGGGCCGCCCATATTGCCCATGCCCGTACTTACTGTGCCGGTCTGGGCGGCGCTCTCCGTCTGGGTCTCGCCGGAGGAAAGCGTATAGTGGCTGATGTCCTTGAAGTCCTCCGCTTCATAGCTGCCCAGCGCAGACTTGGAGAGGTGCGTCTGCTCCGCAAGTTGTTCCAGCGTCAAACCACACTCCACACGCAGGTCTTTCAATCGCTCTTGTATGGTTAAAGCCATATTTTGTTCCTCATTATATTGCCGTTATCATATTTTCTAACTTAAATCTTTCGAGCTGCGGAATGTTCTTGGCGGAAATATTTAGGCCATATTCTGGTTTCGACTTTTTACCCTTGTATGAATGGTAAACAAAAATATTACTACTGTCATTATCCCATGTGGTCGCAGGAATTAAATATTCTATGGGGTGTTCGCCATCATTTAGCAAAAGCAAGAACAAGTAAAGTGATTGGTCTGAAATATCAAAATATTCCTCCCGCATAAAAACATAGCCTGTTCCTTTGCGAATGGCTTTAACTTGAAACTTCAAAAATTCTCTCTTGCTTTCTGCAATAAAATCTATTCCATGGTCATCAACCTCGGAAGTATAAATACTCACTCCATAAGAGGCTAATGACATTTTTGCGTAGTATTCACAGAACGTCCCCAGCTTTTGCCGGGTGAGGTCACTTCTTGACCAATTTAGGTTATACATTTCATTTCCACCGCCTGCTACATATCTCTTTTTCATTCTACCACAATTCCGAGAGCGTGGAAATAGGCAGTTTTTTGGGCGGATTTCCTACCTTTCGGATATACGGGACGGGCGGTCATTTAGGTGTAGACTTACCCTGCGGCCTGCTCCGCCTCCGCTTTGGCGGCGCGGATGCCCTTTTGAGCGGAGAGCCACCGACCGTAAGCCCCGCCATACAAGTCCCTTTTCAGCTTCCGCAGCGCGGCCTTATATGCCTTCTCCGCTCCGCTGGGGCCGTTGTAGTGGAGATAGATCGCCAGCTCCTGAAAGGTCATGCCAATCTCGTCCGGCTGACCGATGCCAAGGTAGCTCCGCACCAGATTCAGCTCTCTGGGCGTCAGCACCTCCTCCATCCGCTGCATCAGCAGCGTCCGGTATTCTTTTATCAACGCCCCAGCTACCTTGGCAGATACATTCAGTTCTCCGCACACCACCTTGACCAACTCAGCATCAGATGAGTCCCATCCCTCGGCACAGAGGTATGCCACCCTGCGCAGTTGATTGTACCGGCTGATGGGAATGGACAGAGAGGAAGAATCCCGCGCGGCATAGTCCATCATCGCCGCTTCCATCACGGGCGCCGCATAGGTCAGCAGCTTTGTTCCGTAGGCGGGATCAAAGCGCCTCGCCGCGTCCAGCAGCGCCAGCGCTGCCTCCTGCTTCAAGTCCTCCAACTCACACCACGGTGTGTACGCCCGCGTCAGTTCGGTGAGGTAGCCCTCGTTCTGTGAGATAAGCCGCTCCGCGGCGTTTTTGTCTCCGGCTTGTATCCGCAAAGCCAGCGCTTCATTGCAGGGGCCGTCCCCGGCAACGGTGTACATATTCTTCGCCACAGGAACGCCCCCCCTCCTCATTTCAGCCGTTTTTCCGCCTCCGCGTAAATGTGTTCCAATTCCATATCCCGCGCATATCCGTCAGCGGCGTAGTCATTGTTCATCAGCGCCTTGTCCCGGTAGTTCCCCGCCAGACAAAGCGCCTCCTGTCTTAGTTCGTCGGAGATCTTTCCCCGCCAGTGATGCTTGCGGATGGTATCGGTGCGGGTATTGAACAGGCGGTAGACCGGGTGCTGCTTGTTCTGCTCCTTCTGGTGCATCATCGCGCCATACTGCCGGCAGGTATAGCGGCTGTCCTGCGGGGCAATGCCGTCGCAGTATTTTGGGATGTGGCCGTTGATGGTCAGAAAGTATCTCCCGCAGCCTTGGCACTGGCTGGGTGCGTGGCCGTGGTGCAATCCGTTCATCAGGTCGAACACATAAAAGTCAATGGCACGCTTGCAAATCACACGCTGCGCGGTTTTCCATTTTTCCTCATTGTTCTCATCCTGAAAATATTTGAATCCTGTGATAACTCTTGGATAAGAGAAAAATTCCTCTACCCCGCCAAACGGCATTTGCTCCAGCAGGATCAGAAAGCTGTCATCCTCATCAAAGCACTCATGCGCCGCCTTTGCGAAGGCGTCTGCATTACGCCGCTTCGCTCTGCGCAGATATTTCTTTTCGAATGCGCGGATGAACAGGCAAAAATTATAGATCGCCACCAGGATTCTCAGGATCGGCTCGCAAAAGGAAAGCGCCAAGTGCGGAAGATGTGCCTCCTCTTCCTCATAGTCCCGATCGAGCCGCTCCTCGCTCAAGGCATGTTCAAGAGCCTCATACGCGCGTTGCTCTTCGCAATAGCAAAACGGAGGGCAAGTATACAGCCAGGAAACCGTGTCATGCAGCAGCGGTTTCAGCTGTGCCGCAATATCATGGCGCTTGTTCTTTTCGTCTGTGCTCAAATCGTCCACAAGCGCTGTCAGCACAGTGATACGCTCCAGAAGCGGATCGTGGATCACACCGGCAAAATTCAAGATCTCCGCTGCAAACTGTCCTGCCGGAAACTCCTTTCCCTCGTAGTACACACGGTCATTCCAGCAGTCCATTGTCATGGTGTCAAACGTGTTATACTGATCCGTCCCGATCTTCAAAAGCCCGCCTCCTGTCCTATATCTGTTTTGCGGCTGTCCGGTGATATTCTCATTCTATCAAAAAATACAGAATAATCAAGTGAAAGGGTTAGAGCCTCGACTGCAGCGAGGTCTCTGCCCTTATCTTTTTATCCGGAGGTTTTTTTATGTCTCAAATCAACCGACTGCAAACCATTGACGCGGACACGCTGCAAAGCACCGCTTACGAGCCGGTCTCCTTCGTGGTCGACGATCTGCTCCCGCAAGGGCTGCACCTGCTGGCAGGCGCGCCGAAGATCGGCAAATCGTGGCTGGCGCTGTGGCTGGCCGTCATGGTGGCGAAGGGTGATCCCATCTGGGGCATGGGTGTGAAGCAGGGCACCACGCTCTACCTCTGCTTGGAGGACTCCACCCTCCGCATCCAGAACCGCCTGTTCGAGATCACGGATAACGCCCCCGCCAGCGTCCACTTCACCACCAACAGTGACACTCTCGGCAAGGGTCTGGAGGAACAGCTCTGCGCGTTCCTCGCGGAGCATCCCGACACGGTGCTGGTCATCATCGACACACTGCAAATGATCCGCGGCACCGGTTATGACAACACCTACGCAAATGACTACCGTGACCTCTCCGTACTGAAGCGTATTGCGGACGCCCACGGCATTGCCATTCTGCTGATCCACCATCTGCGGAAGGAGCTTGCCGACGATGTGTTCAGCCGCATCTCTGGCACAACAGCCATCAGCGGCGCGGTGGATTCCAGCTTCACGCTCATCGAGGACAAGCGCGGCAGCGGCAAGGCGACGCTCTCCTGCATCGGGCGTGACATTGAATATCGTGAGCTGACGCTGGAGCGCAACGTGGAAAATGTGTGGGAGCTGGTGTCGGACAGCCGGACGCAGCCGGAGCTGCTGGGCGGCCGGATCGTCATTCTTCTCTCTGAGTTGATGCGTGACCGCACGGAATTTATCGGCACTCCCACGGAGCTGTCCGCGCAGATCGACCCTGTGGGCAGCGAGGGCATCACGCCGAAAAAGGTATCCCGTCTGATCCTGCAAAGCGTTGCCGCACTAAGCCAAATTGGCATTTCCGCCGTGGTGCGCCGCAGCAACGGAAAGCGGCTTATCGAACTGCGCCGTGCCGAAAGTGACGATGCACAGGGTACCCAAGCTGTTGACCCTATCGACCCTGCCGATGTCTCAGGCGGTGAAAACGCCCCGTGTTTCGGCGTGTGAGCCGCTGTGTGCGCGGTTAGGGGCTGGGGTGGCGTGTATGCCCGACGAGGGGATATTCTGCCCGCACAGGGCGAGCACCGCAGTGGCATAAAAACGGCAAATAAGCCGCCGTGACCCGCGGGCGTCCAGCGTTTCAACAGTATGAAGCGCACGCCGAGGGTAGTGATACCACCCCCACACAGAAGTGCCGAAAAAATGCAAAACGGGAGTTTTTATCACCGCCCCCAACAGGGCTCCCGCCGAAACCCAGCGAAGCGGTTTCGGCGGGAAGAGGACGAGCGACAGAGAGAGCGAGTCCTGCCGCTTGCGGCGGGACGAGGGATTCGTCGTCCGCTCGGACGACAGCCAGCATCGCATTTGTCTGGTCTGCGGCGAAGCCGCTGCCCTGCCAAACGCACTGGGCGGGGCATGGCCCCACACCCCCAAGCTGCGGGCAGAAGCCCACACCCACTCAAAGCTGCGAGCGTTTCTGCGGAAACGCTTTTACCCGCCTCCGGCGGCGCAGCTTCAAAGGGGGACCAGTCCCCCTTTGAGGAACCCCCAGCTCTCCGAGGGGACGAGAAAAATCATTTTAGAAAGGTCATTGATTATGAAAAAAGATATCAAATTCAGCACGCGCATGGTGTCCACCGACCGTGAGAAGATCAGGGCGCTGGCGGCGAAGGCCCACATGTCCATGAGCGACTACGTCACCGCCTGCTGTCTCGGCAAGCGGATCGTTGTCATCGACGAACAGAAGGAACTGCTCCGACAGCTCAAGGGCATCGGCAGCAACATCAACCGGCTCACCGTCCTCGCCAACATGGGCAAGGTGCAGGTCATCGGTCTGGAAAAAGCTGCCGGTGAACTGTCCGAGGTCAGCGCCGCTCTGCGGTCAGTCATGGAAGGGCGGTGAGCCGTATGGCCATCGTACATTTTGTGAACTACAAGCGGGGCAGCCAGTCCCGTGCCGCCATGCGCGGCGTGATGCTCTACGTTATGCAGGAAAAGAAAACCGCATGGGAAGGCGAGTCGCTCATCAGCGGCATCAACTGCCAGCCGCAGAGCGTCTACGACGATTTCCTGAACACGAAGCTGCTCTACCACAAGGACGGCGGCGTGATGTTCTATCACATGGTTCAGAGTTTTCCAAAGGGTGCGGCGGTCGATCCCCGACAGGCCCACGAAGCCGCACGGCGGCTGGCAGAATACTTTGACGGCTGCGAGGTGCTGGTCTGCACCCACGTTGACCGGGAGCATATCCACTCCCACTGCATCATCAACTCCGTCAACTTTGAGACAGGCAAAAAGCTGCACATGGCGAAGGAACAACTGCAGAAGCTGATGCGGCGCAATGACATGATCTGTCAGGAAATGGGTCTTCCTGTCTTTGATGCGCCAACGCAGCAGGCCCGCGGCATGAGCGGCGCGGAATACCACACGGCACTGAAAGGCCAAAGCTGGAAGCTGCGGCTCATGAACACCATTGATGCGTGCATGAAATACGCCGCCGGCAAGGACGCCTTCGTTTCCCTGATGGCATCCGAGGGCTATCAGGTGAGGTGGGAGAGCACCCGCAAATACATCACCTACACCACGTCGGACGGACTAAAGTGCCGCGACAGCAAACTACACGAAGAAAAGTATTGCAAGGAGGCCATGGAGCATGAATTCAGAATACGCGCAGAACGCATCAAGAGAAAATTCCATCGAGCAGCGGAAATCGATGGAGGAATTGAAGCGGATGAACCAGCCGAACAGCGCGCCGCAGCCGCAACCGATCCAGCCCATCGTGATCCAGTGCGATCTGCCGCAGACAATGAACAAGCTGGCAAAGCAGGTGAGCGAAATAAACTGGGAGCTGGAGGAAATTCGGAAGACCCTGCCGGAGCTGAAAACGCGCGTCGACCTGACACCGGTGCAGCAGTCTCTGGCGGAGATGCAGAGATCGCTGACAGAGATGAACAAACTGCTGGAACGGGTTGGGAACCTGAGCGAGAAATATTCCTCCAAGTGGATCGACTGGCTCCCGGACTTCAGCCTGCTGGTGGCCCTCAAGTGGATCATGCTGGTGCTGATCCTTGGCACGGCGGCACTGGCGGGTTGGCATGGCGCGGCGGCGATCCGCAGCCTGTTCCTCTGATCTCCGCCGTGGCAGGACTGTCTGCCGTAGGAACACTGCTGGATGAGGACGAGGATGCCGAGGGAAAGCGGCGGCGCATGGAGGCGAAAATCGCCGCTGAAAACTTTGGCGCTGCGATTGGCTTCGCCGCGGGCGCGGCTCTGGCGGTGAAAGAAAAATTGGACGAGCAGTCTGCGCAAGAAGAACAGAAAAAGCAACAGCATGAGCAAACGATGGGAGGATTGTAATGAAACAGGATTGGGAAATTTATCGTGACACGGGCATCCTCGGCGCCTACCGGCCGGAGCAGGTCATCCTGCGCCGCTCCGAGGACGGCGGCGTGGAAACGTTGTTCCGTGACAGCACAGCCAAATGGGAGGGCGATGACCTCACCCGTCAACGGGCGATGCTGGTCGGTGGGAAGTGCTTCCTTGTGACCTCCGTATTCCCCGGCGGCGCATCGGCAACACCCACAGACAAGCTCCTGCGGCTCATCGACACGAAGTTAGAGCGGGAGCATCATGAGCAGTAAAATTCCGGTAGACTTGCGAGAGCCGGTGCGGTATACTTCGTGTTACCGTACCGGCCTGCCCCAACGAAAAGGAGGTAACTATGGCAGGTCAAGAAAATCAGCAATACACCGTACTCTACGGGCGGCTCAGTCAGGAGGACGAGCGGGTCGGAGAGTCCAACAGCATTCAGCACCAGCGCACCCTGCTGGAGAAATACGCAAAAGAAAAGGGCTTCGAGAACACCATCTTCCTTGCGGATGACGGCTACTCTGGTACGAACTTCGAGCGGCCTTCATGGAAAAAGATCGTGGAGATGATTGAAGCAGGACAGGTGGCGAACCTCATCGTAAAGGACGCCTCCCGCTTGGGGCGTGAATACCTTCAGGTAGGCTACTACATGGAGATATATTTCCCCCAGAAGAATGTCCGCTTCATCGCGGTCAATGATGGCGTGGATTCCACGGTGGAGAGCAGCAATGACTTCAACCCCATCCGCAACTGGGCCAACGAGCTTCACGCCAAGGATACCAGCCGCAAGGTCCGCGCGGTCATGAAAATGAAAGCGGAGCAGGGAGAGCGGCTGGGCGGCAGACCGCCCTACGGCTATCGGAAAAGTGATGGTGACGCCAACACGCTGGTTCCGGACGAGGACACCGCACCTGTGGTGAAGCGCATCTTCTCTCTCTGCGCCGCTGGAAACGGCCCCAAGCGGATCGCCACCATCCTCACCAAGGAGCAGGTGGTGAACCCGTCCAACGCCTACTACCGCAAGACCGGGAAAAGCCATCGAGGACTGGACACCACCAGACCCTGCCTGTGGTCTTCCAACAGCGTCACCAGCATTCTGAACAATGAGGTCTACCTCGGACACTCGGTTGGACTGCGTACCACTACGATCTCCTACAAAAACAAGCAGCGCATCGAGCGTCCCGAAAGTGAACGGTTCATGGTGAAGAACACCCACGAAGCCCTCGTCACACAGGAGCAGTGGGACATCGTGCAGGAGGTGCGTCAGCACAAAAAGCGTGTCCCCAAGCACATGGACGAGCCGAACATCTTCTCTGGACTGGTGTTCTGCGCGGATTGCGGCAAGCCGCTGGTGCTGCACAGAGCCAGCACGATGAAGCGGACGGAGTACAACTTCAAGTGCTACACCTACGGCAAAAAGGGCAAGACCGTTTGCACGCCGCATCACATCCGGGAGTTTGAACTGAAAGCCGTTGTGCTGGAGGACTTACGCCGGGTGACGCACTTCGCGCGGATGAAGGAAAAGCAGTTCGCCGCCTATATCAGCAGCAAGAATACGCTGGAACTGCGGCGTGAGATGAACACGATCCAAAAAGATCTGGATACCATGCGGCGGCGCAGAGAGGAACTGTCCAAGCTGTTCAAGCGGCTCTATGAGGACAACGTGCTGGGGCGGGTGACCGATGAGCAGTACCGGATGCTGGCAGGCGATTACACCGGCGAGCAGAAAGCGTTGGAGGAACAGATCCCCGAAAAGGAGGCCCGGCTGGAAAAGCTGAAAGCTGCCTCCGCCAACGTGAGCACATTCGTTGAGAAGGCGAAGCAGTACACCGCCATCGACGAGCTGACGCCGGAGCTGCTGCGGCTGTTCATCCAGCGGATCGAGGTGGGCGAGCGGACGGAGAAATACTCCCGCAGCTCCCACCAGAGCATCCGCATCGTGTACCGCGACATCGGCACGGTGGACAGCGCGATGGAGCGGGGCGAGGCGCAGCCGCGCATTGCGCCGCCCCTGAGTGAGGTATTCCAGCTTCCCGCATAATAAAAACAGAGGAAAAAACGCAAGAAAGCGGACAGCAAACGCTGTCCGCCCCCTTGCAAGATATGGTGTCAACTTGTGTCCCTACGAACATTACCCGAACGGTTACAGGGTTTTGTCATGCCCTTTGCACCTTTATTGAGCTTTACGCCAACCAGACTGTTTCGCCGGTCATGTTCCATAAGACCGGCAGCCGTAGGCGGCGCGTTCCAACGCAGCGCTGCAAAGCCTTACCGGTTGGCTGTCCCCGATGATATAGCTGCCGTTTCAACGTCATCAGCAGCAGTCTTTTCCCCCCGCCCTACTTGCGCTTTTCCCAATAGGATGATAAAATGTGCTATTAGAAAACGCCAAACAACAGCAAAAGGAGAATTTGCTTTATGAAATTAGGTATCGTGGGACTGCCGAATGTTGGCAAGTCCACCCTGTTCAACGCCATCACCAACGCCGGTGCCGAGAGCGCCAATTACCCCTTCTGCACCATTGACCCCAACGTGGGCATGGTAGCAGTGCCGGATGCACGGCTGGACAAGCTGGCAGAGATCTATGAGCCGGACAAAAAGACCCCGGCGGTCATCGAGTTCGTGGACATTGCCGGTCTGGTGAAGGGCGCCAGTCAGGGCGCGGGCCTTGGCAACAAGTTCCTGGCCAATATTCGCGAGACCGATGCCATTGTCCATGTGGTCCGCTGCTTTGATGACGAAAACATCATGCACGTGGTGGCAGACGCCGGCACCAACGTGCCCGTAGATCCCGTGGGGGATATTGAGGCCATCGATATGGAGCTGATCATGGCGGATCTGGACATGGTCCAGCGCCGTGTTGACAAAGCCCAGAAGGCCGCCAAGGGCGACAAGAAGTTCCTCCATGAGGTGGAGGTGTTCAAGGCCCTGGCGGAGCATCTGGACGGCGGCAAGTCCGCCCGGACCTTTGACTGCTCCGATGACGACAAGGCCCTGATCGCCACCTCCGACCTGCTGACCCTAAAACCCATCATCTACGCCGCCAACATGGACGAGGACGGCTTCGCCAATCAGGAGGGCAATGAGTATCTGAAGAAGGTCCGTGCGCTGGCAGAAGCGGAGGGCAGCGAGGTGCTGCCCATCTGTGCCAAGCTGGAGCAGGACATCGCTGAGCTGGAGGGTGAGGACCGCCAGATGTTCCTGGACGAGCTGGGCATTGCGGAATCCGGTCTGGATCGGCTCATCAAGTGCAGCTACTCCCTGCTGGGCCTTATCTCTTTCCTGACCTACGGCAAGGATGAGTGCCGCGCCTGGACCATCAAAAAGGGCACCAAGGCCCCTCAGGCCGCCGGTAAAATCCACACTGACATCGAGCGGGGCTTCATCCGGGCGGAAGTCATTGCCTATGATGATATGATCAAGTACGGCGGTGTCAACGCCGCTAAGGAGAAGGGCCAGCTCCGCAGCGAAGGCAAGGAGTATGTGGTTCAGGACGGAGACATGGTCTACTTCCGGTTCAACGTATGATGACGGAGGCGGAGAGACTGGCGGCCTATGACCGCATGTACGCCGACCTGCTGAAGGAACGGGACAAGGTCCTGGCGGACATGGACAAGCTCCGCGCCGCGGGAAGGAATCGGGGAACCACCTACCAGCAGCTGTTGGCCCAGAAGCTGACGGTTCAGAACCTGATCGGCCGGTTTGAGATCTACGGAATCAAAGAAGCGTGAGGGACAGGCAGGCGCAAACGCGCCTGCCTGTTTTGCCTGCGGAGAGGGATCTCCTGACGGCAGGCCGGTCCCATGGGCAAAAGGGACCGAGCGTCTGGCAGGACAGCATTCCATATAGCGGGCGGCTGTCCGCTGCCCGGCAGAAAAATTCCCAGGAGGAAACATTTCGGCCCGCCCCGGCGTATATAGGTTGAAAGCGCTTTTCAAACGAGAGAAAGGAGGCATTGCATGGAAGAGGCTGAAATCCTGCTGCGCAATGCCATGGAACACCACGGCGCCGCCGTCTACCGGCTGGCCCTGTGCCGGATGCAGAGCGTCCAGGACGCAGAGGACGTGTACCAGGACGTGTTTCTCCGGCTGCTGGGCCAGGAGGCATCTGCCTGGGACGGGGAGCATCTGCGGGCCTGGCTGCTGCGGTGCACGGTGAACC
>ENA-ORLM01001142-ORLM01001142.1-human-gut-metagenome-genome-assembly--contig:-NODE-1142-length-18581-cov-3.564256_pt1 | contig 18581 bp, 10 predicted proteins | sample MGYA00243063_ERZ508815 | MGnify/ENA primary metagenome ERZ508815 (study PRJEB26277, sample SAMN04329768) | human gut metagenome | biome: human-associated habitat | host: Homo sapiens | place: USA...
AGAGCTGCGCAAACTGAAACAACGCTTTCCGCAAGGCGGTGTGGCCTTTGTGGGCGACGGCATCAACGATGCGCCCGTACTGGCCACGGGCGATGTGGCATTTGCCATGGGTGGCGGCACGGATGCGGCCATTGAAACGGCCGACGTCGTCGTACAGAATGCCGACCCCATGGGCGTGGTTCACGCCATTGCCATTAGCCGCACCACCCGCCGCATTGTTAAGTTAAACATCACCTTAGCCTTAGGTGTCAAATTAGCAGTCATTCTTACAGGCGCCCTTGGCCTCACCGGACTTTGGGCGGCGGTACTGGCAGATACGGGCGTGGCACTGTGGTGTGTGGCCAACACCTATTTCATTCGGAAACGCAGTTGATTCATTCCGCGCATTTCATTTTTTATTGGAATGTTGCGTATGCCTGCTGCGTATGCTCATTCAGCAAACTCGCCCGTACTTACCTCTGTATAAAAAGTTCACCCACATGGATAACACGATATTAGAACAACGCAACATCAAACCGACAGCCGTACGCCTGTTAGTGTTGGATGCCTTGCAAAAGGCAGAGTGTGCCCTTTCGCTCACCGACTTGGAAGCACGACTCGGTACGGTCGACAAATCCAGCATATTCCGCACCCTTACGCTTTTTCTCTCTCACCATCTGATTCATGGCATTGAAGACGGCAGCGGACAATTAAAGTATGCACTCTGTCCGCCCCAATGCCACTGTGGCGAGGACGAGCACTGCGGTCTTGACGACTTACACACACACTTCCGCTGTCAACGCTGCGGCAAAACCTTTTGTTTGCGTGGACTCCCCGTCCCCAGCGTCCCCCTTCCTAAAGGTTTCGAACTCACCTCTGCCAACTATGTGCTGGTGGGCTATTGTCCGGAATGTGCCGGCAAGCATCATTAAGGCCACTGCCCCAAATAGCCAAAAAAACAGCGACGAACCATATTCATACGTTATGGTTCGTCGCTATTTTTATGTTTTTGTATAATTCAAATTCAAAACCTGCTAATAACGGTTCATCAACCAAAGTGCAACGTATACCCGAATCATATTCATACGTTACGATTCGTCGCTGTTTTTTGTTTATTGCTGTTTTTGTATAATTCAAATTCAAGACCTGCTGATAACGGTTCATCAACCAAAGTGCAACGTATGCCGATAGGTATCTCGCAGCTAATGAGCAGTCTCCTTATTTTTCATCAGTTTTTTATACTCCCTTCGTGTCATAATCCCCTTGATAGCCTCTTCCGGGCTATCTGCTTCTTTGCAAAACACCCAATGCAGAATTGTTTTCGATTCATGCACCGAGCTATACGTTTGCGTCAGTTTCCAGCCTTTATCAGCCAGGAAGTTAGCAGCATCCACCATGCTATTCAATCCAAGCCATTTACCCTGATCATCCACCAGCACGTGAATGACAGTCAGTTTTTTCCAAGCCTGATAAACGGGTTTATTACCAAAGTCGATCACCACATTCTGCGCATCATTCAGTCCATTATCCACCGCCTTTACCTCGCAATAATATTGTTTTTTAGTTTGTGCGCTTGCAGCCACGGCAAATACAGCCGCCAACATCATCAACATGATTTTTTTCATAACAAATCTACTTAAATTGTTTCTTTCGCCAATGAAAGGTCGAACATCTGTCTTTCCTTTTTGGGGGTACAAGGCCATAGTTGTTTCAACAACCTTACTTGGCGAGGGCAAAGGTATGGAAAAGCAAACAAAGAAGCAAAAAATGAATGAAGAGGCTGTTTAAATTTAACTGAAATAAATTTCACAGAGACATAAAAAGAATTCATCTTCTTCAGTCCTGCCGCAAGCACAAGACTAAAGAAGATGGAGCTTTTTAACTTATGTAGTTTCGAACGTATGGGTTATTCGTAAATCCAAGAAGGATAAACGGTAACAATTTTGTCGGCATTGTCCACGGTTATATCGGGGATTGAGAATTTGGAAAATAGAAAGTTCGAGAAGTTATGACCATAAATGGAAAATTTATCACCAAAGGGATTGTCACCTGTAAACACATTTTTTATTGCCATTTCGAAGAATGACGTTGTTAAACCAGGCTTTGTGTATTTACTCAGTGTGTTCCATTCAGGGATATTCTTCAAGGCATCCATGAAATTGAGGGTAGGATTTTTTTTAGGAGTCTTATCACTGACATCAATATACACCGAATCCACAGGATTACACTTCACTTTGTGTCGAGTATTAAGTCCACCTTTTAACCACAACGTGTCGTTGTTTATATCAAAGGTAGAATTAGGCTCTTTACCTTGGAATACTAATTGGGTAATTCCGTTCTGTCTATTGGCTTCACTTCCCGAAAATCCAATGATGGTAAATTTTCCATCTGATAATTCCAAAACTTCTGATTGGTTCATCTGCTCATCCTTATCGGCTTTTCGATCAAAACTCAACACATTGGCACGGCTACCCTTCAGGTAATGAGCTGTAACCGAACCTGTTTTAGGCCATGGTCCAATTCTGCCGGATAAGCCACTCGACAGAATGCTTTCGGTATATTGCTTTACGAACAATTCTTTAAAAGCCTTATGCAAAGTATCTTTGGTTTCCTGTGATTTTAGAAGAGTTGTAAGTTGAGATGCTTCTTGTTTGTAATCTCCCGTCATTTCTTTGATCATTCTTCCACAGAATTTATCGACATGTTCGTCTATCTTATCATTGATACCAAGCATCTTGGCCATCTTCTCATAGCCTTTGTTAGCAACTACCTTATACAATTCCTTTTTCAGGTCTATTTCCTCTCGCCTCACGTCCGTACGAGTCACCAATCGCTGCAGCTTCACATCGTTTCGTTTAACGGTAGTTTTCGATGTTACCTGCAGGGTATCCTCCCACATATAGTACATGTTGTTGTCGCTGAAGGGGACCTTAGGAAGGAGAATTTTGGCACTGGTGTATTTTTCGACATTACGAACCAATGCGGGGTGCTGGGTGCCATCAGGCAGGGTGAATAAGGTAGAGTCTATGTTGGCAATAAAGAGGATGAGGTATTTGGGACCCGCCATCAGCGTGTCCTGCAAATCCTGACGTAGTTCCCAGGGCATTTTATGGCCATTCACTTCTTCGCGACTGCTGATGGGCCAATGCGTATTTTCGTTGATACCACGAATTTTGCGCATCTTAATCAAGTTTTTCGACGTTTCGTCGTACACAAAGTAGTGAAGTGACGAAATGCGCTTGTTGGCCGGCAGGGTATCGGTCGAGAGGGCGCGGGAAACCGCCTCCGAGGTGCCGTAGCTCACTACAAACTGACCGTCGGCCACTTGGGGCAGACCGTCGTCCGGCTCGGGAAGCAGAGGGTTGAAGGGCGACACTGCGTCGTCGGTGCAGGCCGTGCACAGCGCAGCGGCCCACAGCAAACACAGGCTGATTAACTGATAATATTTGGCCTTCATGTTTACTTTCTTTGGGTAACTTGATAAGGGATTAGGCGTAGGTTGAGGGGCAGGCTCTGGCTCGGGGGCCGGTTCCGGTTTGGGGGTAGGATCTGGCGTCGGCTCCTCGGGCTTGGTTTCGGGTTTCTCGCCTGTGCCGGGCTTTTGGGGCTTGTCTTCCCAGCCGTCCCAATCGTCGTTATCCACATTGATTGACGTATCGTCGAAACCCGCATATTTCACGTCGAAATAGTTGGACGAAATACCATTGAATTTCAGTATGGTTCGCGTATTGGGCTTGATGTAGTAAGCTCGGCCCGTATTGTTGGTCAGTGGATACGTAAACTTTTGCGACTGCTTGGTATAGACCGTCAGATTACCTTCAAGTTTACAGGGCAAGAGGTTGGCTAACAAGTGGTGATTTTCGCGTTCCTTTTCGCTGACACCCAACTGATTATAAGGTTTAGTTACCAAACGCACGATTTGCGGCTCCGTGGTTTTTATTTCATCCTTGTCGTTGTCGGTAATATAAATACGTGTGGGTAGGTTCGTAAGTGTCAGTTCTACGCTGTCGACAATGTGTTCAAACTGGTCGACCAGAATACCCATATCCAAATCGAGTTGTCCGTTCAGTCGGGTAAGCACCACGTCCTTCGTAACCATTGTGTCCTTTTTCAGCCAAAAACTCAATACCTTTCGGTAGATATCGCCGGGAGGGAGTGGATCATTCTTTTGGTAATCTTCCATTCCAGCTCCCTGTGCAAGGATGGGCGCATAGTCGAGCATAATGCGGTTCATGTCGCAGGTGGCCTCGCCGGGGTTCTCCTCGGTAAAGAGGTTCAGGGGTTGGTTGTTTCCGTTTCGCGGCACACACAGAAAGGCGAACTTATACCATTGGGGCTTCAGTTTAGTAAAGGTGAGGTGGCCTTGCTTCACGTCCTCCATTACGCCGAGCAGGTGCAGTTCCTCCACGCCGTGTTCGGGTTTGCGTTCACCCACAAACAGACGCAGCAGTTGATTGGCGGTCACGGGCTTCCCGCCTCCTTCCGTGTCTACCTTCAGGGTGAACTTTACAGCAGCTGGTTCCGTAGGGCCGAAGTCATCGGCCACGGAATCGTTGCTGCAAGCTGCAAGTCCCAACAGGGCGGACAGGGCGGGGATAGCGAAATATTTATTCCAGGTTGTCTTCATGACTTTTGCTTCGTTTGCTTAGTATTTCGGTAAAATTTCCTCTTCATTAGGTTTCCAGTTCGAGTCAACGCCGATGTTACCACCTATGCCCGAGTTCGGATCGCCCGTCCAGGCATTCTTGCGACGACAGCAAAGCACGTTGTACTGGCGGTCGCGCATGGCAAAGGCTTTTTTGCCTTGTCCCATCTTGACGTAGAAGGCACGTCCCGGTACTTCGGCCGTGTAGCCGGCGAGGTAGGGAGTGGATGAGTGGAAACGCTCATCGCTATTTAGAAACTTTATGGTTCCGGCTTCTAACCTTTCCCTCAAAAAGGCCAGTTCATCGAGGGCCGGCACGTACCACACAATTTCGTCGTAGTCGATGTAGCCGTTGCCGTTGCGGTCGCGGTTCTTGCCGAGCACATACTTAATCATGTGGTTATCGGGAATACGGTTGATGATTTTGAGGGTATCATTTTTGAGATACGGGAACTCATTAGCCACCGTATAGTAACCATTGTAGGCCCCGCGGTAAATGCCGGCATCGAAGCTTGTGTCGTTGATGTCGCCCGTTTTGATGGCCTCCTGATACAGGCGACGCGTGTTGGCCAGACCATCCCAGCGGTCGTTGATCATACTGGTCATCACGGGGTTGGCACCATATTTCAGAAAACCCCAAGTGAGATTTTTGCGTTCCAGTTCGTACTCAATGAAGTACTCATTGTAGAACTTCACTTTGCCGAAGGCATCCTTTACCGGCATGCGTACTACCTGAGCCGGACGCTGCATCACTTTGATGCGCGCTATGCTACCATTCTTTTTGTCGCGCAGCACGATGGTGCCCGTACGCCACGATGTTGAGTCCTCCGTATTGTTCAAACGTTCGTTGGCTGCCGGATTTTCGGGAATGTACTCATCGGTATGTACATAGAAATAGGTACTCAGACTTCCCGTTCCTTCGAAGCGTGTACCGGCATACATCATGTCCTTACCTGCTTCGATGGGCTTACCGGCAATACGCGGACGATATTGCGAAGAGAATGAAATTTCGAGCCATGGGTGCTTGTCGGGTTCTTCAACATAGAGTTCCCAACCGCCTTCGTTGCGCGTAAAGCCGAAGCAGGGCGCGGAATTAAAGTGGGCATCGAGCGGATTGTTGAACGAGGCTGTGATGGTAGAACCTCCCAACACTAATACGTCGACGCGTGTATCTATTTTGTTGCAGGTTTTGATTACGCCCGTTACTTTATACAGATGGTTGCGGCGCACGTTGAAGTCCTTGTAATTATTGGCACCGAGGTAAATGCGATAGGAGGCTTTCGAGGTGGTATTACCCGATTTATAGAAGCCTTCAATCAGCAGGTAACTGGCAGTTTTGTATTGTTCCTTACCCAATTTACCCTTCAAAGTTTGCCACATATCTTTATTTTCACCAAAAACTTCAGAAAAATAATTATCATCCTCTTTACAGCCTCGGCGGTTCTCAAAGAGATAGGTGGTCAATCTGGCTATATTTGTCTCAACCTTTTCATCCTTTTCGTACGCCAGGTCCATCGAAGGGAAGTAGTTCTTGAACGATTCCTCGGGCTGGGTCGGAGCGTCGGGTTGGACCGGCACATCCGGATTGGGCTGAGTTTCGGGCTTAGTAACTTCTACAGGGGCGGAAACAGCATCTTCTGTCATCATCGGAGCGATGGTATCATTGTTTGCCCGCGTTCTCTGCACCAACCAACTGCACTTTGGCACGTTACACAAGCGTATATTTGTTAGATAGAACTTGTCGGTTGGGATTTCGGGAATGAACTGCAAGTCAAGGTCGACGCGGGCGGCCAAACGGGTAACGGGAATTTTATTTGTCTGACTTTTGTTGTCCACCGCTTTCTTATCGAGCATGGTGCTGCCGTGCATCACCATGGCCCCGTTGAATGCGCCATCGGGTTCCTCGATGGTGAGCATCACGTCCTTCAAGTCATCGACTTTGTCGATTTTTGTATCCCACAACTGATGGTAGTTGCATACTGCATGAATCTGTAACTGTTCATTTTCCGCCAAACCCGGCAACATCACGCGCACCTTTAGGTCGGGATGTTCCAAATCCTGCTGATAGTGCATCAGCAATTTCGTACCGTCTTGATTGAATACATACACAATCACGTGCTCCACGCGGCTGTCGGCCTCCACCGTGTTGCCACTTCGCATTTCGACCACCGGCATACCTTCTGGTTCCAGTTCCAAGCAAACTTCCTTTTCCAGACCATACGCTGGTGCCTCAACCTGCCACTCGTCCTGACAGGCTACGGCCAACAGCAACATCAGCCAAAATCCTATGTATTTGAATCCAGTTTTCATACCTTATAAACTTAATTGTTTTATTCAAAATGCACCATGTACATGGCGCGATGTTGAAGGTCCTTGTCGCGTTGCCAATTGTCAGCCGATTCATCTACACCAATTTGAGTGATGTAGGCATCCTTATACCAGCCGTTGTCGCCACTCGATGTCCAGTAGGTTTGCTTGTAAGTATAACCTAAAGCCTCATATTGATTGCCAAAAGTCTGCGACACGCCCCACATTTCGTAGTAAGCCGGTAAGTACCAATTCTTTTCCTTTGTATGATCATCATCATTGGCACTATTCTTATCAATCACTTTGGCTATGCCATTTTCTTCCACCGTTTGCAGGTTGCAAAATCTGCGAGTTAGCAGTTGGATTGATGAACCCTTGTAGGCACCCGAACCCCAAGCACCCTTTTTCCAACGATTGTAACAATGGTCTGAGGTAACTTCTCCGTCAGCATAATCCATCGGGTTATCACCCGATACATATTCATTACCCGTTTTAAAGTATCCCCAACCAATCTGCGCTGAATTACCAACAATAATTTCGCCAGTCTGTTTGTCGTATTCACAATCAAAATCCAATCGAGCTATGCCGCGATAAGCAGGTTTTCCACGATTGCCTCCTCGACTATAAATGGTCATTGTGTTGTACTGCTGCACCTGAATGGTGTAGGGTTTAGGAACATCTTCTGTCCAAAGTTGTAACTTAGCCCGACGAATATCTTTCTTTATTTTTTCAACATATTCTGCCGTATACACATTCCCTTCAGGCAAAGCACGCTGCACGGCATAGTCGTTGATAACTACTTTAACTTTAACCTCCTTTTCACCTGTACCCTTAACTTCATTGGTATAACCAACAAATTTACCTTCAGCATCATAAGTCTCAAAGTGAATCCAGTCGGTCAGTTTATCCTTATTTACATCCTCAGGAAAAGCCTCATTTGGGAGATCGTATGCAACATTCAATGTCCAAGGCTTTTTAATCGTCGAATCCTTATCGATAGCCGGCTTAATAGTAATAATCAAACTGTCATACATGGCATTGAATACATACTTTTCGTCATTGTAGTCAGCCTCGATGCGTGCAGGGCCGGTAACGACTGGGAAAACGTTGTCCAGTTTGATGGTGTCCCAGGGCAGCACTTCGAGTTCAAGCAGGTTACCGCTCAGGTCAGCCGGTTTATCGCCGTTCGTCGTAGAGTTGCTCAGTTTTTTACCAATGGCATAAAGGGTATTCTCCTTGATGGGGAAGTCGTTGGTGCGGTTGTTGGTTTTCGGGTTCTTGTAATACACTTCGTAGGTTTTCAGCACTTGTTCCTGCGTAACTTGTCCTTCACCGCTATGGTGTTCACCTATCAGATTAACCGATAAGGTGGCTTTGCCGTCCAAAGAATCCAACGGCAGCAGATAGGCTCCTGCCAAATACGAGTCGGCCAACACGCTGTCGTTGCCTGCCTTGACAAAGTAATCGAGTTGCTTAGTATCATTGCCTTCCTTTTTTGTAGAAGAAAAGCCATTTTCCGAAAATTCAACATCGAACAGCACCTCGCTGTCTGCCAAGTCTCCCGTACCATAAACATCTTTATTGGCATCTGCCTTCCACAAAGCTACTTGTGAGGATTGAGCTTTATGCAAACAAACTTGCAATTTCTTGACATCCCATGCATTTTCCTTATATGTTACTCGCGTCGGGATGTTGCGAAGATATACCAAGATGCCCGCTACTTTGCGACGCAGGGTCAGCGCCACTTCTTCCACCTGATTGCTGATTAGTCTGGATTGCATAGCCACAAAGAACTGTTCATGAGCTACATCTTCTTTTGTCTTACCATCCTGCACCTTAGCGATGCAATTACCCAATTTTGTAACATCTTTTTCAATATTATTGGGAAAACCATAAGTGGAGGGAGTCTTATCCACATTGCGGTCGCAGCCTACGGCCATAAACGTATAGGACTGACCTTTATTCAAGTCGATACTCACCCAATGTTTCTGCGTGATGTTGCCTTTCCAATTTAACTTTTCTGCATGAATGCAAGTGGCATCGGTATTATTTCCGTTGAAAACATACAGATACACATCCTTCACATCCTTATAGTTCACCTCACTACTCTGCAAGGTGCTGCGCGTTTGCTTGCTGCCGTTACTCAGGCCGTCGATGTTGAACGAGAGCCAAATGCCACGGTCGGTGGGTTGTTGTTTATCGTAGTCGAGTTCGAGGTCGGAGCAAGCGGCGAGTGTCGACAGACAGAGCAGGCAGGCCCAAACCATCCATGAAAATTTTTGCTTCATAATTTCCAACATCTACTTATGTCGTTTTACTTCAAAATCAATTTTTCTCGCCGAGCTCAAGGTCAGCTTCTTCATTCCACGTGGGGTCAACGGTTATGGTGAGGTCCGCACCGCTTCCTTTCAGGTCGATGGGTTTATGGGGCGAGCCCAAACCGTAGTAATGGTTGGCCACAATGGGAAAACGATAGGCACTTTCGGTATCAATGATACCGGTACCGCCACCTGTGTTACCATGGTCGAGTTCGTCGTTCTTCGGCAGTTTGGCACGGCGCACATCGAGTACTTGGCCCTGTTCATTTACCAATTCAATGCGCAGCGTATATTTCTCCTTATCAGCCGGAGCTGGAATAGGCAATACAAACGAACCACCGGTAAAAGTTTGTTCAGTACCTTTCGATGTGTTATCGGGCGTAATAGGAATTTCGACCAAGGTCGTTGCATCGTCCTCACTAGACGCACTGGCTATGAAATCCTCAAAATCGGGTTTCTGCTGACGCTTAATCAAGGGTAGTACCGTGTTTTGTGCCGTGTAGAGCGCAATGCGCAACTTGGACAGTCTTCTGTCAGTGACTCCCTGCGTAAGGGGTGCTGCCACTTCGGCAGGCACATTTTTGAACCATCCGGCCACGCCCGCCACACGACGACGGAGCGTGATTCTCGTAGCAATGTGATTTTCGGGATGATAGGCTTCCAAACCTACAAATATTTCAGAACGGCGTATTTGTTGAACAGTTGTAGCAGTTGTTTTCAGTTTTCCAAGGGCTTCAGTCAGGGTGGTACCTTTTTGGCCCTCGACACTGGGATTTAAAGGAATATCGAAAGCATTATAACCTTCTTCATTAGTGCCCACGGCCAGGAATTGATAGGGCGTGTTGCGCTCCAACTGCGTTTTCAGCCGGTGGTTCATTCGAGCCGAATGGATGGGCAACATGCCGCCATTGGCGGTGAAATGCTCTTTCCACTTCACTTCTTCGAATTGGCCGCAGTATTCAGCCGTTTCGTCTGAACCTTTAAAGATGTAAAGCATCACGTGGGTTACATGCTGCGTGCCCATGAGCGTAGTTGTGTCGGGATAATCCACAAGGTGGTCGTTGGCATTCAGGGTACTGGTGCTCACCTCCACTTGAATCACGGGAGCGGTGGACGCCATTCCCCCACTCGCTTCTTCGATATTGTTGCTGCAGGCCGTGGTGAGCAAACCGGTGCAGAGAAAAAGGGAGCACAAGTGTAACCACTTTCTGCGTATTGTATGTTTGTAATGCGCTGTCATGTTTTTTTCGTTTATTTTTTTACCAAACGCCATCCGCCGACGCGGGTAGTTTGTTTGCCTAACTTCACCACCGTTTCGGGGTTGCTCAGCGAAATGCGCTGTCCCGTCTGCCGGTTTTCAATCATCCAGTTGCTCCATTCGCTTCCGGGTGCGTGGCTCAAGTAAAGAGTTACGTCACCGCTGTGCTGCATGCGCCAACCAAGGTCGATGCTGCGCTTTTGCGAGGCGGGCACTTGCTGAATGTCGGTGGCTACGCCGTCGGCCACGGTGAACACGGCTACGGTTGGCGGATTTTCGCGGTCGTAGAGCATGCGCGAGTCTTCGCCCTTGCGGAAACTCTCGTGGCTGTCGGGCTTGAGGCGCACGAGGCACTGGGTGCTGCGGTTACCGTTCACGGCCATGATGCGCAGGGTTCCGGGCTGAATAGTGGTGGGCATCAGGATTTGATTACCCTGTACCTGCATGTCGGCCTTGAAGGTGAGTTCCAAATTCTTCGTGGCGTTCTTGGCCGTGACATAGAAGCCCTGCATGGGGGCTAAGTGGGTGAGGCCGGGCGAGGTGGCGGTGATTTCGCCGTTGCGGTAGAGCACGGTTTGCGTGGTATTGTTATTGATTATTTTTACCTCGCTAATCTTGTCGGCATTGCCCTTTAGGAACTTGGCGATGTCGAGGTGTGCGGCGAAGGGGTTGCCGGCCACGAAGGTAGTTCCTTCCTTGTAGTTGCTCACAGTAACTTTGAGCGTACCATCGCCTTGGGGCACTACAAAGCGGCCCATCGTATTTTTATCGCGATACACGCCTTCGGCTGAGCCCAAGTGTCCGCCCGTAGCATCGAAGTATCTGTACTCGCCATGCGTTTTAGGGAAACGGAAGGTGAGGTCCTTGGTGGGCAGTCCTTCGTCCTCGGCGCGTACCATCCAGCCCATACCGGGAGTGATGGGTTCGGCCACGGCATTGAAGGGGGCGGTCCACGAGGTTTCGTTCGTAATTACCGTAGTACCGAGCACGCCATCGGTAATAACCTTGCCGGGTACTTCGCGACTCCAGCAGCACTGGTACAAGCGCGGAGCAAAACGATTTTCGGGACTGTTGGTCGAGGTGAGCTTCACGAACTTGTGTTCCAACGCATGGTTGCCTTGCCATTTGGCGGGGATGAAGTAGTCGCCCGTAACAGTATTGGTCAGCGGTGAACTGAGAATGTAGTTTTGTCCACTCTTGAGCGTCATTTCCATCCACACATACTGATACTGATTGAACAGATGGGTGTTAAGGAGTTCAGCGCGCGACTCAATGTGCAAGTACTTGCAGTAGTTCATGAGTGAGTCGAGGTCGTTGGCTGCAGGCAGTTGCTGGAGTTCGGGATAGCGTACGCACCCATTGGGAAGTATAACGTTGGTACAGGTCCAGGGTGCACCTTCGGTCCAGTTGTCCCAGTTGTTCCAATCTGTATCCTTGGTACCTTTCCAAGTAGTTTCTCGGGGATGTACCCATGCCTTTAAGGCACTGCCGTATGCGGGTTTACCTTGCTGGTCATATATATTGATATAGTATTGCCCCACGGCAAGATTGGGCAATTCGATAACACCTCCATCCGTCTTCGAAATGCTCCCCGTAAAAGAGGTTTTTTCGTTGTCTTTGCTGCGGTTGGTACAAACCACTGTGTAAGTCGTTGTCTCATTCTCAGCCTTCGGAGTGGCACTCGGTACCGGACTAATCTTCACGTGCAGTGACTTGCCCAAGCACACGTGCTTCGTAACCATTTCTGCAGTGATGGGGATGATGGGCGTGAGTGGGTTTTCTTCGTCCTCGGAGCCATCGGGGATACCGTCTCTATCAGTGTCGCGACGAGTGAAGCAACTATAAATTTTAGTAAAGTCTAAAAGGTCAAGAAGATCTGCTGAAATAGTTAACACCAATTCATCGAACTCAGAAGTAGATATTTCATTTGTTCGAACTTCGACTATGGTACGCTCTTCATGTCCAAGAACTCCAGCACGAAGGAAATCTGCAGTTATATTCTGTCCAACTTCTGTACCATTACTATAGACTTGAAGTTTTACATGATCGAATATTTTTATATTTGCTACATTTATCTTTGATAAAATAAATCCGACAGAACTTCCTCGTGGCAATGGTGGGAATTTAACAGCAAGCCGCAGACTTTTTCCTGCTCCTGTACCTCGATAATAGGCATAATTTTCCGAATTATTATCCAAAAGATTTCCTAAATTTTCGTATGTTCCACCGACTTCAAGCAAACCATCTGTAAAGGACTTATCATAGTCAATTATGAGACCTGTGGTGTTGGTAAGCTTATCCAAACAAGCTTCGTTGAGGTCACCTAGTTTATTTTCAGCATCTTCCCAAAAGGCATTGTATAGTCGCCACTCTTTGATGCTTAAATGCAAAGCACCAACTCTCCACAATTCAATTCGGTCGAATTCGATGGTGGTTTTGATTGACATACGAATTTTGTTTCCTTTACTACCAATCAGACCAACGCTACCGACTTCGCTATCATTTACGATGCCGCGCTGTTTCTCTGTTCCATTTCTAAACAAGCGAATTTGGTAGAACTCTAACACATTTGCTTTTATGAAGTCGAACGAAGTCTGGATAGTAAATCCTACGCGAATAGGCTTTTGTGGAGTAACTGGTTTATCAAGATCAATAGCCACAATACCTACATCCGAACCAATTCCCAAACCTTCAAACAACTTTGCATAATTTTCTCGGTCTTTATCAACCAAATTCGGACCATCTGTACCATTATTGATAGATATGAGTGAACCACCATTTTTGATGTTTCCTAAATGAGCGCCAGCGTCTTCATCCAAAACGTGAAAACCTTCAATTTTTCCTTCTTCAGCCAAGCGAGTAACCACTAATTCCAAGGGAATTTTTTCCTTTCCACCTTCGGGACTTCCATTGGGGATAAAAATACCACTTAGATGATAGTCCCCATTTGCGATCATACCAATAAGCTTGATGGAGGTATATCCAGTTTCCTTGTTAGTCACTTCCTTTATTTCGGGCAAGGAACCAGGAGGCGCACTCACTATTTCCCAAGTAATCTTTCCACCTGGAACCACAGGAAGGGTGTATGAGTTAGTTCTAATCGTATCCTTGCTGAACGCGAAACGGCTGGTAATGTCCACGGTCACCGGGTCGCAAGCGTAGGCATAGTACACATTGGTGCCACCCAACTTCAGTTCAAGACCGGCAAAGTTGATATACACCTGCCTACACGGCTTGGTGGTTTTCATACTTACGCGAGAGTGGTTACCAACTTTCACCACCGAAAGGCCGACTGCTTTGGTAATCGTTGCGCGGTCCATCTCTTCATACTTCTCGTCGTAAGTAGCTAAGATGATGGAACCTAACACATCAATGTTAAGCACATCGACGTTCGAGATAACAAACCCCACTTCAGAACCGGCGGGTATTTCGCGGCCAAAATCGACTGTGGCATGCGGATCGCCAAGCAGCCCACTCAAGGAGCCGTAATAAGCATAGTTGGTCAGGTCGTTGTCGACGATATGCTCAGAGTTGAGGATATTGGTCCATGAAAAACCCTTGTGCAAATGAGCTTCGGGAAACCAAGTACTTTCGGCCGTAGCCGTTTTCATTTCATTTTCGCCCACAAAGGCATAGTAAATACTTAGGTTATTTCCTAAAGCACTCACCCCTACTCCGGCCATGTTCAACTGCACCTCATCGAAAGGCTTGGTAGCCATAAACGAAAGTTCTTTAAGTTCGTCGTTATTGGCTACACTAATTAAATCCAGTTCAAGTACGCCTGTACCTTCCTTATTACCAAAAGATTCTTGTAATTCTCCTTTCAAATACGTTGTTATACAAAGAGAATTTAAGACCTTTAAGTCAAGTGTAGAGAAGTTTGTGAGTTTAAACACAAAACCTACCTTTTGATTCGGAGCATAAATATAATGAAGGTCACGTATAGACACTATCTGATTAACTAGTACTTCTGCATTTAACAATCCTGCTGTTGAAATGCTATTTGTCAAATCTTCGTCTACAAGATGTCCTACATGTATATCTTTATTCAACAAAGCGACTAAGTTATTAGTCAAATCATCTACAACACGTCCTTTACCAACAAGCGGAACACGCTTAGTAGCCCGCCAATAGTCTCCTTCTTTTACCAAGGAGGAGGTAAGCACGGATGCATACGTTGAAACCTGTGGCTGCCCATTGGTATCGGGGGCATCCATCAAGAAATCGTCATCATCGTGGCACCCGACGAACAGGGCTGCCAGTAATAACATACATACTGTCAGAAAATGATTTTTATTCATCGAATCTTGTGGTTTTTGTTTCTTGGTAAATCGTTGTGTTCTTCCGAACATTCCAGTGGTCGGTACTCGTCGTTATATTATGAACATAAAAAAACGTAGACGAGCCGTTTTCCTCGCTGTTTCATCATGCCAACAACGAGGAAAGCGGCTTTGAAAAAGATGCGTATGTAAAAAGATTCTTAATATACAGACATTCCATTCGAACCTGAAAATATCGAAGAAGAATATCCGGAAAGCAACCGGAACCCATTTGCTCCGGCTGCCCTACGGATGATTAGATATAGAAACGGTTGTGAAGTTTCCTATAGCATTAGTCAATTTCCATGTCGTGGATTACTTCCCAGTTGCTGTTGACATAGATGATTAGATCCTGACCCTTAGACAAGTCGGCAGGCTTTTCATCCTTATCAGGATTAGTAGGAATTACAGGATCGGGTTTGGGGTTTTCAGGATCAGGAGTAGGTTCTCCGGGCACTGTATTTTCCGCCTTCATACCCACGCTGTACATGTGGTTTCTGTAAAGGTTGAAGATGCTCTGCGAAAAATCAAACTTCTCTTCTGCTGCAGCTTGAGTAGCAGGCTGCTGATTATGAAGTTGATCCTTCTTCACATTGATGTTCCAGTACTTCAATACATTACCGGCCTCATCGGTTACTTGCAACTGCAAGGTATTCTGACCATCAACGTATGCAATAGGAATCACAAATTCAGCACCAAAGACAGTACCTCTGTACACAGACTGACCATGCTTAGCATTCGGGTTTTTCCATACTTTTGCATACTGAGAAGGTGAATTTACCACTGTAATGTTATTATCGACCAAATATTTCTCCACGTCGTCAGTTCCTAAGAAACCATCACCATTGACGTCATAACCTTTATAGTTAGTTTCCTTGTAGTTAGAATCTTTCGCAAACCAATCCTGCAAGTCAATCTTGTACACTACAAAAGCTGATCTACCATTTGCAAACTTGGCGTTTGCAGTCTGAACAGCATCCGTTCCATTTACAATGTACTTGAAGCCAGCCTCATTAGCGTCTCCAGGTTTATTAAATTCATCATGATTAGGATTTGAAGTAAATCCACCATTGAAGTTGTCAAACAGCACGGTTTTGTTCTTAGCCGAAGCAACCAAACGAACATAACGCGAGGGCTTGCCATCAACCGATACGGGGATATTGTTGAAGTAACCCGTTGCACCGGCTACCTGACGATGGAGCACGATGTGGTTCTTCTTACCATCTTTTTGCAAGTCAAATGCTCCCTTATCGTTAACGGTTACAGTAGTCATGCCGGCAAACACTTCTTCGGCATAGTTTGCTTCATTTTTCAGAGTAGCTTGGAATTTCGTCCAATTATCTGATCCGATAACATTGCCATTATCGCTAAACATCTCACCCGGAGTAAAGGTGAAATTAGTGTCATCAGCTTTCGTTCCTGAGTAACCTACAGCGTATACATCGTAAGTTCCTGCAGACAACTTCTGATTATTTTCTTTTTTGAGCGCAATTTCCAACTGCTTACCATTGACATAGTCAGCAGCAGTTGTCCAGTTCACCCACTTTTTCAAAACAAGTTTGCCTTTATTAACGCCCTCACTTGTTTGCACAAAGTAAAGAGCCACCTGGTCAATCTTTTGATCAGCAGCAGAGCTCAACAACGGACGACCGGCACGCGTAGTCATGCCATCACCGGCACTTGCCACTTGCAGTGTCAGCACCTGAGCTGAAGCAATACTTTGATCGAAATCGGAATTAACAATCACGTCGTCATTACTACACGAAGTGAAAGCTGCAGCCGCACCCATCATCAGACATGATGCAACCAATAAACTTTGTTTTTTCATAATGTAATATTGTAGTGATAAATTAAAAGAATTATTAACTATTTTGTGTGATACCTACTTAATCTATATCCAAACCGTGAACAACCTCCCAATTATCATTTACCAACATATAAATGGTAAAGTCGCCTCCATCATCGTAGGCATAACGCAGCAAAGTGAGTTCGTTGCGTCTCATTGTAATGGATACTTCTTTAGGAGTCAACACAATGTCTTTGCCATCTTTATGTGCATCAAAGTTGAGACTAAGCAGCGAAGCATCTTTTTTAACTGAGGGAGCCAAAATTGTTTTCGTTAGAATTTCAGCAGGAGAGTCCCAAATGTTTGACGTACTTACCGACACCGTATCGGCATAACCAAACGAACTGTTCACCTTGCCAAACAGCCCATCGACGCTTTTACGTGAGGCTGTAATACCCTTGGGCAGATTCGTAGCCTGAATGACGAGTTTACCCTTGGTGCGTTCCATATCGACGGAATAAAGGTGGTTCCACGCATCATAGACCAAAGTATCGTTCGTCACGAACACATCGGCACCGGGTGCTTGCTCCGCATGAAGGTTGAACGACAAACGGTCGGCCGAAAGTTGGTCAGCGTTGTCCAAACCGCCCCACACTGTCAGCACATACTTGCCGTGCGGCAGACTTTCGGGAAACGTGAGAGGCACCTGCTGCGCATCGCCCTCAACCGCAAACACCGCCTGTTCGTGCATCACCTTGCCCGTTGCCGCATCACGCAGCACATAGCAGAGTGTGGGTACGTAGGCACGGAAAGCTAAATCGTCGGGCAACTTTTCGTTCAGGTTTGCCATATTCAGCGTAGCCTTGTCAACATTTAAGTAGTTTTTATCCTTCACTGTGACGTTTACCTGTAAAGGCGGACAGGCTTCAATGTCATCGCGAACACACGAAGAAAAAGGTGTCACGGCCAGCAGCGTAGCAAGCATCTGAATGGTCATTATTCTTTTCATTGTGCGTCCTCCTTCTTTTCGTTAAGGATTGAACGGAATGCCGCTTCGTCGCGATACGGATAAAAGTCGGGTTCCGAAGCAGCACGTTTGCGCAGTGAAGTTTCGGTGCAGGCTTTGCCCAAATGCTGATAGAACGCTGCATTTTCCTTCAAGCGGGCGTGTGTCAGCGAACGGGCGTATTCGGCCACGGGGCTACTGTCATCGAGAGCACCCAAAATTTGCTTCGCCTCTTCGTTGCGATTCACACTCAATGCCGTAATGGCACTGTTCAAGTCGCCAAAGGGTTTCAGCAGTTCGTATGCCTCGTGCAGTTTGCGTTGCTGAGCTTTGAGGAGGCCCAGGTTGTAACGCGCCTCGGGCAAATCAACCTTTTGCAGAAGTTCGATAGCCCGCTCGTAATCGGCTGTGTACACATAGCTAGCCGCCAGCGTATTCAATGCCTCGGGCGAGAACTGAGCCAAGCGGTTCAGCACCTCGCGCGCCTTGTCGGTATTTCCCTCGCGCAAGTAGAGCACTGCTAAATTATTGGCGGCTACCTGCGACTGCGGGAAGTAGGTCATAATGGTTTCGTACACCTGCTTTTTCTTGTCGTGTGTATCAGCCAGCGTAGCTACGCGCAACAACTCTTCCTCGTTGAACGCATCGGGACGTTTGCCGTACATGTCAAGCAGTTCGCTATCGGTTGTAAAACTCTTGAGAGTATAGGTGTAAACGTATTCCACCTTGCGGTCTTTCGACAGGTATCTGTCACGAATCGTGTTCCAGCAGGCCAGCCGACGGATATGGCGTTCCTGCACGTCGTCGTTCTGGTCGGCGAATCGCTCCAGGATGTCTTTCACCTTGACGGAGTCGGGATTTCCATCCTTTGTCATGGAGTCGAGCACCGGCCTCCAGCCTTCGGGACGGGAATCTATCCTGATGCCGTTCTTCTGTGCCGAAGTCAGACTCAAACGGTCGGCA
>ENA-ORLM01001145-ORLM01001145.1-human-gut-metagenome-genome-assembly--contig:-NODE-1145-length-18517-cov-4.764859_pt1 | contig 18517 bp, 10 predicted proteins | sample MGYA00243063_ERZ508815 | MGnify/ENA primary metagenome ERZ508815 (study PRJEB26277, sample SAMN04329768) | human gut metagenome | biome: human-associated habitat | host: Homo sapiens | place: USA...
GTTCCGTGAGTTCAGCCGTATGAGTACAACGGTCATGAACAGCTACTTAGGACCGGTTATGAAGAAGTATGTAAACAACTTCCGCGAGTCTATCGCACAGCTCGGCATCAAGGTTGAGCCGTATGTAACACAGTCCAACGGTTCCATCATTTCCATGGAGTCGGGTACAGCCTTTGCCTATGCCATCGATAAATTGCAGGATCGCGGTAAGTTCTTCATCTTCCCGCAGGAAGAAGTGTATGCCGGACAGGTTGTAGGCGAGCACTCTCACGATAACGACCTTGTGGTGAACGTTACCAAATCAAAGAAGCTGACCAACATGCGTGCTTCCGGTTCCGACGAGAAAGCGCGTCTGATTCCGCCGGTACAGTTCTCTCTGGAGGAAGCGTTGGAATATATCAAGGGAGACGAGTATGTAGAGGTTACTCCCAAGTCCATGCGTATGCGTAAGGTTATCTTGGATGAGACAGAGCGCAAGCGTGCCAATAAGAACTGATTTTACTTTTTAGTTGTTATATATAAGAAGGAGTGCTTCGCTGTAAAGGTGGAGCACTCTTTCTTTTATTGCAGGACAATGGGGTATCCTGAAGTTTTTTATTTTATCGGTCAGTCTACGTATTTCACTTTGGCGGCATCTCTCGGCTTGGCGGCAGGCGCTTCATCCGGATATCCGAAAGCAATGCAGTAAAGCAGCCGGTATCCTTCGGGAAGTTCCAGTCTTTTGAGGTATTCGGCAGCTTCGGGCGTATCGGTCATAAAGCGTGTGGGGCTTGCCAGGCAGCAGGAGCCTATGCCCATAGACCAGGCGGCAAGTACCATATTCTCACCCAGCAGTCCGCAGTCTATCTGCGAGCAGTCGTACGAAGTATCATTTCCGATGAACACTACCGTGGGCGCATTGCGGAACATATTCTTGAAATTGGGGTCTTCCGCTGCTTTCGGGTTCTTCTGCTTGAAGATTTCACTTACCCCGTTCAGGAATTCCGGGTTGTCTACTACGCGTACCGCCCAGGACTGTTTGTTCTGACCGTTGGGGGCGTTGATACCGCACTCCAAGATTACCTTCATCGTGTCCCGGTTCACTGCTTCCGGTTTGTACTTGCGGACGCTGCGGCGCGATAGGATTGTCTCGATTACCGCTTCCGAATTGCTTTTCTCCGTAACTGTGCCTTCACTCTCTTTCTGTACCTGCGGCCCGCAAGCGGACAGCATCAATAGGCTTGCGCCTAACAGCATAACCTTTACACTCTTCATTCTCTGTTGTCTATTAAATTGTTTCTTCGCAAATCTAACAAAAAAAGCGGCTTCCGAGAACGAAAGCCGCCTTAAAATATATAATCTGGTTCTATTAGAGTTTCGGACCAGCAGCAACCAAAGCCTTACCGGCTTCGTTACCTGTGAACTTAGCGAAGTTCTTAATGAAACGTCCTGCCAGGTCTTTTGCTTTTTCTTCCCATTGGCAAGCGCATTCGTAAGTATCGCGAGGATCAAGAATCTTCGGATCTACGTTAGGCAATTCAGTAGGAACCACGAAGTCGAAGAAAGGAATAACCTTCGTCGGAGCCTTGTCGATAGAACCGTCGAGGATAGCGTCGATGATACCACGAGTATCTTTGATAGAGATACGTTTGCCGCTACCGTTCCAACCAGTGTTAACCAAGTATGCCTTAGCACCAACCTTGTTCATCTTCTTAACCAATTCTTCTGCATATTTAGTAGGATGCAAGCTCAAGAAAGCAGCACCGAAGCAAGCAGAGAATGTCGGAGTCGGTTCAGTGATACCACGTTCTGTACCAGCCAACTTAGCAGTAAAGCCAGACAAGAAGTAGTACTGAGCCTGTTCAGGGTTCAAGATAGATACCGGAGGCAATACACCAAATGCGTCAGCAGACAAGAAAATTACCTGGTGAGCGTGAGGACCCTTAGAAACCGGTTTAACAATGTTATTGATGTGGTAGATAGGATAAGAAACACGAGTGTTTTCTGTTACGCTCTTGTCAGCGAAGTCAATCTTGCCGTCAGCAGCAACTGTAACGTTCTCCAACAGAGCGTCACGCTTGATGGCAGCGTAGATATCGGGTTCGCTTTCTTTATCCAAGTTGATAACCTTAGCGTAGCAACCACCTTCGTAGTTGAATACACCTTCGTCATCCCATCCGTGTTCGTCGTCACCGATCAACAGACGTTTCGGGTCAGTTGACAAGGTAGTCTTACCAGTACCGGACAGACCGAAGAAGATAGCAGAGTCAGTGCCTTCCATATTAGTGTTGGCAGAGCAGTGCATAGAAGCGATACCACGCAACGGGTTCTTGTAGTTCATGATAGAGAACATACCCTTCTTCATTTCACCGCCGTACCAAGTGTTCAGGATAACCTGTTCGTTGGTCTTCAAGTTGAATACAGTAGCTGTTTCAGAGTTCAGACCCAGTTCCTTGTAGTTGTCAACTTTTGCCTTAGAAGCGTTGAATGATACGAAATCGGGTTCTCCGTAGTTAGCCAGTTCTTCAGCAGTCGGGCGGATGAACATGTTAGTTACGAAGTGAGCCTGCCATGCCACTTCCATGATGAAACGTACTTTCATACGAGTAGCGGGGTTGGCACCACAGAAGGTATCAACAACAAACAGACGCTTGCCGCTCAGCTGCTTAACAGCTTTAGCTTTCAAGTCAGCCCAAGCTTCTTCAGAGCAAGGTTTGTTGTCGTTTTTGTATTCTTCAGAAGTCCACCATACAGAATCTTTGCTGGCTTCATTCATTACGAAGAATTTATCTTTAGGAGAACGACCGGTATAGATACCTGTCATTACATTTACAGCACCCAGTTCAGTTACCTGACCTTTTTCAAAACCTTCCAAACCTGGTTTGGTTTCTTCTGCGAACAGTACATCGTAAGACGGGTTGTGGATAATTTCCTTCACGTCTTGGATACCGTACTTGCTTAAATCTAAATTTGCCATTTCTTTTAATGATTTAAAATGTTGGTATTTGGTTTATAATCTCTTTCCTTAATCTCTTTTTACCTTTGATTTACAAGGGAAAACGGGTGTAGAAAAGCTCTTTTTTTCCTGCTTTTCAGCAGGTCCCTTGTTTTTCGCCTACAAAAGTAATACTTTCTTTTTAAAGAAAAGCTCTATTAGAGAAATTTTTCTCTAATAGGAAATCTTTTATAAAACCATAACAATATCTGCTAACTGAATGTTGCAAATTGAGTGAAATTCGTTTACTTTGCAGCAGATTTTAATGTGCTAATGTGCTGATATGCCAATGTGCTAATTGCCATGCGGCATTACGTACACCACATTTGCACATTAGCATATTTGCACATTAGCACATTTATAGTTATGAAGGTTATCAACTTTGCCGAGACAAATTCTGTCTTGAACCAATACGTGGCGGAAATTCGTGATGTAGCAGTCCAGGGCGACCGTATGCGTTTCCGCCGTAATATTGAACGCATTGGAGAGATAATGGCGTATGAAATGAGTAAGGAACTGACGTATTCTGTCAAGCAGGTACAGACTCCCTTGGGGGTGGCGTCGGTCAGCACACCCGATGACGAGGTGGTGATTGCCACTGTTTTCCGTGCCGGATTGCCTTTGCATACTGGATTCTTGAATATGTTCGACCATGCCGGGAACGCTTTTGTTTCCGCTTACCGTTATTATAAGGATAAGGAATGCCGTACGGTGGATGTACACATCGAATACATCGCTACTCCGGATTTGTCCAAGAAGACATTATTGATTGTAGACCCGATGCTTGCCACGGGAGAAAGTATGGAATTGGCCTGGAAGGCCTTCGTCACCAAGGGGATGCCGGCCAAGTTGCAGATAGCTTGTGTCATAGCCAGCCAGCAGGGCGTAGAGCATCTGGAAAAGCTGTTCCCTGGAGATGAAGTGACCTTGTGGTGTGCAGCAATCGACCCGGAGATGAACGAGCATTCCTATATCGTTCCCGGGCTGGGAGATGCCGGAGATTTGGCGTTCGGTGACAAGATATAAGGTTCATATATCTTTTCCATCAGCCTTTTCCCAAGTGCGGGCCTATAATGCCCCGGTTCATAATAATTGTGGATGTCTTTCGTGTATTCGTTGATACCGGTGAAATCAAACACATTCCGTTTTCCGAAGAAGCGCTTTAGCGTCTTTACGTCGGCAGGGTTTATGTTGACCTGCAGGTAGTCGGGACTGATAATGATTTTCACATCGGTATTATGCTTCCGGCAAATCCACTTTATTTCCTGCAACAAGCTGATTTGCTTTTCCCTGAGCACTTGGGGGGCTTCCCGGTATTTCCCGTCTCTATAATTCTTCATTTTCTCTTTGGTGAATTCTCCTTTCCGGTTTTCCCAGTACTTATCTCCCTCTTCCTTTATCATTTTCTCTCTGGGATTCAGCACATCATTGGTTACCGGGTTTCGGGTGGAGCCATAGGGGTTTATAATCCCTTTCATGTAAGGGCGATAGGTATGGAACAGCTTGTAGTCCAGATAGGGGAAGAGAAAGTTCGGGTAGAAGAAGGCTTGGCAGAATTCCTTCTGAAACTTGAAGTTGCTTATTCCCGATATGGCGGGCGGCAGAATGTTGGAATGTCCGGTCAGGCAGCGGTCGTTGTGCAATGATTCCTTGTCGATAATCAGCAGCAGGTTCTTGATTGTTGCACCTGCCTTGTCCAGTGCCTTCAGCTTCAGGCAGACGGCGGCGAGGCTTTCGGCATTTCCGAATAGCCGTACGGCCCTTCCGCCGTGGAGGTATTTCTCCCATTCATGGCATTGATAAGCCATAGTGCAGGAGTTTCCCATGATATAGGAGTCGATGGGGATGGTATCCCGGTTGTTCAGATACATCTGCCACCCCACGTACCCTTCGTTTAGTACAACCGGGGTTTGGTCGTATCGTTCATAGTTCTTCAGGACCATGAAAGGGTCGTCCAGGAAATAGACTGCCAGTAGGGCTATAAAAGGGATAAAAAGGATAAAGAGCTTTTTCATGAAACGTATGGCTGCGTTCCGTTCGCTGTTTTTCTTCATCATGTGTCTTTATTGTCAAAATTGTAAATATATGAAGCTGTCCGAGTTGAACTGTCCCAGTGTGAAAAGTATTATGGCGAGCAGATAATAGATACTCCATCTTACGGCTGTCGGCTGTCGTCCGAGGGCTTCCAGCAAATCATGCTTGGACATGAAATATTCGTAAACCAATATCAGTACGAGTGCGCTTCCTGCCACAATGCTGTTGTGGTCCGGCATTCCGATGTTCATTTCCTTCCAACTGTAATGTACGCCGAAGGAGAGGTGGCTGATGTAGTGGAACGCTTCGGCCATGGAACTTGCCCGGAAGAATATCAGAGATACGGCAAAAAGTAGGTAGGTCCTTACGACGGATAATGTGGCATATAAGCGGCTTCCCAATTGGGCTTTCAGTCTGCGGTGAAATGTCGTGGTCTTCATCTCGTAGAAGATGATGACACCTTGAATTAGTCCGTAGACAGCGAAGTTCCATCCGGCACCATGCCAGATACCCAGTCCCGTGAAGGTCAGCGCCAGACTTAGAAATACGCCCCATTGTCCCCATCCACGCAGGCTCGAGGACAACGGGAGGTACAGATAGTCGCGTACCCAGAATGAAAGCGACATGTGCCATCGGCGCCAGAAGTCGGCAGTGGTCTGCGCAATGAACGGCCGGTTGAAGTTTGGGCTGAGCTTGAATCCCAGCATGCGCGCTCCTCCCAATGCGATGTCGGTATATCCGGAGAAGTCGGCATACAGCTCTATCGGATATAGGAGGCATGCCATCAGCAATTGCACGCCTGAGGCTGTGTATACCGACCCGAAGACACCGTCTATGTATGGGGCGATGGAGTCGGCCAGTATCAGTTTCTTTATCAGTCCCACGACAATCAGTCTCATTCCGTAGACCATGGATGCATAGTCCGTAGCTTTGCAGGACTTCAGTTGGGGGAGCATGTCACCTGCCCTTTCTATGGGACCGGAAAGGAACTTCATGAAGAAGAGCATGTATATCATGAAGTCGGGCAGGCTCTTTTCCGGTTCTTCTTCTTGCCAATAGATTTCTGTCAGGTACGAAATGGCCTGGAAAGTATAGAAAGAGATTCCCAGCGGAAAAAGGATGTGGCAGTCTGTAAGCCGGTCGGCATACCGGAATGCCAACCAGCTCACGACCAGAAAACACACACCTGAAAAATAAATTCCCTTCATGCTGCTTTCCCGCTTGGTCTGTCCTATCCATTTGCCAAGGTAGAAGGTGGTAAGCGTGAGGATGAGGGCCGTTATCAGAAAAGTGAGGTGGTAGAAGCCTATGAAGAGGCAGCTGGCTGTCAGTAAGGTCGCTTTTCTGAATCGTGAAGGAAGCGTATGGTATAGAATGAAAGTACACGCAAACAGTACGACGAAGTTCAGGGATATGAATGACATTTCTTAGTTGGTTTTGGTTAAAATGGCATGGCAGATGTCTCCCACGTTTTTGAGTTTTACAATATCTCTGAAGGTGAAGCGTACATTGAATTTCTTCTCTATCTTGTTTATCAGTTGCATGTTGGTCAGTGAATCCCATCCTTCCACATCCTGGGCGGTGGTCTCATTGTCAAGTACAATGTTCTCTCTTTTCAGTACCTCCCGAAAGATGAGGCTCATTTCATTCAAAATAGTCTGTGTATCCATTGTCAAGTTTAAATTAGTTCTTGTATTTTCTTTCTGTCTGTTTTGCTACTGGTGTTCAGCGGAAACTGTTCCAGACAATGCATATGCTTGGGAATCATGTAGTAGGGAAGCCTGCTACACAGATATTCCTCTATCTGCTGTTTGTCGAGCTGTTTCTTCTCTACGACGAGATGCAGTTCGCACTGGTTGTCGTTGTCGTATTTGGGAATGACGACTACACGGCATTCACCGTTGAAAAAGTTTTTTGCCACATGTTCAATCTCGCTCAGCTCAATGCGAAATCCTTGTATCTTTATCTGTGAGTCTTTTCGTCCGCAATAGATGATGTCACCGTCGGCATCCATCCGGCAGAGGTCTCCCGTCTTGTAGTATACTTTTCCATTGGCGGTCTCTACGAGGCATTCTCCGTTTTTTTCGGGAGCATTCCAGTAGCCGCCCATCACTTGATTGCCGCTAATCCATAGTTCACCGGTTTCTCCGGTAGGCAGCGGGCGGCCGTCTGCATCCATAATCAGGGCATCGATGCCTTCGAAAGGCTTTCCGATGGCGACCATGCCGTTGTGATGCTTGCAGGAGGTGACGGGTATCCGATAGGCAGTGCAGTAGATGGTTCCCTCTGTCGGTCCGTATAGGTTTATGAAAGAGGCATTGGGGACGCATTTTCTGAAAGCACCCAACAGCTCCGCGTCAGATGCCTCGGCAGTAACCACCAGATATCTCAGTGCGGGAAGGTGTATCTCCGGAAAATAGGGACGTAGCAGCTGGAGCAGTGAAGGGGCTACGGCAGCGAAGGTTAGGTCGTATTTTTCCAGAGTTTCAATTACGTTGATGTATTTCACGCCTTCCGGAGAAACGGTGTATATGCAAGCACCCAGCGTCAGCGGATACAGAAAGGATACGATGGAAACGTCGAAAGTGAGTTCGAACATCTGCAGCATCCGGTCGTTCCCGTCCAGTTGCCAGCCGAGGCGGTGATAGGCGGTATAGAAAGCATTCAGGTTGCGGCGGGAGATGGGCACTCCTTTGGGTTCGCCCGTGCTTCCGGAAGTGAAGATAATGTAGGCATTTTCCTCTTCTGCCGTATGGAGGATGTCTTCTGCGGCGTGGAACGTGGTGGAGTTCTCTGCCTGCTCTATTTCGGAGGTGCATATCAGTTCCAGATTCCGGGTGTCGAGGTTCAAGACATGGATATTCTCGGTATGCAGCACGAGGCGGATGCCTGCTAAGCCGGCAATTCTGTCATTCCTATGTTTGGGGTAGGAAGGATGGAGGATGACGTATGCCTTTCCGCAAATCAGTGCAGATAGTATGGATGCGTATGTTTCCAGTCTGTTTTCTGCGACGATGCCGATAATTTTGTCTTCTCTGTCCTTGAATAGGGAGGATATTTTCTGTACGCAAGTTGCCAGCTCTCCATAAGTGCAGGCAGTGTCTTCGATGACGAATGCCGGCCGGTCGGCATATTTGCCGAAGGCTTTCACGATGTCGCCAATCAAGTCATTTGAATGTTTTTTCATTTACTCCGTTATGTTATAGTTCAGTTTTTGCGGAAGCGATGTTTATCCGTCGTTCATTAAAGACAGTGGTTTCCTGCAATCTCCCTATCGGGCAATCCTTAAGATTTCTAAAAAGGAAGGATATAGTTCGGAATAAAAGAAACTGAGAGGCAAATACATACTCACCACGGAATTACACGGATTAACATAACTAAAAGTTCTTTATTATCAGAACTCCAAAGATAATCTGTGTTAATCCGTGTAATTCCGTGGTGAGTTATAGTACACTCTCCGGGCAGAATGGGTTTGCAAACAAAGTCCTTATTTTGCCCAGAACAGTTTGTGGTAGTAAGTGTCTTCGGCTGACACCTCTTTATAGTAGGGATTGTAGTTGACTTCCGTATTCGGGTATCTCCAGCGGTTCGGCACATTTGTGATGGTACCGGCCACTTCGGGGAAGACCAGGCCGGACGGATAACCGGTACGTCGGATGTCACTCCATGCCTCGCGACTGGCCAGGAAACCGAAATGCAGCCACTTTTGGGTAATGATAGCATCCAGCTTGTCTGCATATTCCGTGCTGTTCCATTTGGCAGCAGCGAAAGAGGCTGTTTCTTCGGCAGTTGGGGCATCATACCGGCGTGCGTTTTCACCCGTACTTACCGAATCGTAATAGTAGTAAAGCGTGATGGACTGGCCGACAGCCTTTTTGAACTCTTCTTCCGCTTTCGCTTCATTCTTTGCCACTCCATACCCCATTTCATAGGCTTCCGCTTTCAGGAAATGGATTTCGGGTGAGGCCATTATCAGCATGTCGAATTTGTCGTTTTCCCAAAAGAAACCTTTCTGCGTGATTTGTGAGAAACCGGTGTTGCTGGTATTGACTTCGTCTTGTGCCTGCGAGTTGTAATATTCCGTCAGCTCATCCGCCACGGTGAGGTCTGTGCCCAGATAACGGTGCTCGTCCAATTGACCGGTGTTTTGGTTGGTAATCTTCACGGGATTGAAGTTGAGCAGGATGCGCGGGTCGTCTTCTCCTTTCACATAAACGCCGCTCAGTGGGTCATTGCTGGTCATATCATAGTTGCCATGGCCCAGCATGCGGTCGATGATGGCGCCCGAAGCGAGTCGGTTGGTTACCCAGTCACCCAGTCCGTGGCCTGCGGTGAAGTTCAGTTGCCCAGACTTCTGGTTGACAATGAGAATGTTGTTTTCTTGTTCCTCTATCAACGGATAGGCCGACGGATTTTCCAGGATTTCCTTGATGGCGGTACGGCCTTCCGCCTGCAAGTCTCCCTGCGCGGCTACGCGCAGGGCAAGGCGTAGGCGCAAGGAGTTTGCATAACGTTCCCATTTGTCCATGTCCCCGTTGTTGATAAAGTCTTGTGTATTGAAGTTCCTCGGTGTGGGGATGGAGCGGAACCGCGGAGCAATTTCTTTGAGCTCGTCAAGAATGGTTTTATAAATATCCTCGGCCTTGTCATAGTGAGCATACGATTTACCTACATCGTTGGTAAGCGGCAGCGTGCAAGCTTCCGAGAAAGGCATATCCCCGAAAACGTCCACTGTGGCGGCAAAGAAATCGTACAACTGTACTTTGGCGGCAAGATAGAATGCCTCGTCCTGGGCTTGTTCTGCCGCGCTTTCTTCCTCGTAGAGAGATTCCAGCTTACGGAACTGGGCCAGTGCCGAATACACATTGTCCCACTGTCCGTCAATAGCGGGTATATAGCCGGGGGTATACATATCCGTAGTGTTGGAGTAGCCGAAGGTTTGTGCATACTTGCCCGTAAACTGTGAATCGAATCCGAAGAACCGGTTGTATTCGTAAACATCATAGTCCTTTACTTTTTGGAAGACTCCTACCATCAGATTACTGATGGTGACTTGGGTTACTTTGGAGGGGTCTTCGTATTTGCTGTCGAAGTCATAATCCGTACAGCCTGATGTTGTCAAGAGGAATGCTCCCAATGAAACAAGAGATAATATCTTTGTCTTTTTCATACTCTTTGTTGTTTTTTGGATGGTTGTTTTGTCAGAAACTTGCACGAAGTGAAACACCGAAACTGCGGGTAGCTGTGGTAGAACTTCCCACGGTAGCCTGGTTGGCCCAGGATGTTCCGACGGACGACTCCGCATCGTAGTTTTTCAGTGCTTTGTAGAAGTAGAAGAGATTACGTCCGAAGACCGACACACTCAGCCGGCCCAGTCCCAGTTTGGAGATCATCTTTTCGGGAAATTGGTAGCCGATGGTCAATTCACGCAGTTTGACATAAGAATTGTCGAATACCGAATGGCGGTATGTCAGCTGTTCGGCCTCCGTTCCCCAATTATAGGTGGTGTTGTAGTAATAGCCTGCCGGAATGATACGTGTGTTTCTTTCGCCAGTGGAGGCCACTACACCCGGAAGAATGATGCCGTCGTGGTAGATTATCTCTCCGTTGGGGCCGGCACCCGTGGAAGGGTCTACTTGTACCGGAATTCCGCTGGAATTGTTGTCGCCCGGATAGTAATAGGATAGTCCGCCGTGTTCCGTATCACGGTACTTTAGGGATTCGGGTGTCAGACCCACTGCGGTGGCATATTGGTTCATTTCGTTGATGACATCTCCTCCGATGCGGAAGTCGATACTGAAATCGAGGAATACATTCTTGTAGGAGAAAGAGTTGAATAGACCTCCTACGCCTGCTGGATTGATGTTGCCGACTTTCTGCAATTCGGTTTGGTTGAGGTAAAGACCTTTATCGGAAACGAGGTACTCACCGTTTTCGTTCACCTGGGGAACCTGCGCATAGATGTCACCCATTGGCTGGCCTTCCACAGCTTGTATTTTTATTCCACTGCCTCCGGAGTTGAGTATTTCCAGATAGGGCACTCCATCGGCCAGTTTCACTACTTTGTTCTTATATACACCATAGTTGGCTGTCAGGTCCCAGCGGAAATCTCTGGTCAGTATGGGAGTGGCACTGATTGATATATCCCAGCCGTGGTTGGCTACCTCGCCCACATTCATCAACACATTCTTTACGCCTGATGTGGAAGGTTGCGGCGTGGAGAGTATCTGGTCCTTTACACGGTTGTTGTAGTAAGATACATCTATACCCAACCGGTTGTTTAAAAACTTGCTTTCCAGACCTATCTCGTATTCGTATTTCTTTTCCGGACGGATATCTGCATTCCCCCATGAAGAGGGAATGGTGTTCCAGGTGAATCCGTTGTCTGAACCTTGCTCGTAGACGATATTGGCGGTATAGGTTTCAGGAGCATTTCCTACGATACCGTATGAGAGGCGCAGTTTTCCATAGTTCCACCATGACGGCATGTGGAAGGCTTGGGTGAAGAGGAAACTCAGATTAGCGGAAGGATAGAAAAAGCTCTGGTCTTTTAGGGTAGATGAGCGTTCCTGGCGTCCGGTCAGTTCAAGGAATAGATAGTTGTCCCATCCCAGGCTCAGTGTACCCATATAGCCGGTTTTCAGTAGTTCCATACGTTGCAGGGTACTGCTTGGCGTGTAGCGGCTGGCATTGAGGTCGAACCAGTTTTCCGTGACAAGCCCGCCATTGGTGGAGACCCTCATATTGTTCATATTTTCGTAGCGTCCGGTCCAGCCTACGGTGGCGGCAATGTCGAAGCGGTTGATATTATAGTTGAAGTTCAACATAACATCTCCATAGACAATGTCGTAACGGCGGTTGATGGACTGGAAGCTACCGTTGGGGTCGTATAGGGAATTGGGTTGTTCGCTTTCATATTTCAGTGTTTGCTTCACATCTGTGATATCAGTTGAAACCTGGGCGCGCAGACTCAGCCAGTTGGTTATCTGCCAGGTGGGGCGAATCATACCGATGAGCCGATTCTCTGTCTCGTCGCTATGGTGATGGTACATATTCCACAGCATGTTGTTCACTCCGGTGGCGTAACTGGGGTCGTAGGCCCATGATTCCTCAGGAGTCAGCGTGGCGTTTCCTCCGACAAAGGTATTACGGTATCCCAGACTGGTGACGTAGCTTTGTTTCAGATAGGGAATGTCCAGGAAGGTGGAGAACATGTTGCCGAAACCGCTGTATAGGTTGAGCGAGGTTTGCGGACGGTCTTCTACATTCTGTACGATGTAGTTAAGGGAGTATTCCAGTTTCAGCGGTTTCGCCAGTTGATACGAACCGGTCAGCTTGAAGTTGTGTTTGGTGAAGCTTCCGGTCAGGGCATTGGGAATCTCGTCCATGAATGTGTAGGAGAAGCGGTTGCTGGTGGTTTCCGTCCCTTGTGAGATGGCGAGATTGTAAGTCTGGGTCCAGCCGGTGCGAAACAACTCTTTCCACGGGTTGTCGGTCAGTGCCTGGTAGGGGCGCATCTTCCCGTCCCAGTAAAGTACCTCGCTACCGTCGTATTTCGGGCCGAAGGACAAGGTGGTGGAACGGAGGCTTTTGTAGCTTTGTCCGTTTAGGGTTCTCTGATAGAAGCCTCCCGTCTGTTTCTCATAATCGCTGTATGCGGTGTTGTAGGTTCCCGGCCCGTATACGGTCTGTACTTTTGGCAGATAAGCCGGTAAGTTTGCCATGACTTGGGCATTGAAGTCCACCGTCAGCTTGCCACTTTTGGCGCGTTTGCTGGTGATGACTACCGCACCGTTTGCAGCCTCCGAGCCGTAGAGAGCTGTGGCAGAAGCTCCTTTCAGAATACTGAGGCTCTCGATGTCCTCTGGGTTGATGTCTACCAGACCATTGGAACGGATTTGTCCGTCGTTGCCAAATTCAGCGAAGTCCGTGCTTTTGCCCGTGCCGCCGTTGCGGATGGGTACACCGTCCAGAATGATGAGTGGCTGGTTATTTCCAGTGATGGAAGTCAGTCCGCGTACGTTGATGGAGACAGCTCCGGCAGAACCGCCTTGTGTCTGTGTGATGCGGACTCCCGGTGCTTTACCGTACATGGCAGAGGCAAAATTGGGTGCTCCTGCCTTTACCAATTCGTCTGCACTGATGGTACTGATGGCATAACCGACACGTTTCGTATCTTTTTTGATACCCATTGCCGTTACTACGACTTCTTTCAGTTGCTGGGTATCTTCGCTGAGTGTAATCTTCAGGTCGCCTTGCTTTTTTCGTTTTGCCAGGTTTATCTCCCGGGTGGCATAGCCCATGTAAGCGATAGAGAGTGTTGCATCTGCAGGAACGGTCAGTGTGAAGTTGCCGTCCATATCGGTAATGACGCCGTTGTTGGTACCTTTCTGTATGACGCTGGCACCGATAAGCGGTTCTCCTGTTACATCTCTCACAATGCCTTTAATGGTTCGGTTTTCTTGTGCGAAGGCTGTTCCGGTGAAAAGAAATGCTAATAACCAACTTGCAATAATCAAACTTTTTTGGAAGTGCGACGCTGAATGTGGAATGTCACACCGTTTTCTCATCCTGATTTTCATACTACTGAAAAATAATTGATTTATCTTATTATAAATGTTACGTCCTTTCGGCGGATATTTTAGCAAGAGGTATGCCAAACGAAAGGCAGACTATCCTTTTAAGGATGAATAATATTGATAATCAATTGTTTATTTTCTATCGGGAAAAAGGGAAGTTCGGGTGTTTGTGGTGTGGAGATGTGGAAAAAATCCACAGTAGGTATTCCACAATTTCCCTCTCTTCCCTTGAAGTCTTGTTGTCGACCCTTATTGGTAGCTTTGTTCGTCGGAGGTATGTTCTATCGCTGTAATAAAATCTGGTGCAGTTGCAGTGGTTGCATTTTCTTTTCAGGGTGGGAGTGCTTTTGACCTTTATCTGGGAAGGATTACTCGAACGAAGGAACCATCAGCCTGCGGTTTGTGAGAGAAAGGATAGGTAGGGAGGTACTCTTACTTTTGGGAAATTAATATCATGTTTGCACCTTATTTGTTTCGTGCAAACATAATATTAATAAGAAATGATACAAGCTATTAATATTGCAACTCAAAAGTGTGGAAGCAAAATGCGCTTCCATACTTTTGAGTTGCTTCCACAGCATCTGAAATGCCGTTGGATAAGAAATTTCGGCAGATGAGTGGAAGTGTGGAAGCAACTTATGCAAAAATCTTAGTGGTTTATTTTACTTCCCACGTATCGTTCGTCATCAATAACTCCTCGAAGTTGTGATACTTCTTCTTGGCAGACACCTCTTCGATTTGTTCATGAACGGCATCGTCGTAAGTAGGAGCTTCCACATCGCGGATAACACCGAGTGCAATCGGGAAGTCGGGACCTTCCATTAGGGCAAGCTTTAGTTGCAGGGTGTTGTCCATGCAGTGGGCATCGTGGATGAGGATATCCTTCTCTGTAATACCGTTCTCACCGAGTTTCACGACTTTCAGACCAAAGCCTTCCTGCATCAGGCCGTATTCGTTGTTCTCGCCGAAGAACATCGGTTCGCCATGTTTCAGGTAGATGGCATTCTTGGCGCGGTCTTCCTTTTTGGCTACGGAGTCATGCGTACCGTTATTGAAGATAACGCAGTTTTGCAGAATCTCGCAAACGGAAGCCCCCTTGTGAGCCATGGCTGCCTTCAATATTTCCACTGTCCCCGGAGCATCGGTAGCTACCGCGCGGGCAAAGAAATGGCCACGGGCACCGAAACAAAGCTCTGCCGGGTGGAATGGATCTTCTACCGTACCATAGGGAGACGACTTGCTGACGAAACCACGCGGAGAGGTCGGAGAATATTGACCTTTGGTCAGACCGTAGATGCGGTTGTTCAGCAGAATCATGTTCAGGTCGATGTTACGGCGTATGGCGTGGATGAAGTGATTACCGCCGATGGCTAGACCGTCACCGTCGCCGGAGATTTGCCATACCGTCAGGTTGGGATTGGCAACCTTGGCACCTGTAGAGATGGCAGCAGCACGTCCGTGGATGGTCTGCATCGCATACGTATTCATGTAATAGGGCAGACGGCTGGAGCAGCCGATACCTGAGATGACGGCATTCTCCCAAGGAGCTTTGCCGATTTCTGCCATTGCTTTGTGCAGTGAGGCCAGAAAGAAGTGGTCACCACAACCCGGACACCAACGAGGTTGTCCTTTTTTATAGTCTTTTGCTGTATATTCGCACATAATCTTTTTAAATTGATAGTTGATAATTGATAGTTGATAATTGGTGGTTGGTCATTGATAATCCGCATATTACGCATGGTTATTATCAATAGTCAACAGTCAATTGTCAATTAATTTATTGAACGCTGCCACCAGCTCGGCAACGACGAACGGCTGTCCTTTGACTTCGTTGAACTGGTACGGGGTGAAGTTGTCTATCTTCATACGTAGATAACCGGCAAATTGTCCGAGGTTTTGTTCGGCAACTACCACCTTCTTGTACTTCTTCAGAACAGCCTCCGTGTTCTTGGGGAGTGGGTTTAGATAAGTGAAGTGGGCGAGGGCAACCTTCTTGCCTGCCTTGTTCATCTCTTCCATGGCCGAATACAAGTGGCCGTATGTACCGCCGAAACCGACAATCAGCAAATCGGCATCGTCTGCACAGCCTTGCACTTCTACATCAGGTACGGGGATTTTGGCCACCTTCTCGGCACGTAGGTGGCACATCAAGTTATGGTTTTCGGGATCGGTGGAGATGGCACCGGTATTGCTGTCTTTCTCCAGACCTCCGAGGATGTGCATATAGCCTTCTTGTCCAGGGATGGCCCAGTAGCGGACACCCGTTTCAGGATTGCGTTTGTACGGAGTATAGTTGTCCTTCATTTCGGGAGTCACATAGGGAGGAGTGATGGCGGGATAGTCTGCCAGTTTGGGCAGCTTCCAGGCGCCGGAACCATTGGCAACAAAGCCGTCGGTCAGCAATACGACCGGAGTCATGTGTTCCAATGCAATCTTGCTTGCCATGTAGGCTGCATCGAAACAGTTTGTGGGTGAAGAGGCAGCGATGACGGGCATTGGGCTTTCACCGTTGCGGCCGAACAATGCTTGTAACAAGTCTGTCTGCTCTGACTTGGTGGGCAGACCGGTAGAAGGGCCACCACGTTGCACGTCGAGCACAACCAGCGGAAGTTCTGTAATGACTGCCAGGTTCATGGCTTCCGATTTCAGACAGACACCGGGACCTGAAGTGGAGGTCACAGCCAGCGCGCCTGCAAAAGCGGCGCCGATAGAAGTGGCGCAACCGGAAATTTCGTCTTCACACTGCACGGTCATCACGCCCAGAGACTTGTGCTTAGAGAGTTCGTGCAGTACATCGGTTGCCGGAGTAATGGGATAGGAGCCGAGGAACAGCTTCAGGCCAGCCTTTTCAGCTGCGGCGATGAAACCGTAAGCAGTAGCTTTGTTACCCGTGATATCCATGTATCTGCCGGGAACGGTGGTTTTACTTTCAATCTTATATGTGTGGGCTACGGAAGCATGGGTGTTGTGTCCGTAATCATATCCTGCATGTATAACCTTGATGTTTGCCTCGGCAATTTCGGGCTTTTTGGCGAATTTCTCGCGGATGAAATCTTCGGCTATTTTCAGGTCGCGGTTGAACAGCCAGCATACCAGACCTACTGCAAACATGTTGCGGCATTTCAGCATGGATTTGTTGTCCATTCCGGTGTCGGCAAGGCAGTCTTTCACCATTTTCGAGATAGGGGCGGCGATGACATCCTGCTTAATACCCATTTCCTCTATCGGATTATCGGTCTTGAAAGCTGCTTTTTCCAGGTCTGATTTCTGAAAAGCGTCTGTATCGATAATGATACAAGCAGTGGATTTAGCAAACTTATATTGGGTTTTCAGTGCGGCGGCGTTCATTGCTACCAATACGTCGCATTTGTCACCCGGGGTATAGACTTTCTCAGCACCGATATGTACTTGGAAACCGGAAACACCGGTAAGTGAACCTTGCGGGGCGCGGATATCTGCCGGATAGTCGGGGAATGTACTGATATCATTGCCCACGGTAGCCGAAACTGTTGAAAAGATGTTGCCGGCGAGCTGCATACCATCGCCGGAGTCTCCGGAGAAGCGGACTACCACTTGCTCCAGTTCTTTGACCATCATGTCGTTTGCCATAACTTACGAATTATTATATGTATTATATAAGGAAACTTATACTTATTTTGTTCAAAGACAAATTTCGTAAAGTTAATCGGATTAACAAAACTTTTTTCGGAAAATCAGCAGAATACATTATCTTTGTACCCGCATTTCATCGCTATATGCCGAATGTATGCCAAAAGGCTCTGTAGTTCAACGGATAGAATAGAAGTTTCCTAAACTTTAGATAGGGGTTCGATTCCCCTCGGAGCTACGAAAGGATGTCTGTTATGATACGGACGTCCTTTTTTTGTGTGCGGAACTTCCTGCTGCTGTAGAGGAGTATCCGTAAAATTCTGTAGAAAAGAGAAAGAGGAAACCCCGTCACACCGGGATTTCCTCTTTCTCTTATTTTTATCCTATTTATATAATAGGAATTATTTTGCTTCTTCAACAGCTACTGCCTGTTCTGTATCTTTTTTGTTCTTCATCAGCATGTAAGCGATAGGAGATGCAACGAACAGAGAAGACAGTGTACCGAATACAACACCCAGAATCATGGCGAACGCGAAGCTGCGGATGGAATCACCACCGAGGATGAAGATACACAGCAATACAATCAACGTACTCAGCGAGGTATTGATGGTACGTGCCAGAGTCGTGTTCAGTGAATCGTTGAACAATACTTTCTTGTTGCGTTTCGGATAGAGACCGAAGAACTCGCGTACACGGTCGAAGATTACCACCTTATCGTTGATTGAGTAACCGATAGCCGTCAGGATAGCACCGATAAACGTCTGGTCGATTTCCAAAGAGAACGGCAGGATGCCCCAGAACATGGAGTAGGCGCCCAAAATGATAATCGTGTCGCAGGCCAGTGCACATACGGAACCGATAGAGTAGGCAATGTTGCGGAAACGGAGCAGGATGTACAGACCGATAGCAATCAGTGCCAGTACAACAGACCAGATAGCGGATACCTTGATGTCGTCTGCAATACTCGGACCTACTTTCTGTGAGCTGATGATACTGCCGCCCGTATGGTTCTCACGGTCGATGAAGGTTTCCAGTGTGATATTCTGGGTCAGCAACGGCTTCAGTGTCTCGTACAGGTATGCTTCGATTTCGGAGTCGATGTTGTTACCTTCTTCTTCGATACGGTAGTTGGTACTGATACGTACGGTCTTGCCGTCAGCACCGATAGCGATGACACTGACATTGGCATCGCCGAACTTGCTGGAAATCAATTCGCGTACCTGTTCGGGTTCTACCTTGTTTTCAAACTGTACCTTGAAGTTACGTCCACCGGTGAAGTCGATGCTCTGGCTCAAACCGCGGATGCTGAGGAAGCCGATGC
>ENA-ORLM01001172-ORLM01001172.1-human-gut-metagenome-genome-assembly--contig:-NODE-1172-length-18103-cov-4.679297_pt1 | contig 18103 bp, 13 predicted proteins | sample MGYA00243063_ERZ508815 | MGnify/ENA primary metagenome ERZ508815 (study PRJEB26277, sample SAMN04329768) | human gut metagenome | biome: human-associated habitat | host: Homo sapiens | place: USA...
ATGAGGGTGGAGTTGGTGTAGATGGCAAATTCAACATCTTTGTGCTTCTCCGCCAGCTTCAGGATATCGGCCTTGCGCACCAGCGGCTCGCCGCCGGTCAGCATGTACAGGTATACGCCCAGCTCCTTGCCCTCGGTAACGATCTTGTCCATATCCTCAAAGCTGAGGTTGTTCTTGTTGCCATACTCGCCAGCCCAGCAGCCCACGCAATGCATGTTGCAGGCAGAAGTGGGGTCGAACAGGATCAGCCAGGGGATGTTGCACTGATACTTCACGCGGTTCTCGCGGATGGTCTTGGTGCCGCGGAAGAAAGCCTCGTAGCCCAGATTCAGCGCCATGGTGCGGGCCACGTTGGGGTCGGTCTGATCCAGCACACAGTTGATGAGCTTGGACCACTTGCTGTCGGGGTCGGTCAGGGTCTGTCTGGCGTGTTCGTAGGCTTCATCGCTGAACGAACTGCCATAGAACTGCTTTGCAATATCCACCAACTGTCCCACGGTTTTCTGACGGTCTTTATCGGCATGAGAAAGCACCACGTCCACCATTTTACCAACGGCAGCACGCTGCATTTTATGAGTCAGGCTCTCAATAGAAGTATTCATTATCCTTTTCCTCCAAACGGTATTTTTCGGAAATCTCTTTTTCTATTTCTATGCCATTACTCTACCATTCTATCCCACAAGTTTCCATAAACAGAAAAAGCGCCGTGATAGAAAACCCATCACGGCGCGGATTATGATAAAATTTTGTCGTTCTTCCGGTTCAACCGTCCTGTTCCAGATGGATCTTATTGCTGGCAAGGCGGCATAACGCGCGGCGCAGATCGCCCTGCAGCATCCGTCCCATACGTTCTACCATCACAGCGGGCTCGGTCTTCATATCCCGGCGGATCCATTCCAGCACCACGCCCACCAGCGCATATTTGTAAAAATCCACCACAAACTGCTTGTCATCGTCCTGCACGGTGATGTCGCGGCATTCGCGATCCGCAAATTCCTTCAGCATGGGGTCCAGAAGCTTGTACAGATACTGCTCCACCTGTTCACGCCCCACAGAGCGGTATACGTTCAGCACCAGTGTTTTGTTATCCCGGATCTGGTGCAGGATGTCCAGAAATGCTTCGGTCCATGTATCAAAGCTCTGGCAGCCTTCCATCGCCTTGATTGCATCTTCCGTCAGGATCCAGTCCACCAGATCGTAAATATCCTTGAAGTGGTAGTAAAAGGTCATGCGGTTCACGCCGCAGTCCTCGGTGATATCGTTGATCGTGATCTTATTGAGGGGCTTTTCCAGCAGCAGCTTTTTCAGCGATGCTTCCAGTGCCCGCTTCGTTGTTTGTGACACAAAAACCTTCCTTTCCCAACCGTAGAAATTTTTCCCGCTGCGTACGGCGATTGGCAGCTTCGTACATTATAATACCGCAAAAGTCGTTCCGATTGCAAGCATTGATTCTGTCCATTTTGTAAACAAAGAATGCCTTCCTGCGTTTTCACTCCGGCAGTTTCTCGCTTCAAGAGCCGTTTCTCATCCCCCAAACCCCTTCCGGCGGTGTGAAATGCCTGCAAAAGCGGCTTCTTCCGGCAAAAAAGCGGAAAAGGCCCTTGATTTTATATCCCTCTACGCTTAGAATGGGAGCAGACGGCTGTGATTGAAGTGCCGTTTTGAGGGAGGGTACAAACTATGATGGATACCATTGGTTTTCTGGGCTGCGGCAACATGGGTGGAGCTATCGCCCGTGCCGTCTGCAAAGCTGTTGACCCTAAGAAGGTTTTTTTGGCAAACCGCACTGCGGCCAAGGCACAAGCACTGGCCAAAGAACTGGGCTGCAAAACAGCCACCAATGCCGAGGTGGCCGGTGACTGCGACCTGATCTTTCTGGCCGTGAAGCCCCAGATGATGGAAGCACTGCTGGAGCCGCTCAGATTCACGCTGGATGAGCGCCCCAGCCGTTTTGTGCTGTGCAGCATGGCAGCGGGCCTTTCGATCGCCCGCATTCAGGAGCTGGCCGGTGAGGACTTTCCTGTGATCCGCATCATGCCCAATACCCCGGCATCGGTGGGCGAGGGTATGATCCAGTACTGTTCCAGCAATGTCACCGCTGAGGAAGAAGAAGCCTTCCTCAGGATCATGGCTCCTGCGGGCCGTCTGGACGCCGTGCCGGAAAGTCTGATCGATGCCGCCAGCTGCGTTTCCGGCTGCGGCCCGGCATGGGTGTACCAGTTTATTGAGGCTCTGGCCGACGGCGGCGTGGCCTGCGGCCTGCCCCGCGCCAAAGCGCAGGAATATGCCGCGCAGATGGTTCTGGGCAGCGCAAAGCTGGTGCTGGAAAGCGGAAAGCATCCCGGCGAACTCAAGGATGCTGTGTGCAGCCCCGGCGGCAGCACCATTCAGGGCGTGCGCGTGCTGGAAGAGCACGGCCTGCGCGGTGCGGTGATGGATGCCGTGATCGCCTCGTACAATAAGACAAAGGAAATGGGAAAGGGTTAAGGATATCATGCGCATCGTTGTAAAAGTAGGCACTTCTACTCTGGCATACGCCACCGGACGGCTGAACATCCGCCACACGGAACAGCTGGTCAAGGTGCTCAGCGACCTGAAAAACGAGGGCCATGAGGTCATTCTGGTGTCCTCCGGTGCCATTGGCATGGGCGTGGGCAAGCTCTCACTGCCAACCCGCCCAAAGGACACCACCACCAAGCAGGCCTGCGCCGCTGTGGGCCAGTGTGAGCTGATGTACACCTACGACCGGCTGTTCAACGCCTACAATCACACCGTGGCGCAGATCCTGCTCACCGGCGTGGACGTGGAGCACACCGAACGCCGCGTGAACTTTCAGAACACCCTGTCCCGCCTGCTGGAGCTGGGTGCCCTGCCCATCATTAACGAAAACGACACCGTTGCCACCGATGAGATCACCTCCATTGGCGACAACGACACGCTGGCGGCCATTGTGGCCTGCTGCGCCAAGGCTGACATGCTGGTGCTGCTGAGTGACATCGACGGCCTGTACACCGCCAATCCCCACACCCACACGGATGCAAAGCTCATCCCGCTGGTGGAGGAGATCACCCCCGAGGTGATGGCTCTGGCCGATGGTGCCGGTTCGGCCCTTGGCACCGGCGGCATGGCCACCAAGCTGCGCGCTGCCCGCATGGTAACGGGCAGCGGTGCCGATATGGTCATTGCCAACGGCGCACACCCGGAGCTTTTGTACGACATTGCCGCAGGCAGATCCGCAGGCACCCGCTTTGCGGCCCGCAAGGAGGACTGAACACATGACCACACAGGAAATTCTGGAAGCCGCCCGCAGCGCCAAAAGTGCCCTTGCGCTGGCCGATAACACCGCCCGCAACGCGGCCCTGCTGGGCATGGCAGATGCGCTGTGCAGCGCAGACGATCAGGCGGCCATCCTTGCCGCCAACGCTGAGGACATGGCTGCGGCCAAGGGGCACATCAGCGATGTGATGCTGGACCGTCTGGCCCTGACCGCACCGCGCATTGAAGCCATGGCGCAGGGCATCCGGGAGGTTGCCGCTCTGCCCGACCCGGTGGGCCGGGTGCTGAACCGGGTGGAGCGCCCCAACGGGCTGGTGATCGAAAAGACCGCCGTGCCCATGGGCGTGATCGCCATCATCTACGAGAGCCGCCCCAACGTGACCAGCGATGCCGCCGCCCTTGCCATCAAGAGCGGCAATGCCTGCATCCTGCGGTGCGGCAGGGAGGCATGGCGCAGTTCCAACGCCATTGTAGCGGCTCTGCGGGAGGGCCTGCGGGCAAACGGCCTGCCCGAAACAGCGGTCTGCCTGATCGAGGACACCACCCACGCCTCGGCCAACGCCCTGATGACGGCGGTGGGCTATGTGGATCTGCTCATCCCGCGCGGCGGGGCCGGACTCATCCGCGCCTGTGTGGAAAACGCAAAAGTCCCCTGCATCCAGACCGGTACCGGCATCTGCCACATCTTCGTAGATGCTTCTGCCGAGCAGGATAAGGCGCTGGACATCATCGAAAACGCCAAGGCCAGCCGCCCCAGCGTCTGCAACGCGGAGGAGGTGTGCCTGGTGCACCGTGACATTGCGGCAGAGTTCCTGCCCAAGCTGGCCCGGCGGCTGGGCCCTGACCGCACCGCAAAGGGGCTGCACCCGGTGGAGCTGCGGTCGGACCCGTGTGCCGCCGCTATCATCCCCGGCACCCCTGCAGGCCCTGCGGATTTTGACACCGAGTTTCTGGACTACATTCTGGCCATCAAAATCGTGGACAGCGTGGAGGAGGCCATCGGCCACATCGCCGCGCACTCCACCGGCCACAGCGAAGCCATCCTGACCCGGGACGAGGCCCATGCCGCCCTCTTTACGGCGGCGGTGGACAGTGCGGCGGTCTACGTCAACTGCTCCACCCGCTTTACCGATGGCGGGGAGTTCGGGCTGGGGTGCGAGATGGGCATTTCCACCCAGAAGCTCCACGCCCGAGGCCCCATGGGGCTGGAAGAGCTGTGCAGCTACAAGTACATCATTCACGGCAGCGGCCAGATCCGCTGAACCGTTCAATTGCGAAAACATTTTTCCGTTTTTTTCTTACAGGCCGCCGTGGAAGGACAGCGGCCTGTATTTTTGTTTTGCAGGGATGGACTGTTTTTGTTATAGAAACACTTTCGGACCAAAATTTCGAAAATTATTTTTTCGTTTGTGCTATGATGTATTTTTCATTTCTCCATTCTGTACAAAAATAAAGTCGTACTTTTATCGGAAATTAGGGTAAAAATTCTCATTTTCCCCTTGACAACCCATATTTCGACGCGGTAAAACTATATTGGAAAGTATGGGAACAAGTTCGGCGGGGCGCTCTGAAGTGCGCTCGGAACTGTCCTTCTCACAACTGCAATCCATTTCAAACAGATGTCCGCATGACGACACTAGTACAAAGGAGAGAGCGAATTATGACAATTGCCATTCTTGCACATGATTCCCGCAAAGAACTTGCACTTCAGTTCTGCACCGCCTACAGTGGTATCCTGTCCCGGAACACTGTCATTGCCACCGGTACCACCGGCCGGATGCTGAACCAGGCCACCGGCTTGCCAGTTCACTGTTACCTCTCCGGAAAGCTGGGCGGCATTCAGCAGATCACCGCCCGTGTTGCCTGCGATGAAGTGGATCTGGTGCTGTTCTTCCGCGACCCGCTCCGGGCCGACAGCGGCAGCTCCAACGAGCAGAATCTGCTCCGCCTGTGCGATATGCACAGCGTACCCATTGCCACCAACATTGCCACCGCCGAGGTACTGCTCCGCGGCATGGATCAGGGGGATCTGGACTACCGGGAAGGGATGCACCCGCCGGTGATCGAGCCTCTGGCCGCTCCCCGCCGCGCCGTGTGCTGAGGACTGCCTGACATTTTTTGTGTATAGAGGGAAACGTAAAACAGCGCCGCCGAAGCTTTTCATAGCTTCAGCGGCGCTGCATTTTTATGCAGTTTTCAGTTCATTTTCCGGGGAGTGACATCATTCCAGACCGGCCATCTGTTTAACAGCCTTCATGGCGAAGGTCAGGGTGCGGCCCATAGCCACACCGGCCATCAGGCAGGGATAGTTGTTGGCAAAGAAGCTGCCGGACATATCGCCGGTGACATACAGGCCGGGCATCGGCTTGTTGTCGTTGTCCAGAGCCTGACCCTTTTCGTTGATGGCAATGCCCTGCTCAGTGGTCAGCAGAGAGGCACCCAGCCAGCAGCCGTAGAAGGGCGCGGTGCGGATGGCGCTGAGGCGGTAAGCGGGCTTGCCGAAGTCCTCATCGTTCTGCTTGTCGTAGAGCTCGTTGTAGCGCTCCACAGTGGCAAGGAAGGTGTCCTTGGCAGCGCCAGTAAAGCCCATCTTGTCAGCCAGCTCGTCCAGCGTATCGCACTTGAACAATGCACCGGCCTCGATCGCCTCGTCCATCTTACCCTGAATGTACTTCTCGCCGCCGTTGCGGGTCTGGGCAGAGCAGCCGATGGTGTGGAAACGCTTTGCGTCCTCCAGAATGTTGGCATCGCAGATCTGTGCGTAGACGCGGCCCGGCTGGTGGGCGGCAGCGTAGACGATATCGTTGTAGGGGCAGCTCTCGTTGGCAAAGCGCTCGCCGTTGCGGTTCACCTTCAGGAAGGGCTGGGTACCGGGGTTGTACTGGCGGATCTTGCCGGGGAAGGCCTTGCCGCCAAAGGCAGTGTCGCTATCCACATAGCCGCCATCCACGCCGGGGGCAACAACGCCGCGGTCAAACAGCATGGGAGCGGCTTCCTTGTCCAGATTGGCACCGGCCCATACAGCAGCGCGGATGCCGTAGCCCTTGTCGGCGGGGGAGTAGGAGCAGGCGGTGGTCACGCTGGTGCCAAGCGGGTCCAGCTGCTCCATCATGTAGGGGTTGCCGGGGAAACCGCCGCAGGCCAGCAGCACGCCCTTGTTGGCGTTGTAGCGGATAAAGTGGTCATCTTCGGTGCTCTGGGCAATGATACCGGTAATGCGGCCCTCGCTGTTCTTTTCCAGCTTGGCCAGACTGGTCTTGAAGTCCACATCGTAGCCCAGCTCCTGAATGTACTGCAGCAGCAGCTCATTACGGGGCAGGCCGGATGCGCTCTCGCTGGCCATGTAGTTGTGCTCCTGCACAGGGTAGAGGTAGTCGGTGTTGTGCTCGGCATTCTCTGCAGGCCATGCAGCCTCGCTGCCGGAGGTGAAATCGCATACCCAGCCGTACTTATCTTCCAGAATGCTGCGCATGAAGTCGTGCATGGCGGCAGACTCGTTGATCCAGGTCTTGACAACGCGCTGATCGCACTTGCCGGAGGCGTAGCGGGAGATCTCGCTCAGCAGTTTTGCCTTATCGGTGGCGGGTTCGCCAGCCTCCTTAGCGGCAGCAGAATCAACAGCGCCGTACCAGTGACGGGTGTCCTGCACGTTGGCGTTCTGCTCGATAACACGGAAGTTCAGGCCGTTGGCAGCAGCATAGGCGGCAGCAAACATACCGCCGTTGCCTGCACCCACAATGAGGATGTCGGTGTCCACGGTCTCAGTGATGGCAGTCTCGTCGATATCAGGCTCTTTGCCCAGCCAGTCGTTTGCGTCGCCTGTGGGCAGCTGCACGCTGGACACCACAGCCTCACCCTTTGCCTGTGCATAGCAGCTCTTGGCGGCCTTCATCACAGCATCGGAGGTGATGGTAGAGCCGGAAACGCCGTCGATTTCGGCAGAACCGGCAGAAAGCAGCTGCTCACGCAGCTCATCGGCAGCGGCAGCGCCGAAAGAAGCGGTCTCGCCGGAGGTGTCCACCACCACGTCGGTGACAGCGCTGTCGGAGAAGGTCATGGTGACCTTGACGGTGGAGGAGATGCCCTCGGCGGTGCCCTCGTAGGTGCCGGGGATGTACTGACCGGCAGCACCGGAGGCAGTGGAGCTGGAGGCGGAATTGCAGGCAGCCAGTGCGCCGGCAGTGACACCGCTCATGGCGGCGGCAACGGCGATCTTCAGAAAGCCCTTGCGGGAAATCTTGTTCATAGGTACGCTCTCTTTCTCTTTTCTCTTCTTATCGTGCAGCAGGGTAAAAACCACTTTGCTGAATCTTTAACAATTGTAGCGTAGAGTGACGCACTTTACAATTCAATTATGTTATATTATAATTTAGGAAATCCTAATGCAAGAAAGCGAGGATGCGCAGATGAACCAGAGTGCACTGGAAGGATTTGTGAAGATCGTAGAGATGGACAGTTTTTCGGCAGCAGCAGAGGCACTGTATCTTTCGCAGTCGGCGCTTTCGCAGCAGATCCGCACGCTGGAGGGGCAGCTGCAGTTTGAACTGTTTCAGCATGTACCGCGCCGGGTGATCCTGACCCCGGCAGGCCGGGACTTTTACCCCAAGGCAAAGCAGCTGGTGGCCTTATATCAGGAGGCGGTGCGCCATGCCCGTGCGGTACAGCAACAGGAAAATCCGCCGGAACGGCATCTGGTCATTGCATGGAGCCATGAGGCCATGCGGATGTTCGGATACGACCTGTTTTCTCTGACGAACGAGCTGTGTCTGCAATACACGTCTATTATGATGCAGTGCGCCAGCCGCAGCGAGGTCTGGCGCAGCCTGAAAAAAGGGGACGCGGATCTTTCTTTCCAGTTGGAAAGTGCGGAATTTTACGCGCAGGGGTTCACTTTCATCCCGCTGCTTTATGTGCCGGAGCTGTGCATTCCCATCCACCCGCCCGCCGATATGCCGGTGGGCAGGCTGAGTCTGGAGCAGGCGCTGCAATACCGCTGGCTGCCCGTCAAAGAGATGTACCAGACTGTCTACGAGACCAGCCTGCTGCAGGAGGGGCTGGAGCGCGGAGTGAACTTTACGCCGGTGGGCGGCATCCGCAGCGCATCCTATGGGGATCCTGCGCTCAAGATGGTTCCTGCAGTCTATTACCGCAGACCGGATCTCAGCTTTGCGCGGGTACTGGACTGGGGCAGGGGACACCGGTTCGGCATCGTGCTGGGACAAAAGCGCGGGGACCCGTTGGTGATGGCCTATGTCCGCGCTTTGCAGCAGCTGCTGCCGTCCCTCTCGGAAAAGCTGTTCGGCCTGAAGCTGGAACCGGTGGAAGAATAAAGAAAAAAGAAAACCCTCTCAGGCGCATTCGCGCCAGCTCTCCCGAAGGGAGAACTCTATTGCAGCTGACCGGTAACTGCTGAAAAGCTCCCCCTCTCGGGGGAGCTGGCATCGCGTAGCGATGACTGAGAGGGTAAACAAATAGCACCTGCTGCCTTCGGAAAGGAAGGCGGCAGGTGCTATTTTTGTGCTTATACTGCGATGACGGGCAGCTTACTCCACCACGTCCTCGAACTGGCTGTTGTACAGATCGGCGTAGAAGCCGCCTGCTTCGATCAGCTGGTCGTGGGTGCCCTGCTCCGCAATATCGCCATCTCGCATCACAAGGATGAGGTCGGCATCCCGGATGGTGGAAAGACGGTGTGCGATCACAAAGCTGGTGCGGCCCTCCATCAGGCGGTCCATGGCGGTCTGGATGCGCTGCTCGGTGCGGGTATCCACACTGCTGGTGGCCTCGTCCAAAATCAGGATGCGGTTATCTGCCAGAATGGTGCGGGCGATGGTGAGCAGCTGCTTCTGGCCCTGACTCACGTTGGAAGCGTCTTCGTTCAGCTCCATCTGGTAGCCGCCGGGCAGGGTGCGGATGAAGTGGTCGGCGTTGGCAGCCTTGGCGGCGGCGATCACTTCTTCGTCGGTAGCATCCAGACGGCCATAGCGGATGTTCTCCATGATGGTGCCCTTGAACAGCCATGTGTCCTGCAGCACCATGCCGAAGCCCTCGCGCAGAGCGCTGCGGTCAAAGTCCCGCACATTGTGGCCATTCAGGGTGATGGAACCGGAATCTACATCATAGAAGCGCATGAGCAGCTTGACCATGGTAGTTTTGCCCGCGCCGGTAGGGCCGACGATAGCCACCTTCTGGCCGGGCTTGACCTCACAGCTGAAATCGTGGATGACGGTCTTGTCCGGGGTGTAGCCGAAGCGGACATGACTGAATGTCACCTGACCGTTGATGCAGGCAGGGTCCGCGCGGCGGGCCGGGTCTGCCTGCTGATCCTCTTCCGGCTCGTTCAGAAACTCGAACACCCGCTCAGCGGCAGCGGCCATGCTCTGCAGCATGTTGGACACCTGAGAAAGCTGCTGGATGGGCTGGGTGAAGTTCTTGACGTACTGGATGAAGGCCTGAATGTCACCGATGGTAATGGTGCCGTTTGACGCAAAAATGCTGCCCACGATGGCCACTGCCACATAGCCCAGATTGCCCACAAAGTTCATAATGGGCATCATCAGGCCGGAGAGAAACTGGCTCTTCCATGCGGATTCGTACAGCTTATCGTTGGCGGCGTTGAAGTCGTTCAGCACCACGGCCTCGCGGTTGAAGGCTTTGACCACGTTGTGGCCGGAGTAGACTTCTTCCACCTGACCGTTCACAACGCCCAGAATGGCCTGCTGTGCCTTGAAGTATTTCTGGCTGAACTTGACCACGATGAGCACCAGCACCAGCGAGACCGGCAGGATCAGCAGGGCGATCAGGGTCATCTTCGGGCTGATGGACAGCATCATGACCAGCACGCCGATCATGGTGGTCACACTGGTGATGAGCTGGGTGATGCTCTGGTTCAGGCTCTGGCCCAGCGTGTCCACATCGTTGGTGATGCGGGACAGCACCTCGCCCACGGTGCGCTTTTCAAAGTAGGCAAGGGGCAAGCGGTTGATCTTTTCGCTGATCTGCTTGCGGAAGTCGTAGCAGACTTTCTGGGAAAGGCCGGTCATGAGCCAGCCCTGAATAAAGCTGAAGGCGCTGCTCAGCAGGTACATGCCCAGCAAAAACAGCAGGATGCGGCCGATATACACAAAGTCGATGCTGCCGGTGCCGCGCAGCTTGGCGATCCAGCCGGTGGCAAGAGCCGTGGTGGCCTTTGCCAGCACCTTGGGGCCTGCAATATTGAAGATGGTAGAAAGAATGGCAAATACAATGGCGGTAACGAGCGAAAGGCGGTAGCGGCCAAGGGTGCGCACAAGCTGCAGCAGGGTGCCCTTGAAGTCCTTGGCGCGTTCGGTCGTCATGCGTCCGGGTCTTGGCATATCACTCACCCTCCTTTTCGGTATTCAGAGATTTGAGGTCCAGCTCCTTCTGGCTCAGCTGGCTGCGGGCGATCTCCTGATACTCCGGGCAGGAAGCCATCAGCTGGGCATGGGTGCCCTTGCCCACCAGACGGCCTTCGTCCAGCACCAGGATCTGGTTTGCGTGCAGCACAGTGGAGATGCGCTGTGCCACAATGATAACGGTAGCGTTATCGGTCTGGGCTTTCAGTGCACGGCGCAGGGCAACATCGGTCTTAAAGTCGAGGGCAGAAAAGCTGTCGTCGAACAGATAAATTTTGGGGTCCTTGGCAATGGCGCGTGCAATGGAAAGGCGCTGCTTCTGGCCGCCGGACACATTGGAGCCGCCCTGCGCAATGGGGCTTTGGTAGCCCTCGGGCTTTGCGTCGATGAACTCGGTTGCCTGCGCAATGGCAGCAGCCTTTTTCACATCGGCATCGGTGATGTGCTCCCCGCCGAACTTCAGGTTCGAGTCGATGGTGCCGCTGAACAGCACGCCCTTCTGGGGCACATAGCCCAGCAGGTCGTGCAGCTGTGCCTGCGGCATATTGCGCACATCGATGCCGTCCACGGTCACGCTGCCGCCGGTGACATCATAAAAGCGGGGGATGAGGTTGAGCAGGGTGGATTTGCCGCAGCCGGTAGAGCCGATGATGGCGGTGGTTTCGCCGGGCTTTGCGGTAAAGCTGATGTGCTCCAGCGCATCGCTGTCCGCACCCGGGAAGCGGAAGCTCACATCGTGGAACTCTACCTCACCCTGCCAGTTTTCGTGCTCCTGCGCGGGCTTTGCAGCAGCTTCGTCCGGGTCGTTGATGGTGGCTTTGGTGCGGATCACCTCGTCGATGCGCTCCGCAGCCACACCGGCGCGGGGCAGCATGACGGCCACCATGGCCAGCATCAGGAAGGACATGACGATCTGCATGGTGTAGGTGATGAATGCAATCATCTCGCCCACCTGCATGGTGCCGTTGTCCATGGCCTTGCCGCCGAACCAGACGATCAGCAGGCTGGTGCCGTTCATGATGAGGGTCATAAAGGGCATCATGGCAACCATGGCATGGTTGGTGAACAGCTGGGTGCTCATCAGGTCTTTGTTGGCCTTGTCGAAGCGCTCCTCCTCAAACTTTTCACGGCTGAAGGCACGCACCGGCATGATGCCGGTCAGAATCTCGCGGCTGACGAGGTTCAACCGGTCCACCAGCTTCTGCATGATCTTGAACTTGGGCATGGCCACACTCATCAGGAAGAGGATGAGCAGCAGCAGAACGGCCACATCCAGCACGATGATCCAGGAAAGGCCGGTGCTGCTGTTCAGCACATGCAGCACGCCGCCAATGCCCAGAATGGGCGCATAGGCCACCATGCGCAGCAGCATGACGCAGACGAACTGCACCTGCTGGATGTCGTTGGTGGTGCGGGTGATGAGAGATGCGGTGGAAAAATTCTCGATCTCTGCATTGGAGAACCCGATGACGCTGGCAAAGGTCTCACGGCGCAGGTCGCGGCCAATGGCGGCGGACACACGGGAGGCGAGGAAGCCCACCGCAATGGACACAGCCACCATCAGCAAAGTCAGGCCCAGCATCTGGCCGCCTACGCGGTAAAGGTAGCGCATCTGCACATCGTGGGCAATGCCCTGTGCCTCGTATTCCAGCTGCACCAGCAGCATGGACTGGCTTTTGAGGTTCTCCATCAGGGTATCATCCAGACTGGCAAAAGCACCGGCCAGCTGCTGCTGGACAGCTTCGCGGGTGAAGCCGGGCATCTGGCTCATAGCGGCAAACTGGGCGCATACGGCGTCCAGATCTTCGGCAGTGGGGGTGACGGTCTCGCTATCCGTGGTGGTGCTCTCAGAGGATGCCGCCTGCATGTCAGCAAGACCGGTCATGCCCATGGTGTCCTGCCCGGCGGGGGCGTTCGCTGCCTGCGCGGCGGCCATATACAGCACGATGTCCGGCGTGGTGACGGCATCCTCCAGCGCGGTGCGCTCGTCATCGGTCAGGTCGGTGCGCAGCTTCAGCACGCCGTCGTCCTGAAGATAATACCCGTAGGCGTTCTGGAGCGCATCGGCGTCCTCTTCGCTCATCAAAAGCGTGAGGGCGTCCAGCGTGCTCTGGCGTATCGTTTCCGGCAGGGGGCTTTCAATGCCGCCCTGCTGGATGCCGGTGTCCACGATCCTGCTGGTGTAGTCCGGCAGCGAAAGATCGCAGTACGCCTGCACGAACAGCAGCGAGAACACCACAAGACAGACGGCCCAGTGCCGGGCCAGCTGCTTGAAAATTTTCGTCATAGTTCGGTTCTCCCTTCGTTGTTTTTTGCTTCACGGGAAGCGTTTTCCGCAAGAATGGCATCCATCAGTGCGCCGCGCAAAGTATTCATCTGCTGCACCTGCTCCGGTGTCAGCCGGGCCATCACGCAGGCAAAATAATCGCTGAGTGCATCCTCACACCGGGCACAGGCGGCGTAGCCCTCCGGCGTGATGCGCACCAGCGTTTTGCGCCGGTCAGCCGGGTCTGCTTCGCGCAGAACAAGGCCGTCCTGTTCCAGCTGGCGCAGGCTGCGGCTGATGGCTGGCAGAGGCTGGTGTGCCTCCCGGGCAAAATCGGAAACATACACCGCTCCGTTCTGCCCGCGGGTACTGATCGTGTGAGCCAGACCCTCCAGCATGGGAAAGTGGCACTTGGGACAGCCCCGCAGAGCCGCCTTCATGCCGGCCCGGGACGCCTTGCTCAGCCGTCCAAAAAAATGGCACAGACCGTGAAAGCTCGCGGCGGCTTCGGTCTCGTTCAACATTCTATCCCTCCTCATTGCAAAATGCTTAACAGCTGTTAACTATTAACGCCTGACAATAATATTCCTCCGGCACCCAGAATGCAAGGGCAGTTTAGGATAATTTTAAAAAAGTTCACAAAAAGGGGAGAACGGCAGAAAGCCTGAACCGCCCGGCAGCTGCATAAATAGAATAAGAAACGTTTCTGCGGGAGGGGCGGCGGCAGTGGAACAGAACCTGACAAGAATTTTTACACTTTTTGGCGGCTTGGCACTGTTTTTATACGGCATGGATGCGCTCAGCCACAGTCTGGAAACAGCGGCAGGCAGCCGCCTGAAAAGCCTGCTGGCCGCTGTGACCGGCAGCCCGGTGCGGGGCGTGCTGGCGGGGGCTGCGGTCACGGCGGTGCTGCAAAGCAGCTCGGCAGTCACGGTGATGGTGCTGGGCTTTGTAAGTGCGGGCCTGCTGACCCTGCGGCAGGCGGTCCCGGTGATCTTTGGCTGCAACATCGGAACCACCATTACCGCACAGCTGCTGGCCTTCCGGCTGGAAGATGTGCGCGGCCTTGTGCTGCTGGCCGGGCTGCTGCTCTGCTTTGTCTGTGCGGGGCGGAAGGGCCGGGCTATTGGCCGGGCGGTGTTCGCCTTTGGCCTGCTGTTCGAGGGCATTGCCGATATGGGCACTGCCATGGAACCGCTGGCGCAAAGCCCGGTGTTCGTGCACTGGCTGGGTCGGGTGCGGCAGCACCCATGGCTGGGGCTGCTGGCGGGGCTTGGCATGACCCTGACAGTGCAGAGCAGCTCGGCTACCATTGCCTTGCTGCAGAACTTTGCAGCTCGCCCCGGGCTGGACGGCAGCAGTCTGTTGGGTCTTGCTGGTGCGCTGCCGGTGCTGCTGGGCGATAACATCGGCACCACCATCACGGCAGTGCTGGCATCCTTGAGCGCAAGCCGGGACGCAAAGCGGGTGGCTGCGGCCCATGCAGTGTTCAATCTGACCGGCGCGGCGGTATTCTGCGCCGGTCTGCCGTTGTATGTGCGGCTGACGGCTGCACTTTCGCCCAAAGGGCCGGAGCTTGCCGTGATCGCCCGGCAGATCGCGAATGCGCACACCTTGTTCAATGTGGTGTGCACGCTGGTGTGGCTGCCGCTGACCCCGCTGATGGTGCGGTTTGTGTGCCGCCTTGTGCCGGACCGGGCAGTGCGGTAAGTTTTTACTGGACAAACATACCAATTGCGCATATACTGAAAGGGATGAAACCTACTGCGGAACAAAAAGGAAACATTGCTATGCGACAGAAAATCGGAAGAGTGTGTATGGTGCTGGGCGCGCTGCTGATCCTTGCGGCAGCAGCCCTGCTGGCCTATAACAAGTGGGATGCATCCCGTGCAGACAAGGCCTCGCAGGAGGTGCTGGGCGAGCTGGAGCAGACCCTGAACGCTGCCATTGAGGAAAAGGCAAAATCGGATACCGTGGCGCTGCAGCCGGAGCTGGACCCCACGCAGGAAATGACCGTGACCGAACTGAACGGCTGGGATTACATCGGCTATCTGTCCATTCCGTCCATCGGGCTGGAACTGCCGGTGATGAGCCAGTGGAGCTATGCGGGCCTGAAAATCGCACCGGGCCGTTACTCCGGTTCCACCTATGCGGATAACATGGTGGTCTGCGCCCACAACTATGCAAAGCATTTCAGCCCCATCAAGTGGTTGACCGAGGGCGCGCAGGTCTATTTTACGGATATGGACGGTATGCGCTGGACCTACGAGGTCTCCTATGTGGAAAACCTGCAGCCCACGCAAATTGAGGAAATGACCGAAAAGACGGAGGAGTCCGATGAATGGGATCTGACCCTCTTTACCTGCACCACCGGCGGCAGCGCCCGGTGCGCTGTGCGGTGCGTGCGGACGGGCTACCCGGCACTCACAACGGAGACCGCAGAATAAGATGCAAAAAATCCCCTGTGCACTGGCACAGGGGATTTTTCATATCCGGTATTCAGTGGGCGGTGCCCGCCTTCACAGGGGATTACTTGCTCTGAATGTACTCGTCAATGGCCTTTGCAGCAGCCTTGCCTGCGCCCATGGCCTTGATGACGGTGGCTGCGCCGGTCACGGCATCGCCGCCGGCGTACACACCATCGCGGCTGGTTTTGCCGTCGTCGCCGTCGGTAACGATGCAGCCGTGCTTGTTGGTCTCCAGACCCGGGGTGGTGGAGCGGATCAGCGGGTTGGGGCTGGTGCCCAGACTCATAATGACCGTGTCCACATCCAGCTCGAACTCGCTGCCCTTCTTTTCGATGGGGCGGCGGCGGCCGGAAGCATCGGGCTCGCCCAGCTCCATCTCCACGCAGGTGATGGACTTGACAAAGCCCTCGTCGTTGGCGTGGATCTCCACAGGGTTGCACAGGGTCTTGAAGATGATGCCCTCTTCCTCGGCGTGCTCCACCTCTTCCTTACGGGCGGGCAGCTCAGCCATGCCGCGGCGGTAGACGATGTACACGGTCTCGGCACCCAGACGCAGGGCGCTGCGGGCAGCGTCCATAGCCACGTTGCCGCCGCCCACAACGGCGACCTTTTTGCCGGTGCGGATGGGGGTCTTGCTGGTGGGCAGATAAGCCTTCATCAGGTTGGAGCGGGTCAGGAACTCGTTGGCAGAGTAGACGCCCTTCAGGCTCTCGCCGGGGATGCCCATGAAGCGGGGCAGACCGGCACCGGAGCCTACGAACACGGCCTCGTAGCCGTACTCGTCCATCAGCTCGTCGATGGTGAGCACCTTGCCAATGACCATATTGCACTCAAAATCAACGCCCATCTTCTTCAGGCCGTCGATCTCCTGCTGCACGATGGCCTTGGGCAGACGGAACTCAGGGATGCCGTACATCAGCACGCCGCCGGCCACATGCAGGGCCTCGTAAACGGTGACCTTATAGCCAAGCTTTGCCAGATCGCCTGCGGCGGTCAGGCCGGCAGGGCCTGCGCCGATGATGGCCACCTTGTGGCCGTTCCATTCGGGCACGATGGGGGCGGTGTGCACATTCTCACGGTGCCAGTCGGCAACAAAGCGCTCCAGGCGGCCGATGCCCACCGGCTCGTTCTTGATGCCGCGGGTGCACTTGCCCTCGCACTGGCTCTCCTGCGGGCATACACGGCCGCAGACAGCGGGCAGGGAAGAGGAGCGGTTGATCACCTGATAAGCGGCTTCAAAGTCGCCCTCGGCCACATGGCCGATGAACTCGGGGATATCGATGCCCACAGGGCAGCCGGTCTGGCAGGGTTTGTTCTTGCAGTGCACGCAGCGCTTTGCTTCGTTCACGGCCATTTCTTCGGTGTAGCCCAGAGCAACTTCCTTAAAGTTCTTGTTGCGCACATTGGGGTCCTGCGTAGGCATGGGGCACTTCTTCGGGTCCATATTGAAAGCCATCTTATTTTACCTCCTGATTGAGCAGATTGCATGCCGCTTCACGGGCGTGTGCCTCAAACGGGCGGTACATGGTGCCGCGGGCCATTGCCTCATCAAAATCCACCAGATCGCCGTCAAAGTCGGGGCCGTCCACGCAGGCGAACTTGGTCTCGCCGCCAACGGTCAGGCGGCAGCCGCCGCACATGCCGGTGCCGTCGATCATGATGGGGTTCATGGAAACGATGCTCTTCAGGCCATGCTTCTGGCAGGTCTTGACCACGAACTTCATCATGATCAGCGGGCCGATGGTGATGACCAGATCGTACTGGTTGCCGGCGGCCACCAGCTCGTCCAGTGCAGCGGTAACAACACCCTTGGTGCCATAGCTGCCATCGTCGGTCATAATGCGCAGCTCGTCGCTGCAGGCTTTGAACTCGTCCTCAAGGATCAGCAGGTCCTTATTGCGGAAGCCCACCACGCTGTGCACCACACAGCCCTGCTCGTGCAGCTCACGGGCAATGGGCAGAGCGATGGCGCAGCCTACGCCGCCGCCCACGACACATACCTTCTTCAGGCCTTCCACCTCGGTGGCGCGGCCCAGCGGGCCTACAAAGTCGTGGACACTCTGGCCCACCTGCAGGCTGTTCAGCTCCATCGTGGTACCGCCCACGATCTGGAAAATGATATCCACAGTGCCCTTTTCGCGGTCGTAACCGGCCACGGTCAGGGGGATGCGCTCGCTGTCCTCAAACGGGCGCACAATGATAAACTGGCCCGGCTTTGCCTTTTTGGCGATCAGCGGGGCTTCAATGACCATCTTCGTCACGGTGGGATTCAGCGCGACTTTTTCAGTGATCTTATACATTGTGTTTGCTCCTTTATGCTGGCTTTTCCTATTTCTGCGCACGAAAACGCGCCTGTATGCCCTCAGCGGCATAACAGACGCAGCTCTTACAGGCGACAAAATGACACTTTCCATTATAATAGTTTACAAAAGGGAAAGCAAATCAATTTTCTTCGTGTATGTCATGGCAAACTTGAATGATGACACAGGTAAAGCCCGCAAAAGTGAAGTCTTTTGAATACAGACAGGCGGGTTTCCAACTTTTTTGCAGAAAATGCAAATTTGTGGTTGACAATTTCCGGGCGGTACGGTATAATAATCAGCGTCGCCGGTAAACAGTCCGGCACAAACACATGGAATGTGCGGCCGTAGCTCATCTGGTAGAGCGCCACCTTGCCAAGGTGGAGGTAGCGAGTTCGAGCCTCGTCGGCCGCTCCA
>ENA-ORLM01001184-ORLM01001184.1-human-gut-metagenome-genome-assembly--contig:-NODE-1184-length-17944-cov-185.919069_pt1 | contig 17944 bp, 9 predicted proteins | sample MGYA00243063_ERZ508815 | MGnify/ENA primary metagenome ERZ508815 (study PRJEB26277, sample SAMN04329768) | human gut metagenome | biome: human-associated habitat | host: Homo sapiens | place: USA...
TAAGAATCTGAGCAATACATAAAAAATATAATAGCGGAGATATTGATGACAAATATCACCATAATAAATCCCAGAACTGCTTGGAAGAGCGATTCTGGGATTTTTTATACCATTTGTTTAATATTTATATTATATAGATTCTACATCATCGTACACATTATTATATATAGTACGATGCGAGCATTGTAAAACGCCTCATCTATTACTTGATAACCATCTTTTTACCATTCTTGATGACAACGCCCTTATAGTTCTTACCTACCTGCTGACCAGCGAGGTTGAAGCACTTGCCATCCTTAGCTACATTTGCACTCTCAATATTAGAAATGCCTGTAGTAGGCTCTTCTACAATTTCAAATGTAGCAGCTTTCTGGTAACCTGGATAGTGAACAGTCTTAGTAACATCATACTCACCAACTGTTGCATCATCAAAATTCTCTGTTGAAAGGAGGTTGCCATCTGCATCATACACCTTAATGCTACCAATATAGATGACTGCATCCTTAGGCATCTTTCCTACATTCAGCAAGAGTGCAGTAGCTGCATACTCATAATCCTTCAAAATTTCCGGATTACAAGTTTCGGTATTACCATTTGTATGATCTATCTTCATTCCTTCCTTTGCAGTACAGTGGGAGTGACAAGTAACCGTGGTCTTACCAGGGAAGTTTATTACTGCCTCTGACTTTTTATTAGTCAAGGTAAGTTCCTCAGTATAACTGAACACTGCAGAATTATTCCACACATCCTTATGATCAGTTTGGATATCATCAATAGCCTCTGTTCCGATTTTGAATTCGGTACCAGCTGTAGTGTACACATCAAACTTCACGACATCAGCCTTGCCCTTCTCTACATTCTTAAGGTTGATAAAACACTGGCTGTCCCAAGGATTAGCCTTGTCAGCGGTGCTAGTAATCTTCAGCACCTTGTTAGCTGCACTCACGTTAACTGCCATCAAGGCAGCAGCAATCAAAGTAAAAATCTTTTTCATACGCTTTTAATTTTAAGTTTATTGATAATAATTGTTCATTCGTGGAACGAGAAATGTTTCTCATTTCCGCTTGCAAAAGTAACAGAAAAGGCTGAAAAAGACTTTGCGTGGTATAACAAATACTTTGTGAGAAGTACCAAATAGGTTTGATAGCCAACATTATAACGAAAATGATACACCATCAAACCTATTTGAAGAGGAAATCAGGAAAAGTCAAATAAACAAATATTCCAGATTCCCCAAATGTTTAGTCAAAACAGAGGAAAAATATACAGATGAGCCTAATACATCACGTCCTTCTCTGGGAAGCCAAATTAAAGATTTTGGCACGAAAACGCACTTTTTCTCGAAAAAAAAGTGAGAAAAAGTGCGTTTTCGTGCCAGTTTAAGGAAAAATATCGTAATTTTGCAGTCGAACCAAAACATTAGAAGTATGAAAGCAGATTTAATAATCGGACGAGATAAAGAAAAGGCAGAGCTTCAACGTTGTATAGACTCAGATCGCTCTGAACTTGTTATCGTTTATGGTAGAAGACGTGTCGGCAAGACTTATCTAGTAGATGAATTCTTTGGTCGGAAGTACGACTTCACTTTCGTTGGAGGACACAATCTCCCCCAACGCACCCAATTGCGCAGTTTTGCCAAAGCATTAAAACAAGCCATGGGCGAGACATCAGCTCGCAAATTATCAGATTGGTTTGATGCCTTTGATGTTTTGGAAGAATATCTGTCATCCTTGCCAGAAGACCGCAAAAAGATAATCTTTGTAGACGAAATGCCTTGGATAGATTCCTTGCGTTCCGACTTCACCCCAGCATTTGAAAACTTTTGGAATGGATGGGCAGCCCGTCGTCGCGATATAGTTTTCATCGCTAGCGGTTCTGCCACATCATGGATGGTAGACAAGCTCATAGAAAACCAAGGAGGTCTGCATGCTCGCATCACTTGCCAGATATATTTACGCCCATTTACTTTGTATGAGACAGAACTATACCTAAAATCGCGGGGATGCTCTTGGGATCGCTTCCAGATAGCCCAATGCTATATGTTCTTTGGAGGCATTCCTTTTTATCTGAGTTTAATAGATCCAAGTCTTAGCCTTGTACAGAATGTTGATGCCCTGTGCTTTAACAAGGGAGGGGCACTAAGACAAGAATTTGACGAATTATATGGAGCCTTATTTACTCATGCAGACAATTACATCAAGGTGGTCAGGCTCTTGGCTAATCATAAAGGCGGCATGACAAATGCAGAAATTGCTAAAGCAGCCAAACTGGACGGAAAGAAGTTGTGCCAGATATTAAAGAATCTGGAGAGATGTGACTTCATCATGAAGTTCAGATATTATGGCAAGAAGACGCAAAACCGCCTATATAAGTTGACAGACTTTTATACCTTATTTTATTTAAAGTATATAGAGCCCAATATCGACTCCTTTGATGAGCAATGGTGGAGCAAGCATTATCTCTCTCACAGTGTTGAGGCATGGCAAGGTTTAACTTTCGAATTACTCTGTTTGTTCCATATCAGCCAAATACGCACGGCATTGAATATTGGTGGCGTGGCTAGCGAGGCTTACATTTGGTTTGACAAGGCAGACAAAACCAAGAATCAGAGAGGAGCACAAATAGATCTCATCATAGAGCGTGCCGACCGAGTCATCAACCTCTGCGAGATGAAATTTAGTCAAGCCCAATACAAAATTTCAGCAGATTATGAGATAAAGCTGCGCAATAGGATGGAATTATTCAGAGACCGAACCCATTGCACAAAATCATTGGTAAATACCTTTGTCACAACATTTGGTGTTGCCAATGGCATCCATTCAAGTATAGTAAACAGCGAAGTCACACTAGACAATCTCTTTCAAGAATGACACATAGGAGAAAGAGAATATTTTCATCATTAAAAAAATGCAAAAAGGTTGACCGTGTCATCACAACACAGCCAACCTTAACGACTAACATCTTTTTTCGGTTAATCTTTGTATGATAAACCTAAAACTAATGTCTTTTAGAGTAATTACTTGGCTTCCTTCCAATATTCTGGAGCACCAAGGCCTGCAGCAAAACCTGCATAGGTATGCTTGCGATAATAATCCAAATCCCAGAGGCCTACTGGCAAACCAGGACGCCAACCACTATTGGCAGGACTGTCAGTAGCACACCACTGGCAGATACCCCACTGCTGCTCCTTAGGAACAATCTCAAGATATTTCTTGACGATAAACTCGTAGTAAGCACGCATTGCCTTGTGCTGTTCCTCGGTCATATCAGTAGTCTTTACTTGGATATATGGGTCTTTGCTGTTCTTATCCACGTTCGGAACCTCCAAGCCCATATCCAACTCAGAAATACGAACCAACCTACCTGTACTAACCATCCGGTTGAGCATGTTCACGTAAGCATCCTCTCTTTTTTTCTGCTCAACAGGATCCATGCAGCATGAAACGTGCATCTGACTGCCAATACCATCAATCTTGGTAACGCCGTCCTTCTCCCACTTCTCAATCCAGTGAATCAAGCTCTTGAGCTTCTTGTTATCGTCGTAAGCAGTTTCGAGGTTATAATCATTGATGAAGAGCTTCAACTCCTCAGGATTTCCACCAGCATCAGCAAAGCCCTTGCGAGCTGCAGCTACAGCAGTGCGAACATAATCAAGGTCACCCAGGTAATCCTGCCAGTAGAATTTGTTCTTGGCATCATCTGGAGAAACTGTACCACGTGTGGCAGACTGGAGATCGTAGTAACCATCGCCATCAATATCTTTACCAGAGATAGACTCGTTTACAACATCCCAAGCCTTCACCTTACCCTCGGTAGCTGCCATCATGCCGTAAATCCAATTCTGCAAAACAGGAGTAAGTATTTCCTTCTTTTCCTCAGGAGTCAAAGGTTTAGTATTGGATTTTTTGACCTGACAAACCTTAACAGAATGTACATCCAAAGTAGCATCTGCTGTCTGTGGTTTCAAGATAATATCATAATTACCTCCAGCAATATTAGGCATCTGAAGTTTTACGTTATGACGACCAGCAGAAACAGGTACACTTACAGTAATAGCCTGATCACTGGCACCCCAACCATTCTGCATAGTCAATTCTACTCCACTAGCATCCTTGGAAGAAGTCATATCCAAATAAACCACATAATTACCCTCAGAAAGCAGATTATCGCCACCTGTCATAACAAAGAACTGAGACCAAGTTCCTGTTGGAACAAAATGGATAGCACCATTCACAACAGGTGGTTCACATCCCATAGCAAAGAATGGGAAAGGTCCATCAGTATAGGTTTGCTTATGAACTTCATTTTCTATATCTATAGCACCCGCACCAGCTACATTACCAATCTTATAGTTGACCTCTACCCAAGAAACTTTGGTCCAGTGAGAAATATCATTTTCATCAAAGGTAGAGTTTACTACAAGATTATGGTCAGAGCCCTTTTCCTTCAATACAAAATTATCAAAATAGAGAGTACCGCCAATCTTTCCGAAACAGAAACGCATACGGTCAATATCCGCATTCGGCGTAAAAGAGAAGCTATTATCAATAGCACTTTCAGCTACAGTAAATGAACCTGCTCCATACTGTGTATCAGAACCATTTTTCTTACCAGGCCAGAAATCAATCGTTCCAGGATTAGTTCCCCTTACATTAAGTGAAATCTCGTAAGTTGTACCAGCTTTAAGAGGCTCATCCAAATCATAGTAGATTTCATAATCCCAGGTATTGGCCTTAGGATCGCCACTTGTAATGATAAGACCAGGATTATTCTCAGCAGGAGGTAACTCCTTATCTGCAATCAGTCGCTTCAGATACTTGTTAGGCTGCTGTTCATGCCAAGCCAAGGTATGACCATAAACCGAAAGGCCTGCATCGGTAGCTTTCTTAACATATTCACTTACATTATCAAAATTCATGCGACCATCATCAGCAACACAAGAAGCCATCTTCATGGCGTTGCCGGCTACAGTCTCATTGAAATTGCTACCAGCAAGACAATATACAAGTCCCTGCTTGTTGAATTCGGCTGCTTCGAGCGCAATGCCCAACTTAAAGTTGGGATTGCACTTGCCGGCAGCTTTCATATCTTCCACGTATTTCTTCAAAGGCTCGTAGTTATTCAGATACTGATAATCCTTCAAATTCTTGGTCATATCAGTTCTGTACTCCGAGAACTTGTCATCAGCACAAGAAGACAAAGCCAAGAGAGCCATCAAGCCTAAACCTAAATTAATATTTTTCAATTTCATAATAATCAAATTATTAGAATGACACTTATCTATCAAGAATACTACTTCCTGATATACTGAGGACTGAATTGAACAATACCATTGGTGTTACCACGAGTCTGGGCAACAAACTGATCGGATGTTTCCAAAACAATGCCTGAACCGAAATCAACCTTGTAATTGAGAGTCAGGATGTCACGATCCTTGTTACCCCAAGCCAACTTTGCTCCCTTTTCTACAAACTTACCTGTACCAGAAGCAGTCTTGCCCTCTGTATCAGAAGTAACGGTACAATTACCATTATCATCGAACGTAAGTTTCAAGTTGCAAGTGACCTTAGAGCCGTCAGCTTTATTTACAGAGACTACGAAATTACATTCCTTCAAACTCTTGGTTGTAATGTGACTCACTTCATCCTTTTCAATAGTTGCACCTTCACGCTTTACCTCATGAGTTTGTCCATTCTCTGTAATCTTGTCAGTTCCTCTACGGAAATAATAGCCATCCCATGGATTCATAAACTTAACGCAATAAAGGATATAATCCTTAGGAGCAATTAACCAAGCTGAAGCATCAGTACGAACAGGAGTTGTACCTGCAACGGCAGGAGAACCCGAAAGAATAGAATCGGCTCCCACCATTTCCTTGATGCGAACTGGGATTACATATGTATTCTTTGCACAATCTGGGTCAGCAAAAAAAGCATCCTCCAACTTAACCTGAAGACGTCCCTGCAATTTTCCATTATACGCAACCGTCTTGGTAGGAATTGTATAATAATTGCTAGGCATTGGCTTTACAGGAGTGACTCCATCCTCAAAATACAGATTGTCACACAATGAATTATCAACATCTACATTCAATGTGATGTTTCTTCCATTATATGCTCCACCCATTGTAGATACGATATACAATACATGATTGTTATCATCCGTATTATCGCGATTCTCATCATTGCCTAAAACTACAGAACGTTCGATATACTGATAAGGATAATATACAGTAGTACCGCCCTCATAATCAGGAAATTCTTGGTTGCCATTCTCACAAGAGTTAAAGCCAAAAGCCAAGATTCCCAATGCAGCCATGGACAAATATTTGCTTATCTTCATTGTTTTCATCATTTTAAATATTAGTCGTTATTTTTTACTTCCCAGCCCTTATTCTGCTGCAAGTTGCTCCACTTCAACATTTCGCTCTGTGGTATAGGACCGTAATACATGTAATCTTTATAGTTGCGATCCTCAACCTTCATGACTTTGTATAATGGGGCACCAGCCTCTAAAGTGATTTCTATACCACGCACAGCCTCATTTAGAGGAGCTTTCCAACGGCGAAGGTCACTAAAGCGCTTATTTTCAAAACAAAGTTCCAAACGACGCTCGTTGCGAATCAACTCACGCATTTTAATTTTGTCACCAGCGCACTCATCCAAGTATGGATCCTCGCCAAACTCGCCAATTCCGGCACGCTCACGGATTGCCTTGATTACATCGTAAGCTGAGTAGTTGTGAGATCCCCTACCCTTTGGTCCCCAAGCCTCGTTGGCAGCCTCAGCGTAATCGAGGAATATCTCAGTATAGCGAATATACACAGGATAATGATACTGAGCATTCTTTGCATTAGGGTCAGGATTACAATCCTCACGCAACAGCTTTTTCATGTAATAGCCTGTACGAGTAGAATTGGAAATTTTATTCAAACCATCATTGTTATTAGCCGTCGTAATGTCTGTATGAATGGTCTTTCCCTTATAAGTACTACCATCATGAATGATATAAAGGTCAAGACGAGGATCTCGATTGCTGTAAGGATTCAACTTATCATACTCAGAACGATCATCGGTGATAGGATAACCATTTACAGCAGGGAATGCATCGACCAGATTCTGAGTTGGGTTGATTCTACCCTTACCATAAAGAGACGGAGGGAAATTATCAGACTCTTGGTTCAGACCAAGATCCCAGTCATCAGCACCATTGGTACGACTGCCACGCCAAAGAATTTCAGCAGGACAAGCACCTGAGCCAAGCGCATCGATTTCCCTGGTTTGCATAAACCAATTATTACCTGTAGCAGACAATCCATTCACACCATTGATACGGTCAAGAACGGTAGCTGCATCGTCAGCAGCCTTAGCATAATCCACGTTTGTACCTTCAGAGAAAGCAGGACTAGCTGCAAGCAAAGATACCTGTGAGCGAATAGCCTCAGCGATACGACCGCTGATACGACCACGCATAATGGAACCAAACACACGGTTGTAGTCTCCTGCGGTCGTTACTCCGATTTCCTTATACTTGGCAGGAACATCGTTATCATTAGTCAAATCATTGTAATCAAGAGGGAGAAGCTTGGCAGCCTCGTCCAAATCGCTATAGATTTGATCCAAGCACTCTTGGAATGTATTACGTGGCTTGTTGAAATCATCAGTAGAAGTCTCTGGTTCTGTCAAATTAGGAACGCCAAGCAGTTTGCCATCGGCTGTCCATCCACCATGATTCATCAAAAGATAATACAAGTTGAGAGCTCTCAAAGCATAAGCTTCACCTTTACGGCTATCACAATACATCTTACGGGCATTCTCGTCCTTTGCCCAGTTTACCTTATCTACCTCCTGAAGGAAGATATTGAGATATTGGATACAAGCACGACCATTTGCCCATCTAGACATAGGATCGCTATTAGCAGTCCAAGAACCTGTAGCCATCTTGAGATAGCCATTTGCCAAGTCATTGCTTACAGCGTCATCTGTAGCAACATCAGTAACACTCTTGGTATTGTAAGGAAGCATCGCATAACCATATCCCAATAGTCCCTGAGCGTATGTTGGCTCATTGTAAATCTCATCCAAGCCACGGTTGTTTTCATCTGCAGGCTCGAAGAGATCTGAGCAAGAAGCCAAAGTAAGCGACATTGCTGCTAATATAAATATATTTTTTACTTTCATTTCTTTCTACATTTTAAAATGATTAGAATGTTGCCTTTACACCTATATTATAATAGCGTGTCTGAGGCGCAGACCCAACGTTCATCTCTAAGACTTCGCGCTCTCCTGAAATGGTAAGCAAGTTAGCTCCGCTTACGTATGCCGACAACGCCTTAAGCCATGTCTTTTGGAACAAAGTACTAGGCAAGTCGTAAGTTATCTGGACCTTAGCCAAGCGGAAAGCATCCGTCTTGTACATCCAGAAGTCTGATGTCTGGAAGTTGTTGTTACCATCAAGAGATGTCAAACGAGGATAGGTTGCAGTCTCTTTGGTTTCCTCTGTCCATCGGTTACGAACTACAGCAGAATATTTGCTATCGCCCTTTACCCACCAATAAGAATTATTCTTGACTCCCCAAGCACCGAAGTTACCGGTACCAAGAGCGAAGAAGGTAAAGTTCTTCCACTTAGCTGTAAGATTGACACCAAGCGTGAATGGTGCTCCATACCAACCACCCTTACCCAAGAAGACTTGGTCGTATTGGTCAATTTTATTATCACCATTTACATCCACATACTTGATGTCACCAGGTTTAACTGTTCCACCAAAATAGCTTTGGTCTGGAGAAGTTTTGATTTCCTCCTCGCTTTGGAAGAGACCTGCGCTCTTGTAACCCCAAATGCCATCAACTGCCTTTCCTTGTCTGTTCTGATACTGCTCTACGTTGTTCTCATCTCGTTTGGTAGCCTTGGTTGTATAGTAAGTACCAGTCACACCAAGTGAGAGATCCACATCACCTACCTTCTTATTGAAGTTGGCTGCGAAATCAAATCCTACTCTACGATTATTGTTGTAATTCAGTACAGGCATAAACGAAGCCGCTGGATAACCAGTATTCAAATGAGATGGATAGAATGTTGGCGAAGAGATGAGATAACCCTCCATCGAATTGATGAAGAAACTTGCATCCAATGTCACCAATTTCTGCCACAGGGATGTCTTGAAATTCAGAGACAACTCTTTGCGCTTGATAAAATCAAGGTCTTTGTTCTCACCTCTTTTTGGATAGGTGTATTTATCGCTAGATCCATCATACCATCCATAGCCGTAATCAGAAGTCCAAATACTCTGATAGAGATAGTAGCGATTGTCACCATTTGCTATATCAATATCCTCATTGATAATACTACCTGATACACTAATCATCATGTCATCTACCACCTTGGAATTCTTCAAGAAAGACTCATTCTTGAGTCTCCAACCCAAAGAAAGTGATGGTGAGAGAGCCTCACGATGACCTGGAGCCAACTGGGCAGAGTGAATGGCAGCTAATCCAAAATCTGCGTAATACTTCTGGGCATAATTGTAAGAAGCATCGAATGCAAGATTGGCACTAGAGTTCTTATGATACTGTCCAGACTTCGACTGCTGGAAGCCAGAAGCTATCAACATTGCCGACAGATTGTGAACCTTGTTGAAAGTATTGTTGTAGTTGAACTGACCAGAGAAAAACATGGTCTGGTTATCTGTACTTCCGCTGATGTTCTGGTTGCCAGACTTTTTATCCTCACCTTCCTTCTTCAATGCGACAATCATATCCTTGCCATCAATGTTAGCCCATGTTGGGATATAAACAGCATAGCTATTATCGAAAGAAGTATTATAAGAGGTAGCATAGTCAACTGCGAAATGAGTCTCGAAAGACAAGCCCTTCAACACCTTGTGCAAGTTGATATTGATACCCGTATCAAACTGGAATTGACGACTAGTAAATTTACTACTTCCTGCAGAATAGATATCAGCAAAAACATTGGAGGAGTTTGCCTGAGTACCAGCAAGGAAGTATTTGCCATCTACCAACTTCGCAACGCTCATCAAGTCCCAAGCAGCCTTAGCATTAGGGGCTATCATGTCTGTGGAGATAAGAGGAGCTGCATTCTGTGGAAAATTAGGACGCCAAGTAGCAGCAGCTTCCCAGTAATTACCCTTTGCAGAATGAGAATCATAGAAGGTTGCACTGGAGTTGACCCAAGCCTTAATATCATCAGTAATGTCTATATCCACATTACCACGAACGCTGAAGCGCTGGGTATTATTATTCTTAGCCTCACCAAACTTGAAATAATCGCCCTGGCGATAATAGTTGATATTGCTATAGAAATGAGCTCGCTTACCACCACCGCTGATTTCTGCAGTAGCCTCATAACGGCTGTTCATCTTTCTGAGATAATCAGAAGAATAGAAATCGAGATTAGGATAACGATAAGGGTTCAAACCTGCTCCATGATTATAGATGTCCTCAGCAGAATAAAGCTCAGACAGACCATCATTACGACGAGCCTCGTTATAGAGAGTCATATACTCTGCACTGCTAAGATACTCAGGATAAGACTTTGCTACATTCAAACCTGCATTAGCCTGCACCTCGACCTTCAAGCCGTCATTATGACCACGCTTGGTAGTTATGACTACAGCACCCTTGGCAGCCTTGCTACCATAGAGCACCACAGCCTGCGCACCCTTGAGGAAAGAAATCTGTGCAATCTCACTTGGTTGAACGTTATTAGCTTCACGAGGCACACCATCTACCAAGACGAGATAACCAGCGTTGTCGGCATCCATACCCCAGAGAGAATTGCCATTCCAACCACCTACATAACCTTGCATATTGTCGAGGCTATAAGTATGGTAATTCTTCTTCATCAAGTTCTCTACATCGACTACAGACACACCGCCCAAGATGTCATCCTTGGCTACCTTTCGGTAAGCCACCTGAACCATCTCCTTGTCGGCACTGGCTGTATCGGATTCGCTTGTCTGTGCAGTCTTGGCATTGGCACCAAGAGGAGCCAAAGCCACGAGACTTGCTACAAAAAGCTTATAATTATATGATTTGAATCTTGAATTCATACTATCATTATTCATTTAGTATTACTAATTTATAATTTTAAACCTTACCAGCCTGGATTTTGTTTAAACTCTGAACTGATCTGAGTCTCCTTGATTGGCAATGGGAACCAATAGTGCTTGGTACCAAAATTACGAGTCAATATCAACTTTCTACGATAATTGGCAACCCGAGCGTCCTTAGGATCATGATTCTTATAGAAGTCTGCACTTTCCACACGGTCAAACTCCTGTGAGAATTTTTGATTATATGGTGCCTCTGTCAGAAGCAACCAACGCTGCAAGTCACAAAAACGGAATCCTTCGAAAGAAAGTTCTACCTCACGCTCACGACGGACCTCATCCATGAACTTATGGTTGTCTGCAACAAATTCTGGAGCAACATGACCTGCACCACAACGGTCGCGAAGTGTATTAATTGCATCTTCTGCGGTCTTGCCAAAGTTTGAAGACTTGCCAGAAGCACCACCGAATGCAGCACAAGCCTCTGCATACATCAAGTATATGTCTGCAAGACGCATATATGGCAAATAGCAGTGTAAAGCTGAACCCCAATCGTAATCTTTATCCACTTCATTACAAGTATGAGGCACCAACTTCTGAATGAAATAACCCGTACGGCTTGCATTTGCTATTGGGCGCATATTACCACCCGTATATAATTGGCAATACTGTAAATCTGCATACTGACCAGGTGTTCCGTTCAAATACTTAAAACCATCGAAGACGATATCGTGGTAGAAACGGGGATCACGATTTTTGAAAGGATGCTCAGGGTCGAAACCAGACTTTGGATTGGGTACATACTTACCATTCTCAACCAAATAGATTGGTTCTCCGTTAGCCATTCCATAAGCCTCTACAAGGTTGGCCGTAGGTTGGTGAATGACATTATCATGAGCAACTACTTTCTGTACCTTAGGGCCAAAGACCTTAGAGGTATTCCAGTTAGAGCCATTAAAATCAGGAGATGGACCACGGAAGATAGCTTCAACCGTTCCAGGCATTTTCCAGTTCTGCTTCTTGGTATAGAATATATCAGAAAAACAGCTATTGGCATCAGCAGATTTCTCATGATTGTAGATGTCTGAGTACTTAAACTCTGCCAATGCATATTGTGTCTGACCAGCTTCCACAAGAGAGAGCAGTTCACCAAAAGCCTCAGCTGCCTTCTTAGCATATTCCTGATCATAATCATAAGTCTTGCCATTCTTGCTGGCACCAATCTGCGCACCATTCTTCATCAAAGGACTAGCAGCCCAAAGATAGGTTTTACCAAGATAACCAAGAGCCATGATCTTATTGATGCGAAGATCATTCTTACCTTGTGTGGCAGCACCTGCAGAAGTCTTATCCCAATTAATAGGCAACAAATCGGCAGCCTTGCGGAAATCAGCTGCCGCTCTATCAGCGCATTCCTGATAAGAAAGACGTGGCAATCTCTGCTCGGCATTGGCATCGAGATAAGTATCCACATAAGGCATACCACCAAAATACTCCATCATTTCCTCATGCCACCATGCACGGAAGAAATAGAGCTGACCCTCTATCAGTTTTTTCTCTTCAGCACTTCCAGTCACAAACTTGTCGATATTCTGTAAACCGAGATTACATTTTCTGATGCAATACCACGCATGGTTCCAAATACCGTGTGCGAACTTATCTGTGGAAGTAGAAGAACCATCACGCTTTAGCCAGTTACCAGTAGATTCCCATGCACGGAAGTTACCTAAATCAACCTGATGGGTCATTCTATTATCAGCCTCAGGATTGAAGATTTCATCATCACCCCAGTTCCATGAAGGACAATAGTTACATTTCTCTTTATCAGGGATACAGTTGTATATTTCCTCAACGAAACCTTGGAAATTACGGAAATTAGCAAAGGCATCGTCTGCAGAAACTGTTGAGTCTGGCTCCTTGTCCAAGTAGTCTTGACAAGAACTCAGCGAAGTACCGAGAGCCAGCGAGACGCATCCCGTCAACAATAATGTCTTTATCTTATTTTTCATCTGAATATTTTTTTAATAATTACAATGAGAATTTAACACCTAAGTTGAAGCGGCGAACCGTAGGGTATGCTCCCAACCAGCCACCACCACCGAGGTTTGCCTCACGGTCATCAGGCATACGAGTCCAGAGCCAGAGGTTGTTACCATTCAAGTAAATCTTGAGGTAGTTTACGCCTAATGCCTTAATCCAACCCTTGGTCCAGGTATAAGCAATCTCGACATTCTTCAAACGAATGTAAGAGCCATCATACATATATTGTGTACCATCGGAGTAACTTGAAGCAGTGGCACCCCAACGAGGGAGGACACATTCTGCATTGGTTTGATTCTTATTCCACCAAGTACCAATATCATAAACATTATCAAGCTTATTACCAAAACTTCCCAATCCTACGTCACGGGTCACATTAGTTACTCCATAGAACTGAGCGAAAGCAGAGAACCCCTTCCATTCGAAACCAATAGTAGCATTATAGGTGTTCTGCGGACTACTGCTATAACCTACAGGGGCCGAGTCCTTGCTATCAACAACACCATCACCATTGAAATCAACAATGTAATAGTCACCAACCAAACGATGATTGTCATTGGAGTCGTGCGCCGGAGAACCTATCAAATCATCAATATTATTGATAAAGCCCTTATCTATATAAGAGTGATACTGATTCATGGCAAATCCTGCCTCCTTTTGATAATTTGGAGTAAGGATGGCATCATCCTTCAAAATCACCTTATTCTTGGCATGGGTCATATTGAAATTACCCCAGAGTCGCAAGCCATTAGCAAACACCTTATTAAGTTTCAATTCCCACTCGTAACCACTGGTACGAACCTTACCTTTATTAATAGTAGGTGCTGTCGTTCCGAAATAAGAAGGAACAGAACGGTTGGAGCCGAAAATCAAGATGTCATTACGACGATCACAGAAGAAATCCAAAGAACCAGTAATCAAGCCTCCCAAGAAACCATAATCAATACCGAAGTTGGTTTTCTTAACTGTTTCCCATTTCACATTATCATTTCCAAGAGTGTTCTGTCGATACCATGTATAGATGCTCTCTGTATGGTCGAGATCCATCGTAGTCTTGCCGCCATACGCCCATTGGCTCATATACAACCAGCGACGAGAAGAATCAAATGGGTCACCTATGTTGTCATCACCAATCTCACCATAGGAAGCACGGAACTTCAACATATCGATGATGTGATTGTCACGAAGAGACTTCATGAAGTTTTCCTCAGTGATGGTCCATCCGATAGCACCTGAATTGAAGAAGGCAAAACGATTGTCCTTGCTGAACTTTTCTGATCCGTTATAGGCACCATTATACTCGATGTTATAACGACCTGCATAGCTATAGGTAGCACGGAACGCCCAGTCCTCACGGTAAGTTGGCATCACGCTACCACGTGCATTCTCCTGACGTGAGAACAAGCCCATGGCAGACACATCATGCTGTCCAAACTTGCGAGCCCAGTTGAGCTGCAACTGATAGTAGAGGTTGCGAACAGTCTGGTTATTATCTACAGAACCACCTTCCGTTGACCAGTTCACACCTTGCTGCCAATCAAACTTATTATTTCCTTCAAGTTCTTTACCATAAGTAACCTGACCTGTTTCAGGATCAATATACTTAGTCTGGGCTTCATTATTCAAGTCATTGATACCTCGTCCTGTCTCAACAAAAACATTATCCCAAGAGATAGTACCACGGAAATTTAAGCCTTTGGTTATGAAATCCAATTTCTGCTCAAGGGTAAAGTCTGTATTGATACGAGTGGTTGTAGCCTGTGCTGTACCACCGATAGCAAGATTCTGTGCAGAGTTACTTACATTGGAAGCAGCTGGATAGAATCCCCATGTGCCGTCAGAATATTGTGGCAAGAACACATCTGGGGCGATGTTATAAGCACCAGCCCACTGCTGACCAATCTGCCACTCACTATTGCTCATGTTACTCCAAGGAGCTTTTCTTACGCCATTGCTACCAGCCACATTTACCTTCAAAGTAGTGCTACTTGTGATGGCAAAGTCCAAGTTACTACGAACATTGATACGATTGTATCCATAGCCAGAGTTGTAGTTACGACCATTGTCATACTCACGGAAGAGGTCACCCTCATGCACGAAATCAGCAGAAGCGAAGTACTTAACGAATTTTGTACCACCACTCACGTTCACGTTGGCATTATAGGACACAGCAGACTTTTTGAAAAGTGCATCCTGCCAATCCACATTGGCATAACGTTCACGCTGCTCCTGCGTAGTCTGGTTTCGATAGTTGTCTATAAAAGACTGAGGACGAAGATATGAAACACCTTCAGGATAAATGCCCAGTTCACGCTCTATCACTTGGTTGCGAAGCATCAACGCATCATAAGAATCGTACTTGTTAGGCAACTTAGAAGGAGCTTTCAACGTAGCATTGAAACCAACATCAATCTTAGCCTTGCCTTCCTGACCACGCTTGGTGGTAACCAAGATGACACCATTGGCACCCTTCACACCATAGACTGCAGTAGCAGAAGCATCCTTCAGTACAGAGATGCTCTCCACAGAAGAGATGTCCACGCTGCTCAGAGGACGTTCAATACCATCAACGAGAACGAGAGGGTCGGAATTGTTCCATGAACTAGAACCACGGATGATAATCTGAGGTTCCTCCTCACCAGGCATACCATTGCCTTGGATTGTAACAACTCCAGGGAGGTTACCTGTCAAGGCTGAACCAACGTCACTGACACCAGCTGCACGTTCCAAAACCTCACCAGTAGTCTGGGTGATGGAACCTACGACAGAAGCCTTCTTCTGCTGACCATAACCAACGACTACAACTTCGCCAATGGCATTGTCGTCTTCCATAGAGAGTTTGAACTCTCTCTTCTTACCGATCTTTACTTCCTTGGTCTTCATACCTACGTATGTAAATACGAGGATAGAATTCTCTGAAGGAACACTGATACTGAAATTACCATCAAAGTCGGTGACCGCACCGACGCTGGCATTACCTTTTAGTTTTACAGTGGCACCTATCAGAGGCTCACCTGTACCGTCAACAAGATTACCCTTGACCTGGATATTCTGTGCCTGAGCATTCAGGCTGCAGAAAGCTCCCATCAAGCATAAGGCTGCTGTCCGTTTCATTGTTAACACTTGTTCAATCATGTTCTATTCATTTTTGATTTATGCTTTAAAAATTTAGGCGTGCACAAAAACTGTTTATTCACGGCGGCAAAGGTATGGATTTCTTTCGAAACAAACTTTGCGTGGTGTAACAGAAAGTTTATCATTTCAGAAAAACCTTGCGAAAACGTATTTTTCCATTACTTAACAGTTGTTTTATTATATAAACACCTGCAGTTGGCTTTTCAACTTCTTTTCCTTCTATATTATAATATAAGGTGGAAACCACGTCTGCCTGGGTTTCTAATTGTTTAATTCCCGTTGTATTTTGTTTCAAATACCACTCTTTATACCAGTTCATACAGGCATAGCCGCAACACTCTTCGAACAATCCGTGTTTCTTGGCATTCTGGAAACCTGGAATCACCTTGCCCGTTTTAAGATATACATCAATATCGTAATATTCCTGTGGATGGGTAATCGTCATTCCGATATTGCCAAAGTGGTCGTGAACAGCCTTCCATGCCAATCCCCATTTCGAGGTAGATGCTGTTGCCCAGCTTCCCAGGTTAGGTTGTATCCACTGTCCCCACTCATTATAGTGACCTTCGCTCGCCTTGTCCGGATCTTCCGGACTCCAGTCTATCTCCGTTACCATGATAGGCTTCGTCTCTACCATCGGCACCTGACTTTTGAAGTTGCGGATGAAAGTATCGTGATCGTAATTCTTATCGGTCATATTTCCATACCACCCGGAATAAACATGTACTGCATAAGAGAAGTTGTCCTCGCTATCGGTGATAGGATACTTGACGTAATCCTGGTACTGACTCTGATAACCTGCGCCCGGAACCCAGATGATTCCCTTGAAGCCCTGCTCGCGAATCACATCCACCACCGGCTGGAAGTAATCATGCAGTGCTTTATCCGAATTAGAGCCATCACCCATATGAACCCTCACCGGCTCGTTGGCTAGTTCGATAGAGATAATACCCGAATTCTGCCGGATATACTCATCGGCAGCAAAAGTTTTCCAGATACCCTTCAGATAGCGGTTGTACTTATCGCCCACGCTAATGTCCTGAGGACAGACTCCCGGTGGACGAACGATGACATAAAGCCCATGTGCTATAGCATCCTTGATGAGAGGAATGTAGAGTTTCTGGAGATAGAGACGATAGCGCGCCATGTTGAATGCCGAGATATCTGCCTCGTTTTCTGCTTTCTTTGCCGGATCGTTGGTCCAACATGGATCCATGTGCAATCGGAACACGGTACAATAAGCACCCTGCTTCTTGTCGGTAATAGCCGAGAACTGCTTAGAGAAATATTCCAAGCAAGGCTGAATGTCGACTTCAGAATAATCAGCCTTCCACTGCTGCCATCTCCACCCGTTGAAGTAGCGGTTCGGCGTATCCATTACGCCATGCAAGACAACAGTCTTACCATTGGCATCCACCAGGTTCTTACCCTGCACACGGAGTGCCGGCAGATTATCTGCAGCCAGCCCCGCCATTGACAGCATAACCATAGCGAGTGATATTAACAATTTCTTTCTGTTCATTGTTACAATTATTTTTAGATTTATCATTTATTGTCAGTCACTTTATTATATTATGAAGAATTGCCAGGTTCTAGTTTACAGAAAAGGATGCTGGTCTTTTAATCGAGTAGGAAGTAAACACTAATCATAGGTGTTTATCTCCTATTTTCGTGTTTACCGACCTCTCACACCACCGTA
>ENA-ORLM01001188-ORLM01001188.1-human-gut-metagenome-genome-assembly--contig:-NODE-1188-length-17892-cov-3.290149_pt1 | contig 17892 bp, 37 predicted proteins | sample MGYA00243063_ERZ508815 | MGnify/ENA primary metagenome ERZ508815 (study PRJEB26277, sample SAMN04329768) | human gut metagenome | biome: human-associated habitat | host: Homo sapiens | place: USA...
CCTGACAGCTTTGGCGCCTTTTTGAGCATAAAGAGATCCATAATATACTCATTAGTATTATCCACGGTAGCAAGCGCTGTTTCCGGCGCCTCCACCTCTACCTTGGTCAGTTCATCAGTGAGCACCATTCCAAGCAGATCTAGTTTCTGGCTGTCCAGATGATAGCGCATTTTCAGCATAATATTGTTCTTCAGTTCTTCTTTTTTGTCCATCATATCCGTAACCCTCCACAAATTCCTTGCCTGGGGATCACCAATGTGGTATAATACTCCCAGACGTGAGAGCGGTACAACTTACTTTGGTCGGTGGGTGTACCGCTGTTTTTATGTAACAGACCATTGACAGATATTTCCAGTCATGGTATTATTTGTTTGAAGAGAACAAGTGTTCTGTATTCGTGGATTCGTCCCGGTGCAGGACATTTTGTTTTATCAAGGATTTAATTTCACTCGCTTGTAAATATAATCACCCAGATAAATGATGCCATCGTAAAAATCTTTTGAATGCTTAGTTAAATCAATCTTGACTCTTTCATCTGAGAAAAATTCTGACATTAATCCGCATAACTTTGCCTGTTCAGAAGCCCTACCAGCAAAGAAAGCTGCAGATGTCAATAAAAGTATTCCTATGATTCCTCCCATTATCTTCTCCTTTACTTTTTGTCCGTTAATTCTCTGCCGCACAGCGGGCAGATTTTTATTTTTATTGCTCCCATCGGCTCGTTTTCACTATTGGCAAAGAGCATATAATTCTCTGCTCCCAGCCTAATAGTTCCATGTTTGCCGCTTACATTTGCATACTTCTCGCAAAAATCACACATTTTCGCTCTCCTTCACTAACTTTCAGTTTACCGTAGTAATTCCTTCGGGAATTCCTGTACCAATGGATTCCGCCATATATCCGCAAGACTGGATTTCATGAACACCGGAATACTTTCATCGTAGCAATCAAATGTAATAGATCTTATCCAATCTCTTTCAGGAATCACCTTGTCTTTTCTGTGTCCTGTCTCTGCTCCAACGATTAACCAATCTACAAGGTGAGCATCCATGTGATAATCCCAGTATTTAGACACAGTAACGTCTTCAAGTATCGGTTCAACGCTTAAAAAATTCTTTGTTTGGCAACTTAACTTTGAAAATGCTTTTGCTGCAAGTTCAAGCTGATCTTCGTTTGTTGCACTTGCACCATACCACATATTGTCAGCTACAATCAGCTTTCCATTATTCTGTAAATCAACGAATCTTTCCGGGTTCTTTGTCAGGAAAAGATAATTATGTTGCGGTGCTTTTGCGCAGGCAGAAAAAACTTCCTCAATCCAAGAATCAGGAACCCAATGACCAAAAAGATCTGCCATAGAGCATACAAAAATATTCCTTCCGCTCTTTTTCTCGTATTCATTAAGCCTGTATCTATGCAGTGTAGGTTTAAATCCATATGGATACGCTTCAGCCTTCTCTGATTCATCGAAATAAATACGATCATTCAGTTCTATCAGCGCATCATCCGTCCATTTCTCTCCACCACCAGAAAATCTATTTGCAATGCTTCTTGCGTAGCAATATTTACAGCTGTGAAGACATCCGGTAACCGGATTCCATGAACTATCACACCAATCTATTTTTGTTTTTTCCATATTCCGCTCCTTTGCTAAATCCTAAGAATTTAAGGCCAAAGTTCCCTTATTCCTTTCGACAGTATCCATTAAATGCATTGCTGCATTTAGTGACTCCTTCTCTGCCGGAGATAATTCATCTGCAAACTTATCAAATATGCAGGAAAGAATATTTATATGTTCTCGTATTTCTGTATTATATATTTTCATCCTATTCCTCCGTTAAATCCTAATATTTCAGTTTACCTTAACCAGCATATCAGCCTTAATCAAATCATATATAATATCTAGTGTTTCTCTATGATCTCTGTATTTGCAATTTGGATTTTTATGTATTCGTGGATCATCGTCTTTCCAATCATTAACACAAAAACAACAATTACTTACGAAAAGCATTTTGCACCCTCTGGCAACGCACAAATAATAACATTCGCTTTCTTTTGCTGTTCCTTTACAACGCTTAAATCCGTACTTTTCAAATTCTTTTGCTTCACAATTTGGTTTTAACATTTCATTCCTCCACTAAATCCTAATACGATTCAATTCTTTGTCTTGTATTTGCATCAAACGTTCCGCTTGTGCCGTAGCAGCAATATATTGTAATTACTTCTCTTAATTTGTTTTTTTCCTTTTCAAAATGAGGAGAGAATGAAGCATAATATTTTCCACACTCAAAGCACTCATCAACATTTCCGTTGCATTGTCTTTTCATATTTCCGTACCTCCGCTAAATCCTAAATATTTTTCTAAAGATATTCTTTTTTGGCTTAATCACCTCGAAACTCTTTTCTTTCCAGTCGAAGACATAATCCAGGTTGTATGAACTGAAACCAATATTGTAATACCGTTTTCCTACCTCTCTGTATTTTATTTCAAAATAAGGTTTTTCTTTTTTTCCAGTGACAATTATTTCAATTTCACTCACTTTAATTTTTCCCATATTCCGCTCCTTTGATAAATCCTAATTTAACTTATTAAAAACAACTCAAATAGAAATTCAAATTTTTAATTAAATTTTTCACTTTTTAACTCAAATTTTGAGTTACTATTTCACTTTTGAGTTGCTGGTTTCACTTCCTATGCAAACCGGAGTTGCCCGGTCTGCTCTGCTTCTATTCTCATGTTTGGTGTACGCTCTGCCACGCATAATTCCGGCAGGTTTGCTCTTACCAGTGCTGCAGGTATAGGCGGACAAACAGCGTTGCCACATCGGCGGACCTGTTCACTGCGCGGGTAGGTCTTTCCGGTGTAATCATGGTCAATTATGTAGTCATCAGGGAATCCTTGGCATCCGTACAGTTCCCTGGGTTCCAACATCCGCAGTCCGATGTCTACAATCTGATAATCAGTACCGTTGATGGTTACCAGTCCGAATCGATCCTGCGCTGTAACCGTGTCCAGTGGTTCCTTAATATCCTGTCCTGTACCTTGTCCGTAATATTTAATCAAAAAGGCTCTCACCTCTCCGAAATGTCCATCTCCGGCTGTTATTGTCGGAATAGGCTCTTTTACATCTCTTCCATCACAGTGATTATTCATCTGAATAAGATTAACGGCACACATAGCGTTACGTTCAAGCGTTGTTATCGTATGCAGAGGGTCTTTAATATCCGATCCGTTTCCTTTATAATTTCCACCGTAGTATTTCTGAATGAACGAAGTAACCAGTCCGTACCGATTAGATCCATCCACGGTCATAATAGGATCTTCTGTACTTTGACCTCTCACTCCGTCTTTCTCATAAGAATGGTATTGTGTGAGTATCGGAGCAACCAAGAAGTTCTTATCTTTTGCTACAATGGTATGCAAAGGCTTCTCAATGCTGTATGCTCTCGGATTCTTTTGCCCTTTTGATTCTCCATACCCTATTTCGATGAGGAACGGATCTGCATTATCTACAACAAATTTCTTGATTCCACGTGCGATCCGCTCCATCGTCTTAGGTGCCAGTGGACGTACCGCCCTGATCCCGTATTTCTCCTTGATCTCTTCCGATGTGTCAAAGATACTGGGACACGGTAGAGAAAAATCCAACTGCGTATACGCTCCTACATACGGCTTGAGCAGACCAGCCTTAACCGCCTCGCTGTCCGCCGGTGCATGTGTCGGCTCCGGCCAGATGATCGACTTGCCGTCACACCGCGCAATCATAAAAAATCTCTTTCGCATGGTGGGCGCACCGTAATCGGCTGCAACCAATTCCTTAAACTGCACTTCATAACCCAAATCTGTAAGCTGCTGCACAAATTTTTCAAAGGTTTTACCCTGTTTTGCCTTAATCGGATGATGCCGTCTATTAAGCGGTCCCCAGCCCTTAAACTCTTCCACGTTTTCCAACATGATCACCCTTGGTCGTACCAGTCCAGCCCACCTGCAGGCTACCCACGCAAGACCACGGATAAACTTGTCCTTCGGTTTGCCGCCCTTGGCTTTGCTAAAGTGTTTGCAGTCCGGTGAGAACCAGGCAAGACCTACCGGATGCCCATTGCAGGCTTCGACCGGATCTACCTGCCATACGTCCTCACAGTAATGCTTTGTGTTTGGGTGATTAGCCTTGTGCATCCGGATAGCTTCCGGATCATGGTTAATGGCAATATCCACACTGTATCCGGTTGCCATCTCTATTCCGGTGGACGCACCTCCACCACCAGCAAAGTTGTCAACAATCAATTCTCCGTTAATCATGGCATCACCTCCGGCATAATATCAGATAATCGCATTTGTGCCATTTCTGCATCTAATCTCTTTTTGGACAAATCATAATAATGCTTGTCCAGTTCAAAGCCAACATATGGATGGTTGGTTCTGTAGCAGGCTATCAAGCTGCTGGCACTTCCTACATGAGTGTCCAGGATAATGTCTCCGGGCTTTGCATAGCGGTTCAGAAGCCATTCATATAGTGCCACTGGTTTTTGTGTAGGATGAATACGGTTTTCTTTGTGTTTCATATTTTGCTGAAGCATTCCACTCCACCTATATTTAATCTTCCTTACTGCAGTACTGAACGAAGTCCATGCAAGTTCACAATCAGCAAAATCAGTATTTCCATTATCTTTATCCCAAACAATCCAACAACTACTATCAAACGGCATTTTGCTTATAAAATGATTTGCCCCCCAAATAATCTGATTTTTTGACACTCTAAACAGTTCATCGAAATATTTTTCGTTTGGTGGCTTTATATCCATTCCGCTAAAACTCTTGTAATCCTTTGCTTTTGCCAGTCTACCTCTTGTATGGTTTTTATCCCCATTTTCTCCAATCCCATACGGTGGATCCACAATCGCAAGGTCAAAGTAACCATCCGGGAACTCTTTCATCCCATCCATGCAATCCATGTTGTAATATCCAAAATCCATTACGGCTCCTTTCTCTTATTTCTGTGCTAAATAGCACATGATTCCACAATCCGGGAATATTTCTGTGTTCATGTCTCCACGGTTTGGATCCAGTTCATCGAGATATAACGGCGTCCCGTCACTCTCTTTCAGAATGGAATACCCAACCAGTCGTTCCAACTGTGCCCGGCTCTCGAACACTTCAGGGAAGTCCTTGCGGATCCTGTTCCAATACCCCATACCGCCCTTGACACATCCGATGCAGTTATTGTTCGGATATCCAAGGTCATACATCTTCGGTCGGGGAAAATCAAACGTCCGCTCAAACAGTCCGTGAACCTCTTCCTTGGACAGGTTCCGGTCGATCAGCGGAAACTCATGCTCCGCTTGCGGATTAGATTCTACTGTCCGCTCTGCCCGGTTGCGCTCTTTCAGGTCGAATCCCCACACATAGGTCAGGTCGTATTGCTTATGTTCCTGCTCCCATTGCTTACGGACACGCTTTTTCAGCCAGTTCGTACATGGGGCAAATCCGTTGCCTGCGCTGCGGAATCCCCCGAACGCTCGGACACATTCTTCCACGCATCCATATTCCGTAGATCTAAGTACCTCAATTTCTTTTCCGATTGCCTTTTCGCAATCTATGATAAATCTCATGCTATCCTCATGTTGGTCGGCAATGTCAATGTAAATCCACTTATCAACATCTCCTGCAAGGTATCCTGCCATAAAGGATGATACTCCTGCGCTGATCCAACACACCTTTAGCTTTTCCGTCATAACACCACGCTACAAATGCTGTATCGTGGATCACCATTCGTTTGCTCTACATACGCTTATCAATAAGCCTTATAGCCACGGTGTTGTAATTTTCCAGTGCGCCACCCCTATTCACTGCGCACCAACCCGGTTTACCGGGCATTCGTTATTCCTTTCTTACAATCGTTTCTGCCTGCTCCTTGTACATCCTGCCAGCCATCTGCACCAGGTAATGCTGTAAGGCTTCTGCAACGCTGATACGGTGCTTCACGCAGTATCTGTCAACGTAGCGTTTAAAGTCCGCATTCTTGGCATACAGGGCGGTGTAATCAATGTTCTGCATCTGCTTCACCTGCCTTTATATCATCAATAAAATTGTACGCTTCACACTGCTCTTCATACTCACCGTAAGGGCAGGCATCGCATCCGCAAGGACCATCTGAAATAGCATCACATAATGTTTTTATTACACCGATCAATTTTTCTTCATTATTTGTCATCTGTTCCACCTGCCTTTACAATATCCAACAAATCATCTACCAAATCCTTGACCTCATACATCATCATAGTGTCGTAGGATTTTGACTGCTGCTCTGTTGTCTTATTTCCATACTTCGTACAGTCTTTAAGGAATGCTGTGCGTTCTTCTAACTGCTCCACAACCTTGTCCGGGTCGTAAAGTCTGCTCTTTTCAAATGCTTTTTCCATCATCTCTGCGGTCTCCTGCTCATAGTTACCACAGCAGGTATTCATATCCGCAAGACAACGCTGGAAGAACTCTGCAAATCGGTCTGTGTTATAGTCCACTTCAAATGCCTTTGGAATATCAATTAGTATTTTCATTGTTCGCCCTCCTATACTAATAATAAATCCTTATCCATCCAATAGCTTTATCGTTGCTGTCGTAAACTCTCGCATAATCGTAGTTTACGTATTTTGGAACGAATGGTTTAATTTTCTGATACCATATCATCGTTCGCCCTCCTCTCAATACACTTTCTGCCCGCACCCACAATATCCCGGATAAGGCATTAGGTTATGACACTTTGGGCAGAAGTATTTTCCCTCGATAATCTCTCTTGAAATCGCTGTCTGCTTCTCCACTGCCGCCTTACATTCTTCTGGCGTGCCGATTGCTTCATATTTCACGCAATTTTCAATAACCTGTCCGACTGTTCCATGCTTTTTAGCAAGGTAAACATATTTCATAGCTGCTTTTAATTCTTCCGGGGTGCCGATTGCACGGTACTGCTGCACCTCTTCCAGTGCCTTGATTGCCATTTGTAATGCTTCCTCACACAACTCAGAATCCCCAAAGTCATCTGAAAGCATATTGACTAATTGCTTAAGCATTATGATAGCTTCTTCTCTGGTCATTCCGCACCTTCCATTTCTGCCAGCTTGCTTTCGGCTTCCTCACGGGTAAAGAATACCGATTTATTAATTTCGCAAATGCTGCAATGTTTAGCTACGCTATCACGTATGCAGTACGCCTTATCACTACAATTCTCGCAAAATCCTCTAAAACACATTCCAGACCGATTACTTTTGTTTTTTCCACAACAATACTCGATAGAATACACTGGTGTATCTTCACTGATTGGCAACCGCAAGAGCAATCCCTTTTCCTCGGCATCCTCATAGGCTGCCAGCTTTTCCATTGCACAGTATCCTTCCTCACAGTTGGAATAGTTGGCATTCGGCTTCTCACCAAAGCATTGATAGAATGTTCTCAATGCGTTTTCACTGTAATTCTCTTTAACCAAAATTCCATCAGCGGTTCTTTCTGTCAGTCTCTCCATCCTTGCTCCTTTCTATCATTCCATACTTGATTCTTCTCCGCTCATTCATGTTATCCAACTTACAGCCGTTTTTCTTCTCCCATTTTTCACGCTCACGTTTACGCTCTTCCTCGTATCTGCGCTTTTCCTCTGCTTTTGGTTTCGTCCAGTCAATCCGTTGTCCGCATTTCGCACAAAATGATGTTTCACCTTGTATGTGCCATTTTCCAAAACCGCTATACAGTTCTCCGACAAAATATCCGCATTGAGGGCAACGCCACTCCGTGATAGTCTTGCTTACAAACTCTCCATGTCCATCAGCGTGTAATTCGTGATGTACGCTTGTTGTCGTTTCAAGGATAGGCTCTGCACCATTATCACGGTCAAATACCTTAATCTCCTGTTCTGCATCAATCATTTTGTCTATGACTTTACAATCATCAATAGTCCAATTTGACCCATAACGTAGCAAATCCCATCGGATGTGTTTTTTCAATTCTTCTGCGTCAATGTACCTTGCCATCTTTATTTCTCCTTTCCGCAATCCTAGGTCTCTCTGCAAATCGAGGATAGCTGCACTCATACGGCTTCGTGCGTCCGATTCTAATAGCATCAGCAACCGGATGTGTAGCCATGTAGAGTAAGTCACCGTTCTGAAAGTTTCCTGTTTCCTCTCTCATACAGCTACACTCCTTTTTCCGTATGTACTTGCGATTCTGTATACATTGCAAATTTCTCTGTAATATTTTTCCTGCGCATGGATATGGTCATCCACACGGTCAAGTTCCGTCTCACACCACTTTGCAAATTCTTCCGTGGACAATGGTGTCTCTGAAACATCGAATTTCTCTCTGTTGTCAATCACGAAACACACCATATCAACCGGAATGTGGTTCAAATCCGCAAGAATCTGAATCTGCTTATCTTTATCATCTGCTTTTTCATAGTTCGCCAACAGTTCATAACCTGTCATCTGCATCTATATCACCTCTTATCAAGTTTGATTTCTTTGTCGTAGCAATTTTTCTTTGGATTTCCCTCTACTGGGGAAACCATCTTTTTAGGGTCTGTAGTGTATGATCCGTTTAGTTTCACACCTATTTTGCTTTTCTCATCCTCATAGCATGACGGCTTGTAACGATCCGGTGGAATGTAGTTGTGAATGCGCCAGTGTTTTACAAGCATAACACCACTATCGAAAGATAAAAGGAATCTATTGTCTATCAAGGATTTCAAATCATCTTCTGAAGCACCGCACATCCTTATGATTTTCCGTGGGTTGTTTACAAATCCGTCATCATCAGCGTTCATACAGATATGGAAATAAAGCATTTGAGCCGTAGCAGGAATATCCAAAAAAGCATCACTCTCAATTATTTTTGCGCTGAACATTCTTTTTTCTGCCATTTAGAACTCCTTACTCAAAAATAGGCTTCTCAATATAGATCCCGGTGTTTTCCACCAGTTCTCTCCACAAGTCCATGAAATCCTTTCCGTTGCACTTGTCTCCGGCTTTGTCCATGTGGTCAGAAAACTTATCCTTGAAATTCGTCAGCTTCTTCTTACTAAATCCATCTTCCATAAGAATTACCATTCCATATAGGATGTACCTTGTGGACAACTCATTGATAAGATTGTTACATCTGACCTGTTCCTGGATGCATTTCTGCGCTACAACCGACTTGTAATGTGGATAATCAGCTTCGGTAAATTCCTTGTACTCAATCGTCCAGTCTGCAAAATCGTTAAGCCTGCTCTGTAACTCCGTATAAGGCTCATTCTCGTACTTTTCATTGTATTCGGTGAATTTACCGCAAAAGTCAGAAAGTCTCGTCTGTGAGTACTTATAGTCTTTCCACAAGGTATAGCAGAACAGTGTCAGTATTCCGGTGAATGGACTCCTCTCCGCAGACTGCTTCAAAAGTTCTGTCTGCCGCATAATTTTCAAAATTTCCTGCGGATTGTCATATCGTTTTGGCATTTTATGTATCACCTCCAAGTTCTGTGATGCTTGAACTCTACAAGGAAAATTTCATTTTATCCAATTTTTCAATTTGTTTTTTTAATGATTCAATTTTCTTTATTTTCATTACTTCTGCCATTAAAACTGCGTCTTCCTTCTTTTTGTGCCAATCATTTCCTTGATAATATCCATATTTTTTAGAACTTATCATATCTTCGGAAATATTTGAACAAATCTCTGCATCGTCAGTTTCTATGATTCCAGTACTAAGTGCATATTTTGTAATATATACTTTCATATTATTCACCGTCCTTTTCTCCATGCAAAAGTTCCATAAACCGAACAAATTGTCTTTTTGACACGGAATTGTTCTGCTTCTCAGGCTTCAAACTGATGACTAGATGCTTGTCGGCTATGTTCGACAGTTCCCTTGCAAGGTTGATTTTGCCTTGTGCCAGTCCATCACGGTAACCTTTTCCCGGTCGGTACTCTGCGATCTGCTTCTTGCCATCACCTTGACCACCGGCTGTTTTGTTGCGAAGCTGATAACCCTCGTCCGCATAACGCTTAATCCAGTACTGCTCCCACTTGTCCAGTTCTCCTACCGGATAATGTAAGAATCCGATTTTCCAACCGTATATATTTTCCACAGAATATAATCCGTGACTTTTAAGAGACAAATCAATGTGCTGGTATCCGTTAAGGTGTCCAGACAGTCTCTGCAAGATATGTACCGCCTGTCCCACATACGCAAATCGGAAACCATCCTCGTCTGTTCTTGTCAGAAAGTAAATTCCACTTCCATCATCCACGTGTGGATTGACCGCCAGTATTCTTTCACGGTTCTTCGCTTCAAAAGCTTTCGCTTTCTGAATGTTCTTCCAGTTACTCAAAACGGACACTCCTTTCCATTCCGTAAAATCCATTCCTTACCTGCTGCCGCATAGTCCACATTCGCCAATGGAGCAATCTTTTTTACCTCTGCGACACATTCTTTGGCATCAGAATTATCACGGCTTAAATGGCACAATATGACGTTCTGCAGGGCATCTGATTTGTTCGCAATGACAAATTCTTTTACTGTTTCCAGTTCCATATGACCACGGTACACATGGGATTTCTTAGCATCGTTGGAATCCTCTGTAATGTACTTCTTCTGATAGTTACATGAAATAAGGATGTGGTTTACTTCATGGAACCGCCACTTAACAAATTCCGTGTCAGTTACATAAAGCAATTTTCCCATTTCCGGGTGAGTAATCAGGAATCCATAACAAGGGCATTCTGAACCGTCAGCGTTGGTATGTGTCCACTTACCATCCAGTGTCGTAAGATCAAATGCCATTATTTTTCCACCAGTAAACCCTATTTCCATAGGTTCTAAACTCTCATATGGATTAAATACTGGTATTCCCATGTGTTCAAGGTCTGATGTGGATAATGAGTGGTCTTTGTGCGTATGGGTGCATATCGCACCCACAACACACTTAATATTCCAGTTAAGACCACGTTTTATGTCCATGATGGGAAGTCCTGCATCCAGTAAAAGCGTTTCACCGTTATCTGCCGTTAGAAGATAGCAGTTACCGGAAGAACCGGAACCTAAACATTTTAGCTTCATATTGCTTTTCCTTTCTTTGCTTCCAAACGGCACCAACAATCAATAAATCTTTCTTCGTCCTCTTCCTTTGATACAAGATATTTTCTATATTTTGAAATCAGTGGCTTCATAGAATCTTTGTAAACATCTGTATTTATATAGTTCCATATATCCATATAAATAGTATTAAATTTACAAGATGGCATATATTCCCATACATCTTCATTTACAATTTCAACCTTATTATTCAATGGAAGTTGATCTTTTACTAAAGCTATAACTTCTTCTGATTTCTCAACAACAATAATCCTTTCAACATTACTTTTATCTTGTATTGCCAAAAGAATCATTCCAATTCCAAGACCACCAATAAGAACATTGCCATGAGCGTTTATGACAAATTTGGAATTTGTACGCTTTTCCATATATGTGTCAGACATTACAACTTCATTTTTATGTAAAAGACGTACATATTTTCCAACACTAATTCCATGAATAACCGCATACAAATTATTAGGAGTTATTTCAAATTTTTCAATTCGGAAATCTCCACACTGTCCTTCTTTTAAAACTCTATACATATCTGTATACATATTATTCAACCTCTACTTAAAGCAATCCGGTGTCTCTGCGCTGGCAATGTCCGTCTCTGCGTTCTGCGGTACTTCCTCAAATTTTGCGTCAGGAAACTCAATAGTGTTTGCATTTGCCTGTACCTCTTCTGCCACAACTTTTTCCACATCAAGTTTCACATCGGAAACATCAGGAAATTCTTCCTGCGCATACAAACCTTGGAATTTATCCGGAAAAGCTTCTCTTAATGCCTGTACAACAGCAACTTTTCTTATCATTGTTGCAGGCTTTTTAGACCATTGACCGTTGATTGTTCCATCTTTTTTTCTTCCAACATATTCATCGAAAGATACTGACTGGTACTCCGGTGTCTCTCTTCCTTTGATAAACACTTTAGCCCAACCTCCTACAATAGATTCGTCCTTAAGGACAAAAGATCCTTCTCTTTCTTCAACGGAACCATCTTTCTTTTGAACAATAATTCCTGCTTTTTTTCCTGCATAATTCGGATTTGCATCGGCTCTTTTTGTAAAAACATCTTTTCCGGTAACAATCGTAGCAGGATCATTGTTTCCAAACTTAATGAGGTATGCTTCTTTCAAAAAAGGATTAAGATGCTGATATCTGCAAAGAGACAAAAACATCATTACTTCCTGATCCGATACGTTTCCACCACCGCTTACAAGGTACTTTCTTACCGTTGTTGGGGAAATTTTTACAATTTCCCCATTTGATTCGTATTCCACAATTCCTGTGTTTTCCTGCTTCTTTTCGTCTGCCATGTTTCTACCTACCTTTCTACCTTTTTGATGCCGTTAATGCCTATAATGAATACTTGGCTTGTTTTTGGATTCTGAATAAGCGCAAGTAGAATATTATGCATCCTGTCATGCTTCGCAATGTTCAAAACCTTTGCAACCATTCCATTTTCAACAGAAACTCCATTAACAAAATTTTGTCTATAACTTCCAAGACCGCTCCATGTATAGTATGTTGAATAGCATTTACCTCTATGTGTTACCTCTACCATGTCACCGACACGGATTTCGCTGTCATCATCTTCCTGCGATTTTTCTTCCGGTTTGTAGTTTTCAAGGACAACGTACTCTCTGTGCCATGCGCAAAACCTTTTAACAGGGTTTTCAACCTCACATGTTGCATTCTTAACACCAATTACTCTGAAAATCTCTCCGTTTTCATATGGTATAAGAAAAGGTTTCGCATCCACAATTTTGATGTACTCACCGACTTTAGCTTTTCTCTTCACCTCCCGTACACCGTTATCAGGCTTCACATCCTCGCCCATCAGCCGATTGAAAGCCAACTTTGCACCAGTACGGAAATCAAATTCATCAGCCGGATTGCAGTTTGCTTCTGCTTTCTCGCCAGTGGACTTGTCCAGTGCGATCACTTTGTTGTCCTTGCGGTAGATGACAATAGTTGTGTCTACTTTTTCTAAAGCGGCAGAGAATATAGAACCTATTTGGAAATGTTTTAAACAAATGCTTTCCCCAACTACATCTTTGTAAAAAACAGTGCCACCCCTGATTTCTGTGATTTCAATTACTGCACCCTTGTCTACAAACAATTTGCTTGTATATCTTTCTCCAACCTTAAATTTACGTTCTTTCATCTTACAGTCCCCACTTTCTGTCAAAATCTTCCATTGACTTTGTAACCTTTGCATTAACCACCACAGCCGAAATCACCATGATTGCATAGACAACAAATGCTAAAATCTCCGGCAGTAGTACAAGCCACCATGACCAACTAATCACTCCAAGTAATTTCAGAGCAATGAAAAGGATCGTTAAAACCTCTGTAAATCCCATGTTATTCTTCCTCACTTTCCGGCTTAATCATAAATCCTCCATGATGCACTGTCACATCAGCTTTGTAAATCTCCTTGATGCTTCTAGGCATCACATGATATGTCACATCTTTATCAGCAATCTTGCCTTTGAATTTCAAGGCTCCACGGTCTGAAAGTCCCAGGTACACACCCACGCAACACTTGTCATCAAAATTGAATATCACTGTGTCACCGGCATTGATTGTTTCTCCGCTTGTTGTCAGAACAGAAATGACTGTTTCTTTCTTAATCTGCATTCTCTTCATTCCTTTCAAACTCTTTCAATTGCTCCGCCAACTTCTTACATTCATCAGCAACATATTCTTCTGAACGAACGACATCGACACCAACAGGAAATTTACTTTCTATCATTTTTTGCATCTGATAAATTTCTTTACGGCTTGGGAATTTCTGTATTGCATAATCCAAATCCGCCTTATCTCCAGCGTGACCGCAATCGAACCCAAACCACCATAAATCACTTTTGATAGGATAATTTGAATTTGTTCCACCACCTGAATATGAAATACCTCCGTGACACTGGAAATATGCTTCAATTCGAATTCTTTCATCTTTATCAATATAAGCACCAAGCAAAGGGAAAATGCCACTTACTTCTCTGCCCCAAATATCTGATTTTTTAATTTCAAGATGGTAATCATAATTTTTTCCGTATAACGTATGATTCTTTGGAATGCCAACATATCCGCACCTGTGAGCCATATTTCCAAATATCACAACGCATTTATACCCTACGTGTTCAAACTCACGCTCGACAATGTAGCGTTTCTCTGCTTCATTACTCATTCTTCGCTTCCTCCACTTTCAAACTCGCATCATCACTTCTTCGGAACATAATCAACTGACTGTCAACATCAGGAATCTTCCAAGGGTCAAGGCTCTCGGTATCGTCAACCATGATAGGCAATTCCACACCGCACCGCTTCTGAAACGCATTGCAAATGTCAATCTCCGTCAGAAGCCTTGCTCCGTGGTTCATGTTCCGGCTGTAAGGCTCTCCACGGTATGTAAAGTCACAGCATTCTTCCGTGTCACCATTCACAAGAGGTCTGAACATCCGCACAGTACAGAAAGAAAGATACTTGTTCACATCAGCTTCCAACAATTCGTTCTTCTTCCGGCTGAATTTCTTTAAAAGGTCAAGCTGTGCCTGCACATCCGTAATCTTCTGTGAAATGTTCTTGCGCTCCTGTTCCAGTTCTGCAATACGCTTATCCACACTCTCGTTAATGCTTACACTCGCCAAAGACTTATCAACCACGGAAATATCCTTGCGTATCTGCTCTTCATCACATTTTAACTGGAATCTAAGAAGATTCATGTCAGTGAATTTGTTCATGGCAGCTTCTTTCTCTGCAATCTGCGACTGGACAGCTTTGTATTCTTCTGTGTTGGAAATATCCACGCTTGACGGAATGGAATTTAATGCATTATCAGCAATGGCAATCTCTTTCTCCAAACGCTCCAATTCATCCTCTGTCTTTTTCAGTTCCTCACGCTTATGTTCCAGTTCTGCCTGATCCGCTTTGATATGGTCAGCACAGGAAGAACCCTCTTTGGTAATCAGTTCCAATTCATGTGCCTTATGCGTATCAAACTCCGTTCTTAACTGCTCTTTCTTCTCTTCCGGATATTCCTGTCCACAGTAGGAGCAAATCAAAGAGTTTTCATCAAATTTAAGGCTTTTATTCAAATCCCAACTCTTCTTCAATTCCTGTCTCTTCTGCTCATACTGTGCGATACGCTTTTCCAGTGCCGTGATTTCTTCACGAATGGTATCTGCCTTAAGCAACTCTTTCTGATTCTCATTCTGAACCAGGTTCAGTGCCGTGCGCTTCTCTCTTCTGTCTGCATCCAGTTTTTCATTTGCTTTCTGCTGCAATGCGCTCAACTGACCTTTTAACTCAATAATTCCATCAGAAAGCTTATCGTAGGAAATCATGCTGTTCTGCGTATTTGTCTGCTGCTTAATGTTCTCTGACAGCTTATCCAGTAAAGCTTTCTTTTTCAGTTCCAGATCCGCAAGGTCAATATCCACTCTCTGACGGCTCACCTCGTCAATACGGCTCGGAATTTCATCTAACAGATCCTGCAATCCCTTGGTTCCATTTCTTCCCCTTGTGCCGTACAACTGCGTATTGCAACGCTTTTTCAGTTCATCAACCGTGCCGTCCTGCAGAACAGTCCTTAATGCTTCAAACTCCGGAAATTGATTGCAAATGTCATCATTACTGTGCTGACCGAACATATCAGCAAGAATTGCTCTCTGATCCGTGCCACCTTTCAGCAGAAGTGTCATGGCATTGATACAAAGTGAAAACTTATCTTTTCCGCATACACTCTCTTCCAAAAATGCTTCAAAATCTGCTGCCTTTTTTGGAATATCATTCACATAGTAATCCGTGACATTGCCGGTAAACTCGCCTTTCTTATTGAAGTTCTGACGGCATACTTTTTTCAGAACCTTGTCTGTACCGTCAATCTCCACGGTAACTTCTGCGGTAATATCTCCGTCAATGTCATTGCCGTCCTTATCGTGTGGTCTGATTCCGGTGATTTCTCTGCCGTTCTCGTCACGGCATCCAAAAATATACTGAATTGCTCTTTTGATTGTGGACTTTCCAGTTTCATTCACACCGGAAACCTCTGTCCGGTCGTATAAATCAGTGTCCACTACGTTAGATCCATAGAATTTGCAGAAATTCTGCAAAAAGATGTGTTTAATCCTCATTGTTCCTATCCTCCCAAAGATATAAATACAGTGAATTTACAAACATATAGATTGATACCGGCTTGTCTGTCTCATTGATCTCCTTGTATAGTTCTGTGCTTGGGTTCATCTTATCAACAACCCACTTGATCGCGCTGTACACACTTTTTTCATTTGTGCTGTGTTTCTCTCCGATAATCCGGTAGATTTCAGAAAGTCTTCTGTTCCGATTCTCAAACATCAGCGTTTCGACCTCGATGATGTACTGGAATCCCGGCAAGTACTGTTTCAGCCCCAGTTCTACCAAGATTTTTCTTATCTTCCTTTCCATTTCCTCACTCCTCCGGCTTTCAGTCTTCTGTTACGTGGATCATGTCGTCCTCTTCGCTGATATACAAGATTCCTACATCTAACAGTCTTGCAATCAGAATCTCATTCGCACGGACGATGGGGATAATCTGTCGCTTCTGCATAAAAATACTCCTTTCTTAACCATTTTTTCTTACCGGTATTGCGGTTTACAATTCTGTAATAGAATGCTGTTTCACGGTCAACTTCCCATTCTTTCGGACTGTAAAATATCTTTCCGATGCACCCTTTGACGGTAAACCGCTTTTTGGCACTCATACATCTTCCTCCGCAAGTTTGGCATACTTCCAAGTTGAAACATTATGGTATCCGTCAGCAGAATAAGATGTACAACCTCTGTCCCATGCAAAAACAATATTATTTTTGTATCTTGCGAAGTGTCTTCTACTCCACTGTCCAGTTTCTGAATCTCTCACAAGAATCTTTGTGTCCACAGGCACTTTCGACCAATCAACAACATGTTCTACATATTCCTGTTCTAACCATTCCCTAAATTTTTTTCTGCAGTTGTTGCAACTTCTCCATGCGCAATCATGACAATTAATAGAAAAGCAATCGCTCAATCTTCCTTCCTTATCAACAGTTATTTTAATGTCATTTGCAGCCATATTAATAATCTGTTCCGCATACTTCTCTCTGTTTTTCATTTTCCGTTCATCCTTTCCAGTTCTGCGCTCCTGGTTAATATCCAGTCTGCGTAATCACTTAATTCTGTCTTTGTATCTGCGTTCTTCTCTCCGTGGTAAACCATAAGTACAATTCCTACATCACAGTACTTTTCAAACAATTCCGACAAGTAGTCGGCTCCCACATGGATATTTCCATCCACAGAGTAGATGTCCGTCACTCCCAAACGTTCCATGCGGTCTTCATGCCATCTGTCAGAAATTTGCATCAAGCCTTTGCAACCGCCACTTTCCACATCCGGTCTGCCGGAAGATTCTTTCTCGATCATTGCCATGAGCATTTCCGGGCAGATGCCGTATTCCTCACCGTACTTTACACACGATTCCTGTGCTTCCTCGGAGATAAAACTGCCGGATGGCTGTGCCGTGGATGTAAATGTGATGGAGAGTGCCATTATAATAGGAAGAAACAGCTTTATTGTTGTTCTCATAGGCTTAATACCATTCGGATACGAACGTACCCAGTAAGTCACTGATAATGACATCCAAAAACATATTTGATCCGTCCTCTTCCTCTGCAATGTATGTCGTTAAAATTGCATTTGTAAAACTTACTCCATTACCCATTTCTACTTCAATATCTGTTACAGATACACCGTACGAAGCTTCTTCATCATAGAACAAC
>ENA-ORLM01001197-ORLM01001197.1-human-gut-metagenome-genome-assembly--contig:-NODE-1197-length-17753-cov-6.639115_pt1 | contig 17753 bp, 16 predicted proteins | sample MGYA00243063_ERZ508815 | MGnify/ENA primary metagenome ERZ508815 (study PRJEB26277, sample SAMN04329768) | human gut metagenome | biome: human-associated habitat | host: Homo sapiens | place: USA...
TTATCCTTGGTTTTCCTCTTGAAAATAATGCTTTAAACACTACATCATTCTTTGGTTGCAATATGCTTTTCTTTTCAGTTGGCATATGTAAACCTCCTCGAATTTGCATAACAAAAGATTTGTCATACTTAAATTTAGTTATTAAAAGTTTAATCAAATTGTATGTAGAATATTTTACCAGAATGGCTAATTGAAAAAATAAATAGATTTGATACAAATTATAAGAAAAAAACTTTAATAAATAACCTTTTTTATTATATCTAACCCCTGCATAAAGTCAAGAAAAATCGTTCGTCAAAGTTTTAAAAATTTCACATATTTAAATTTTATAATCAAAAAAGACTAACTCATAAAAGCTAATCTTATCAGCAGGATTGCCTTGAACTCTCTACTTTGCAAGACTCAGAATGTTCCCTGCCTTCTCTACATTTTCTAGTTTTGTTCCTTGTTAAGTGCAAGAGCATTTTCCCTTTTCAAAATTACCACTCTGGGCTCTGCTTTCAGCTCTGTTCAAATTCGAGCATACATGGTTCAGGGTTACATAAATAAAGTGATCCTAAATCCAATATAATTGTTAATCTGATCATCATCTGAAGTACTGCTACGTATACCTGCGGGGTTTCCTACATAGCTGTTACCGTAACCTCCTCCACGTTTTGGGTAAGGATATGTCGTACTCGTCCCAAGCTCTGTTGACCATTCAAAAATATTTCCGCCCATATCATAAATATTACATACTGGTTCACTTTGTCCTGTTGGAACTATTTCACCACTAGAACTACTTGTTTTCGTTCTACTTATTCCTGTTATATCTTTATAATTAAATGTTGTATCTTTATAATTTCCTTCTTCTGAGCTATTTCCGTAATCACTATTTACTTTTTGTATAAAAGCTATTGCCGTATCCCATGCATAACTACTCACTAATTTTGTTTTTGCTTTATATCCTTGTTTTATTGCAAAACCTTCTGATAAAGATATTGCTTGCATTCTTGTTACATAATTATATGGAGCTTGACTTGCCTTTACCGTTACTGTTTTTGTTATATCATTTGAGCTTCTCAATTTTTTTGCTTCTGTGTTTTCTTTATCTCCTGCTTCATATCTTCCTATATAAAATCCTTTATATGTTTCTACACTTATTCTTTCGTCCTCTGGTAACGCCTCAGTAAAATAATTACTATTTGAACTACTATAATTTATTTTTATCGAGTTTGTAGCAGTATCTGTTTCTTCCCTGGCGACCTGTGTTGAATATGCTGTTCTCTTATAATCTGCTATTGTGGCTACTGGCACCCATACAAATTGATTTCCGTCTTTATCTTCTATTACTACTCCAGCTTGCACAGTTGAGGCTGAATCTTTTGAAATTTTGAAACCTTCTGGAATCCATACATCTCCATCCGAATATGTTACTTTCGTATTTCCTTTCATAAAATTATCTACACTTCCAGTGTTTCCATTTAATACACTTTCCATTTCATCTATTAGGCTATTCATTCCTTTTAAATCGTTTTCACTTGCTTCTGCTGATTTTGTTTCTGCTTCTTTTGCTTTTGCTATTATTCCATTGTTGCCTAATACCAAATTAATACTTACTCCTGCAAGGATTAACAAAACAACTATTGTAACAACTAGTGCAACAAGTGTGATTCCTTTTTTGTTTTTTAACATAAATTTTCCTCCTTAGTTTTATTTTCTCACATAAAATATTATTTATTCAAGTAAAATAATATCATTATTTTTACACGTGTGCAATAGTTTTTTTATTATTTTTTTAATTTGTCGTTTATTGTCGATTTTTCTTTCATTACTGTTAGTCTTGCAAAAGCAAATCTCTTTTTAATTTATTTGCACTTACAATTCCAAGTCCTATAAATTTATTGTCTAAGTATATTCTATATGCTTCATTTGTTAAATTATTTTTCTGTGTTTCTTCTTTAATATTTCTTCGTGTCACATCAAATTCTGTTATTTTACAATTTTCTATATCTAGCTTTACTCCATTTACATATTTGCTATAATCTTGTGTATTTAGGTCTATTCTATTATTATGTTTAAATATTTCTTCTATGGAAATTATACAAGAATAATCTTTATTTTCTATTTTTTCTTTTAATTCTTCTACAGTAATTGCATTTTCTATTTTAAAATCTCCAACCACAGTTCTTTTTAACTCTTTCATTAAGCCAACTGTTTCAAGCTTTTCTGCTATATCCTCGCATAAACTCCTTATGTAAGTTCCTTTTGAACATTGCACTCTAAAGCTTATTTGTTTTTCTGTTTTATTTATGTTTAGAAGCTCAATATTATATATTTCTATTTGTCTTGGCTCTAATTTTACTTCTTGTCCTTTTCTTGCATATTCATATAGCTTTTTTCCATTTATTTTTATTGCAGAATAAATTGGTGGAGTTTGTTCTTGTTTTCCAATGAATGTTTTTAAAATTTCTTTTACATATTGCTCTTCTAAGCTTTTATCTGGAACTTCTTTTTCTTCTATTACTTCTCCCTCTACATCTGCTGTCGAAGTTTTTTTGCCTAATTCTAATACAACTTCATATTCTTTATCATGGTTTATTAAATATTTAGAAATTTTAGTTGCTTCTCCAATTAAAAGTGGTAATACACCTGTTGCGTTAGGATCTAATGTACCAGTATGTCCCACTTTAGAATTTGTTAGTTTTTTTACTTTATAAACTACATCATGTGATGTACAGCCTTTTTCTTTGTTTATTAAAATTATTCCGTTCAATTTAATGCTCCTTTTCACCCAAAAAGGGACGTCCCTATTGGGCGTCTCTTAAATTTACTTTAAACAGCTTCTTATTCTGTTTATCATCTGGTTTTTTACTTGCTCTATAGTTCCTGGTAAATTGCTACAACCTGCTGCACGTAAATGTCCGCCACCACTAAACATCATTGCAACTTCTGCTGCATTTACATAGTTTTTAGAACGTATTGATGCTTTTATTCCTTTGCTGGTTTCTCTTAAGAATAGTGAAACTTCAACCCCTTCAACGTCTCTACCATTTTCTACAATTCCGTCGTAGTCCCCGTTTTCGGCTCCAACTTTTTCTTCGTCTGCCTTTGTTATGTATGTGTAGGCTATTTTGCCCTCTTCTAAAAACTCAAGTCTTTCAAGTGCAATTCTGTGTAATTCAAATTTAGCTCTTGTCTTGCTTGAATATACCTTATCATATATTTGTGATACTTTTACACCTTTTTCGCATAGCTCTGCAACAAATCTAAAAGTTTCTGCTGTAACTGTTGAATATCTAAATCCACCTGTATCTGTGATTATTCCTGCTAAGATGCAAGTTCCTATTTCTTTAGTAACTTCTATTCCAAAGTAACTAAATGCGACTAATAATAGTTGGGCACATGCTGGTGAATCTTGGCTTATGAAGTTGTAATCTGCATACATTGTGTTACTGCTGTGGTGGTCTATTGCAACCTTTACTTTTGCATTATCAAAATATTTTGCAAATCCATTTAATAACTTGATGCTTGCACAATCTAAAGCTATTGCTAAATCGTATTCTTGTATGTCAGATTCTTTCTTTATTTTTTCTACTCCTGGCAAAAAGCTGAATGCACTTGGATACTCTGGTATTATTACGTCTGCTTCTTTGTTTAATTGCTCCAATGCCAATTTCATAGCAAGTGCACTTCCAATGGCGTCACCATCTGGATTTTCATGTACTACTATTGCAATGGTATTTGCTTTTTTTATTTCTTCTAAAATATTATCTAAAGTCATTATTGTTCCTTCCTATATAGACTTTTAGGGACCGCATAATAAAAGTTGTGCTGTCCCTAAAAATATTATTTTTTCTCTTTTATTGCCTTATCTTGTTCACTAATTTGCTTTAAAATATTATCTATTCTTTCTCCATGTTCTATTGAATCATCATATTCAAATACAAGCTCTGGAGTAATTCTTAAATTTACCATTCTAGCAACTTGTGATCTCATAAAGCCTGCAGAGTCTTTTAACCCTTGCATAGTTTTTTCTACACTTTTTGAATTTAACATACTTACATATACTTTCGCATATTTTAAGTCTGGTGTTACCTTTACTCTTGTAACACTTATCATTCCTGTAACATCAGGATTTTTCAATTCATAAGTTATTATTTGGCTTAAGGCTTTCATTAATTCTTCATTAACTCTGCCAAGTCTAGCTTCATTTTTACTCATTTTCTCTAAAATTTCCTTTCTTCGGTTTTAGATTATTTGTTCATTCCATGTTCTTGAGAAATTTGTTGTACTTTTGATTTTTTAGTTCTTTTTATTTCTTCCATTACGAATACTTCTATAATGTCGCCTTCTTTAATATCGTTGTAATTCTCAATTTGAAGACCACATTCGAACCCTTTAGCAACTTCTTTAACGTCATCTTTAAATCTCTTTAATGATGCAAGTTTGCCTTCGTGTATTACAACATCTTCTCTTATGACTCTTACTCCGGCATTTCTTTCAACTTTTCCGTCTTTTACGTATCCACCAGCGATTGTTCCAACATTTGAAACCTTGAATGTTTGTCTTACTTCTACATTTCCGATTACTTTTTCTTCGTAAACTGGGTCTAGTAAGCCGTTCATTGCTGCTTCAACATCTTCTAATGCTTGATAAATTACAGAATATAACTTGATTTCTACTCCTTGTTTTTCTGCAACTTCTTTTGCTGTTGCGTTTGGTCTTACATTAAATCCTATTATTATAGCCTTTGCAGCTTTTGCTAGGTTAACATCAGATTCATTTATAGCTCCTGCATTTGAGTGTATTACTTTTACTGCAACTTCGTTATCAGATAATTTTTCAAGAGATTGCTTTAATGCTTCAGCTGTACCTTGAACATCTGCTTTTACAATTATATTTAATTGTTTTAAGTTTTCGTGTTCCATTTGTTCGAATAGATTGCTTAATGTTACTTTATTGTATGCATTCATAGCATCTTCTCTTGCTTTTCTTTCTCTTCTTTCTATTAAGTGTTTAGCCATTTTTTCGTCTTTAACTTCATAGAAAGTTTCTCCTGCTTCTGGTACTTTTGTAAGTCCCATAATTTCTACTGGTGTAGAAGGGCCAGCACTCTTAACACGTTTTCCTTTATCGTCTTTCATTGCTCTAATTCTACCAATTGATGTTCCAACAACTACTGTATCTCCAACGTCTAAGCTTCCTCTTTGTACTAATACAGATGCGATAGGACCTTTTGCTTTATCTAGTCTTGCTTCTATTACAACACCTTTAGCTTGCTTATTTGGATTTACTTTTAAATCTTGCATGTCTGAAACTAGTAATACCATTTCTAGTAATTGGTCTATGTTGATATGTTGTTTTGCAGAAATTTCTACAAATACTGTATCTCCACCCCATTCTTCTGGAACTAATTCATATTTCATTAATTCTTGTTTTACCTTTTCTGGGTTAGCTCCTGGTACATCAATTTTGTTTATTGCAACTATTATTGGAATTCCAGCTGCTTTAGCATGGTTTATAGCTTCAACAGTTTGTGGCATTACACCATCATCTGCTGCAACAACAAGTATTGCTACATCTGTAATTTGAGCACCTCTAGCACGCATACTTGTAAATGCCTCATGTCCTGGTGTATCTAAAAATGTAATTTCTCTTCCATTTATTGATACCTTGTATGCACCAATATGCTGAGTAATTCCTCCGGCTTCGCCTTCTATTACATTTGTTTTTCTAATTGCATCTAGAAGTGATGTCTTACCATGGTCAACGTGTCCCATAACAACAACTACTGGAGCTCTTTGAACTAAGTCTTCTGCCTTATCTTCTGACTCGTCAAATAATATATCTTCTTCTTTAACTTCTTCCTTCTTGTTGGCTGTTACACCAAATTCTCCTGCTACTAAGAAGGCTGTATCGAAATCTAGCTCTTGATTTATAGTTGCCATTATTCCTAATCCCATAAGCTTTGTTATTACTTCACCACTTGTTTTCTTTAACTCTGCTGCTAGGTCTTTAACACTTATGCTCTCTGGAATTGTTATTTCTGTTAACTTAAATATTTTTTGCTTATTTCTTTCCTCAGTATTCTTTTGGTTTTTACGTTTACCCTTCTTACCACGTTCTGTTGATAAATCGTAGTAATCAAGCATTCCACCTTCTTGGTCTCCAAACATGTTAGAAAGCTTATCTACTTGTTTTAAATTCTTTAACTTGCCCTCATCATACTCTTCTTCACCATTGAATCTTCTAGACTTATTCTTATTTTGCTTATTTTCATCATATTTATTGCTCTTAGCCTTGAAACTTGCCTTTGTAGAATAATCTCTTTGGCTTTCTTTTTCAACAATTTCAGTCTCTAATATATCGTTAATTTTCTTGTCTAATCTCTTCTCATCTAATGGTCTCCTGTTGAAACCACCATTGTTGTTCCTGTTAAAGCCATTATTATCACGATTATTATTTCTATTAAAGCCATTGTTATCACGGTTATTTCTGTTAAATCCGTTATTATCACGGTTATTTTTATTATAACCATTATTGCCATTATTAAATCTATTATTTTGGCCATTTTGATTATTTTGTCTGTAACCATCTCTTGATTGATTATTATTTTGGAATCTATCATTTCTATTGAAGTTATTGTTTCTTTGGAATTGGTTTCTGTTATTGCTAAAATCTCTGTTACCATTATTATTTCCAAATTCTCTATTTCCATTATTGAAGTTATTTCTTCTTTGGAAAGAATCGTTTCTTGAATACTCGCCTCTGTTGTCGTTTCTAGAATTTTCGCCTCTATAATTGTCATTTCTGTCATGAGATTCTGTTCTATCATTCTTTACAACTTCAGTTTTAGAACTTTCTGCTTTTACAGCTTCTTGTTTTACTTCTGCTTTAACTTCTGGCTTTGGAGCTTCTGTTTTTACAGTTTCAGCCTTTACTGTTTCTGCCTTTGTAGTTTCGGCTTTTTCTACTTTTGCAGTTTCTGTTTTTACTTCGGTTGTAGTAGCTTTAGCAGTACTCTCTTCCTTCTTAACTTCTTCTTTCTTTGCAGTTTCGGCTTTTACATCTGCCTTTGGCTTTTCTTCTTTTTTACCAAGTCCAAATAATTCATTTACTGTAAGAGGTTTATTAGGTTTATTTCTGTAAACAATGTTATAATCGTTGTTATTTCTTCTTTTTACAAAACCTACATCTTTTCTTTCTTCAGCTTTCTTATTGTCTTTCTTAGAATCCTCTTCATCATTTAATATAACTTCTCTTCTAATAATTACTGGAGTATCTTTTTTGTTATCTTTCTTTGTTTCTTTTTTTGTTTCTTTCTTATTTTCCACTTTATTTTCCTTTTTCACATTATTTTTATTATTTTTTGAATATGCATTTCTAATTTCTGTTGCTTGTTCATCTGTCACATTACTTAAATGGCTTGTTACATCTATGCCTAGCGACTTTGCTTTTTCAAGTACATCTTTGCTTGACATTCCTATTTCTTTTGCTAGTTCGTGAATTTTTATTTTACCCAATAATTCCACCCCCTATATTTATTCTTGTGCTTAATTCCTTTTTATTTTCTCTATTTATCAATAATTACACCTCTTAAGCTTTCATAAATTTCGTTGTTTATTTCTGTTTCAAAGCTTCTGCTCAATCTCTTTGACTTTATGGCCTTTTCCAAACATTCTACATTATTACATATATATGCACCTCGTCCTTCAGCCTTTCCTGTTTTGTCTACGAATATTTTGCCATCACTCTGCTTTACAATTCTTATCAATTCATTTTTAGGTTTTGCTTCATTGCAACCTAAGCAAGTTCTTTGTGGTATTTTCTTCAAGTATCACACTTCCTTTTATTCTTCGTCTTTATTTTCTTCTGATGTTTCAACGTTTTCTACTTCGTTTGCCTCTTCTACATTTGTTTCATCAACGTTTTCTGCATCTGCAGTTTCTTCTTTTTCTTCACCATTTGCTTGTAGCTCTTGTATCATTTCTCTAAATTGAGATTCACTCTTTATATCTATTTTCCAGTTTGTTAATTTAGCCGCAAGTCTTGCATTTTGTCCTGCTTTACCAATAGCTAATGATAATTGATCATCTGGAACTATTACTTGGGCAAATCTTTCTTCATCTTTAATATCAACAGCCATAACTTTTGCTGGAAGTAAAGCTTCTGCAATGTATGTAGATGGATCTTCATTCCATTCTATTACATCTATTTTTTCTCCACTTAATTCATTTATTATATTTTGAATACGAATTCCTTTTTGTCCAACACAAGAACCAACTGGGTCTATGTTTTCATTTGGAGAATATACTGCAACTTTACATCTCTTTCCTGGGTCTCTTGAAATACTCTTAATTTCGATTAAACCTTCATAAATTTCTGGAATTTCAAGCTCGAATAATTTTCTTAAGAAATCATTATTTGCTCTTGAAACTATTATTTGTGTTGAGCCTTTTGCGCCTTTTTCAACATTTGCAATACATGCTCTTAATTTTTGATTTACATAGTAATGTTCTGTTGGTATTTGCTCTTTAATTGGCATTATACCTTCAATTTTTCCTAAATCTAATACAACAATGTTCTTATCAACTTTTTGTACTATACCAGAAACTATTTCACCTTTTTTCTCGTTGAATTCGCTAAATATTACTTCTCTTGAAGCTTCTCTTATTCTTTGAACTATAACTTGCTTTGCTGTTTGAGCTGCAATTCTACCAAAGTTCTTTGGCATTAATTCTTTTTCAACAACATCTCCCTCATTATATCTTGGGTCAATTTTCTTAGCATCTTCTACTGAAATTTGTGTGTCCCAATCTTCAACTTCGTTTACTACATTAAGTTCTTCATAAACGTGTGTCTCCCCTGTTTCACGGTTTAGAGTAATTTTTACGTTATCTGATGTAACATCAAAATTTCTCTTATATGCTGTAACTAAAGCTGTTTCTATAGATTCTATAACATAGTCTTTTTTTATTCCTCTTTCTTTTTCAAGTTCATCTAGTGCCATTATTAATTCTGTACTATCAATTCCTTTGTTTTCTACCTTTTTTACATTCTTCTTCATTTTCCAATCATTCCTTTCAATTATATTATTCCCATTTAAAAGCCCTTTTCATCGAGCTAATGTTACTTCTTTCTATTGTAATTTTTTCTTCATTTATGATTAATGTAATGGTCTTTTCATCAAATTGTTTAAGATTTCCCTCAAGTTCTTTTTGCTTATTTAATGGTTTAAACAATTTCACATCTATATCTTTTCCAATATGTTCTTGCAACTGCGAATCTTTTCTAATATGTCTTTCTACTCCAGAAGACGAAATTTCAAGAAAATATTGGTCTTTTATATAATCCGCTTCATCTAGCATATCTGTAATTGCATTGTTTACCTTTTCGCAATCATCTAAACTAATTCCAGTATCATTATCTATAAATATTCTTAAATAATTGTCTTTGCCTTCTTTTACGTACATAACATCGTACACTCTGTAACCAAGTTCATTTATTGGCTTTGTAACGAGCTCTTCTACTTTTTCTTCTATTTTAGACAAGATATACCTCCCTATATTCATATTAAATGTTGTCTTATAACATTGTAGAAGAGTGGAATTTGTTTCCACTCTTCTGCCGTACTTCTTATGTCAATATTATTATACCCTTTTTATGGAAAAAATGCAAGGGTTTTCAGAAATTTTCTTATAATTCTATTCTTTCTTCTCTTACTCTATTTACTAATGCCTTTAATTTTTTGTTTTCTTCTTTTTCTAGTTTTGGATCATTCATTTCTATTTTTAGTGCAAGTTCTTGTACCAGTTTTAGTATTTTTACATCTTCAAATATATTTGCTATTCTGAATTCTGGTAGTCCATGTTGTTTTGTTCCGAAGAATTCTCCAGAGCCTCTTAGTTCTAAGTCTTTTTCTGCTATTTTGAAACCGTCTTCTGTTGTTGTCATTGTTTTCATTCTTTCTCTTACTATTGCAGAATTACTGTTATATTTTAGTATACAATAAGACTTAAATTCTCCTCTTCCAACTCTTCCTCTTAATTGATGTAACTGCGCTAAACCAAATCTTTCGGCGTTTTCAATTACCATTATGTTTGCATTTGGCACGTCCACACCAACCTCAATTACAGTCGTGGAAATTAGAATGCTTATTTTATTTTCTTTGAAATCCTTCATTACTTGCTCTTTATCTTTTGGTCTCATTTTTCCATGTAATATCTCTACATTGTAGTCTTTAAACACTTCGTCCTTGTAGCTCTCTGCCAATTTTTCTACAGATTTTACATCCATCATCTCTTCGTTTTCATCTACGAATGGACATACTATATACGCTTGCCTGCCTTCGTCCACATTTTTCTTTATAAACTGAATTATTCTATCTGTCATATTTTCTTTTACTGCCAATGTGTCTATTTTCTTCCTGTTTGGTGGCAGTTCATCTATTATGGAAATATCCAAATCTCCATATACTATTATCGCTAGTGTTCTTGGAATAGGAGTTGCAGTCATTACCAATACGTCCGGATTTTTTCCTTTTCCAGCAATCACGCTTCTTTGCTTTACACCGAATCTGTGTTGCTCATCTGTTACTACTAAGCCTAAATTTTTAAACTCTACATTTTCCTGTAAAAGAGCATGAGTTCCTATTAATATGTCTATTTCACCATTTTTTAGTTTTTCTAGGAGTATGCCCTTTTGTTTTTTGGTTAGACTGCTTACTAGCAACCCACAACGTATTCCAAATGGTTCTAATATTTTATTAAAATTATTTATGTGCTGTGTTGCAAGTATTGTTGTTGGAGCCATTACTGCAACTTGATATCCACTCTTCACAGCCTTATATGCTGCAATCATTGCAACTACGGTCTTACCAGAACCAACGTCTCCCTGTAAAAGCCTATTCATCGGCTTTTCCGATTCCATGTCATTATCTATTTCTTCAAGAACTCTTAGTTGAGCTTTTGTTAGTTTGAATGGTAATGTGTTTATTACATCTGACATATGTACATCTTTGCTGTATTTTATGCCTCTTATTTCATTATCATATTGTTCCTTCAAGCTTAATAAAGCAAGTTGAAATGTTAGCAATTCTTCGAATACTAACCTATTTCTTGCTCTCGCCAAATTTTCCATTTTGCTTGGAAAGTGAATTTCTCTTACTGCTTGATCTAGTTCCATTAAATGATAATCTTTAGTTATATATTCTGGTAATGTTTCTTGTAATTTCGCATTTACCATCGAAAGTGCATTTTCAACAGCTTGTCTTATTGCTGAGTCTGGCAATCCTTTTGTAGTAGAATAAACGGGCACAATTTTACCTGTATTTTTGTTTTTTCCTTCCTCATCAAAAACAGGTGATGTCATTTCTATCTGCCCCAGTTTTTTAGTAACTTTTCCAAAAAATCTATATTTTTCATGTGCATGAATTACGTTTCTCATATAATCCTGATTAAACCACGTAATTAAACATCTACCAGTATCGTCCTGCACCATAACTTTTGAAACAGACATATTTTTTCTTAATTTAAAAACGGTTGCAGCAGTTACCGTCACAGCCTCAATAAGAGCATCTTCTCCATCTTGAAGTTCCTCTATCTTTTTTATTTTTGTTCTATCCTCATACGTTCTCGGATAATAATTAATCAAATCTTCAACAGTATTTACACCAAGCAGGCTTAATAACTTTGCCCTACTCGGTCCAACCCCCTTAATATATTGAACACTCTGTTTTAAATCAATCATAAGTACTTCCATTTCTTGCTTTGCAAATTCATTTTTAATTTATAACAAAAATTTTTTCATAGCTATAATGATAAAAACTTCATTGAACCAATAATAACACAAACAAGTGTTTTTGTCTAGTATTATTTTTAAAAATATTGCAAGAAAATACCATTTTAATCTCTTATTTTTTTATTGACATAGACTTTTATTGTGTTTATAATAAATTTAAGAAATGAACATAGAGGTAATAACATAAGATGCAAACTTTAAAAGTTAGAGAAAAAAAAGTTAGTGTACATACATATAACTATGATAATATAATTGAATTTTTAAATATAACAAAAGATATTTTAGAAAATCCTACAGTAAAACAGATGAAAAATTTTAGGCAACACTACGATTGCTCTTGCTATAAACATTGTTTAGAGGTTGCCTATTGGTCATATTTATTTTGCAAAAAATATGGCTGGGATTATGTTTCTGCAGCTAGAGGTGCAATGCTACATGATTTATTTTTGTATGACTGGAGAGGTTCTAAAAAGAAACTGCATTTAAAACATTTTCATGCTTTTCTTCACCCTCAAATTGCTTTATATAATGCAGAAAAATTATTTAATTTAAATGATAAGGAAAAAGACATAATCGTAAAACACATGTGGCCTGTAACTTTGTTAAGTATTCCTAAATATAGAGAAAGCTTTTTGATTACTATTTTTGATAAACGCAGTGCCTTAAATTCCTTTTTCGAATACAACAAAAAACAATTTTTAAACACAAAGTTTTATAGATATGCATACATATTTTTTACTGGTTTATTGTTTAGAATATTTTAGCACTATCATCTTTTATAGAGTAATGTAATCAAATTCAAATTTTAAAAATTAAGGTAAAAGTGACTTTTAAAGAATCATTTAGAATCTCTGGTTAAGAGCACCATACCGCAATTTTTAATAATTTGGATTTGATTTTTTAAAATAAGTTAATGATCTGCATTGCTTCTTTATCTCTTATATGGTCCAGAATATATTTGCAATTTTCTAATTCTGCAATTGCTTCTGTATATTCTTCTAATTGAATATATCTTTTAAATTTTACCATAGACACATTTGCTTTTTCTAATTCTTCGTGCTCTATGTAAAGTGCAGTCTTATTATTTATAGTTTTCCAGTCTTCTTCCATAGTTTTTATTTTTTCTTTTAGTTTTTCTTGTTTACTAGTTTTATTGTCATTTTCTTTTCCCTCTTTGCTAGTATTTTCAGCAATATCTTGTTCTTTTTCCATTATATATATATCTTCACTAATTTCTTTTATTTGTTCCAATTGTTCATTTATTTTTGCAAAGTTTATTTTTGTATAATTATGTGTTATTGTGTCTAATATGATTATTGCTATAACTATTATAATTACTATAATAAGTTCTTTTTTCATATTGATAATTTTCCTTCCCTAAATTTTCCTGATTTTATCGAATTTTTCTAATATTTTTTGCTTATAGCAAGTTTACAAAAAAAATTAATCTTTTTCTTTCTTTTGGCAATATATATTTCCTTTTTCATTTATTGTTACAATTAGTGCCTCTTCTGGTATCATTTGAAATTTTTGCGTTTGTTTTTTCAGCCAATCATAATTTTTATCTATTATTTTCAAATTTTCATTCAATATTTTACCATCTATTACAAGATTATATGTCATTCCCTCATAATCTGGCATAATGTTAAAGTCTTCAGGTGTAGTCGTTCTTTTATTAGGTTTTTGTATTACAGAAATATCTCCACTAGTTTCTAGTATTGCAAATTCTACATCTCCAATATTCATAACATTATTGCTTCTTAATTTTTCTTCTAACTCGTTTAAAGTAAAACGTTCTTTTCTCATCTGGTTCTCGTCTATTCTTCCTTTATTTATTAGCACTGTTGGTTTTCCACATATAAATTCTCTTATTTTACTGCTTTTTATGTTCAATACAGATATTACTAGATGCATTACTAGTAAGCCTAAAATTGGAATTATTCCATTTGAAATTGGAATTCCAATATCAGTCATTGGAATTGATGCCAAGTCTGCTATCATTATTGATATTGCAAGTTCAAACGGTTGCATCTGCCCTATTTCACGTTTTCCCATTAATCTCATTACAATTAATACAATTATATAAATAATAATCGACCTTATAAAAGTTGCTAACATTAATTTTTCCTCTTACTAGATATTTGAATTTTCATTGGATTTATCCATAAACCATTTATTTTATATTTTAAAAATTTGAATTTTTCTATTTTTTAGCTCAAATATATCTGATCATCAATATAGTTTTTGCATTATGTTAATTCTATGTATTAATTTGATTGCTATTTCATTTTTATTTTTTGCTATTTTCTTGTATTTATTCATCAGTTTGAATAATTTATTTTTTTCTGTAAATACTAAAAATAAATTCATTTTAGGAGGTTTTATCATGGATAACAATAATATTGATGCAAGAAATTACTCTCGTTCCAATACATTTGCGCAAATAATTTTAAGGTTTGTAACATCTGCTGTAATACTTGCTATAACTGCATTTTTTACACCAGGATTTACTATAAACAATATTTGGGCTTTAGCACTAGCAGCAGTTGTTTTAACTGTTATAGATTTTTTGCTTGTTAAATTTACCGGACTTCATGCAAGTGCATTTGGAAAAGGCTTTGTAGGGTTTGTCCTTGCAGCCGTTGTATTGTATGCTACACAATTTTTCGTGGCTGGGTATTCTATATCTTGGATAGCAGCAATGATAGGTGCATTAATTTATGGAGTAGTAGACTATTTTATACCAGAACAGCACTAAAATAAGACAAAGGAGTTCTATCCTTTGTCTTTTTTTACAAATATTATTTTTAAATTCCAAAATTGCCCCAAAAGGGGCGTCCCTCTTGGGCGATTTTTCTTCAATTGTTATAAATGATTACCAAGCTTTTTCGTATAAATCTATAAAGTCTTGTTTTGTTACTTCTCTTGGATTTCCTGGTTTGCAAGGGTCTTCCATTGCTTTATCTGCAAGCATTGCAAAGTCTTTTTTCTTTGCTCCTACATCTTTTACTGTTTGAGTAATTCCAACAGCTTCAGATAAATCTCTTACTTTTTCGCATAGTGTTTTTACAGCTTCTTCATCTGTAAATTTCATTGCATTTATTCCCATACCTTGTGTTAAAATTTCTTTATATAAATCTGCACAAACAGCTCCATTAAATTCTAATACAGTTGGAAGTAATATTGCATTTGCTAAGCCGTGTGGAGTATCATAAACAGCTCCTAATTGGTGTGCCATTGAATGAACTATTCCAAGTCCAACATTTGAGAATCCCATTCCAGCTATATATTGGCCTAATCCAACATCATCTATTGCTTTTTGGTCTTTGTCATTTACAGCTTTAGCTAAGTTTTTATAAATTAGCTCTATTGCTTTCATAGAAAACATTTGAGACATTGTGTTGTGTGCCTTTGTTATATATCCTTCGATTGCATGTGTTAATGCATCCATTCCAGTTGCAGCAGCTAACTTTTTAGGCATAGAAGCCATAAGTTCTGTATCAACTATTGCTAAAACTGGTATGTCATGTGGATCGACACAAACCATTTTAACTTCTCTTTCTTCATCTGTTATTACATAGTTAATTGTAACTTCTGCTGCAGTTCCTGCGGTTGTTGGCATTGCAATCATTGGAAGTCCTTTTTTCTTTGTATTTGATGGACCATTTAGTGAAACTACATCGTCTCTATCTGGGTTTGTCATAAGTATAGATATTGCCTTTGCAGTATCCATGCTAGAACCACCACCAACTGCAAGAATAACGTCTGGTCTAAACCATCTGCTCTTTTTATATCCGTGTAATACATTATCAATTGAAGGGTTTGGTTTTACATCATCATATAATTCATATCTAACTTTTCCCTCTTCAAGAATATTCATAACTTTATCTGTAACCCCAGCATCAACAAGAGATTTATCAGATACTAAAAATACTCTTTTATATCCTCTATCTTTTAATTCATCTAGTAGAACTTCTCTAGCTCCAAATCCAAAATATGAAGTCTCATTTAATATAAATCTAGTATTAGCCATAATTTTTTATAATCAATTTTATAGACCTTTAGCCTATAATCGATTTTCCTCCTTTTCCAATTTTATTATTAGCATTCTATTTTTATTTATTCTTGCCAAATCCAGTAAATGAAAGCATTAATCTTCCACAAGTATTTTCTCCATGGTCTTCTGTTCCATATTCGCCAAATGTAAATACTGTTAAGAATGGAACACCTTTTGCTTCTTTCTTTAGTCTTTCTGCAACTTCTTCAATTCTTTCATTTATTCCAAGCTTTCTTTCTCCACTATGTATTAAAAGATATGCTCCAGCTTCGCATGGAAGGTTTGTTCTTACATTCTTTAATGTTTTTCCAGTTGCTTCTATTAATTCATCAACACTTGCTTGCATTTGAATTACTGCTGTATTAATTGCTAAGTTATTTCCAACATTCATTGATAAATCTTCATTTCCAATCATTGGGTGACGTATTGCAATTAGTGAGCCCAGTCTATCTTTTACTCCTAAAGGCTCTGTTACAGAAGCAGATAACAAATTCATTCCAGCTAAATCCTTCACCTTTTTGCCAGTCCATTTTGCATACACATTTAGTGCTGGCTTTCCGTCTATTTCTACTAACTGTCTTCTTCCATTCAATTTTGTTACAATTCCAGAGTTTACAGTCTCGTGGTAAGCTCCAGTGTATTTATTTCTTATTGATTTATTTGTGTAGAAAAATGCAACAGCAACTCCATCAGAAAAGCATTTATCATTCGTAAATATTTTCCAATCTCCAGATATAGAATCATCTGCAGCACTACCTCCAAAAACAGGAACACAGCCTACTACATCTTCAATTCCCTTTACGTACTCTTCTTCCTCTCCTGGAGAAGCTATCATATATACATATGCAGGAGCCTTATCTGTTCCAACTTTAGCCATTGCCTCTTTTGCAACTTTTTTCCCTGTTTCTCTTGGATTTTTTCCACGTTCTGAACCTGCAACGCCAACAGCTGTCTCGTCATCTCCTATTGCAAGCATTCCTGCGAATCCACTTTCTGACGATATTACACCATCTGGTACAATTATTGCTCCAGATGATGTACAACCAATTATTGGAGCCGTTCCTAGAACTGATTTTGCACCTTCTAGCAATTTATTCTGATTGTATTTCACAGAACTGAATACAAAAGCAACTTTAGTTTCTATTAAGTCTACAACTGCTTTTTCAGCACATGATTTACCAGCAGTAAAGCTATCTTTATCTGTGCTATAACTAACATTTGATTTCAACATTTTTCCTCGTTCCTTTCCACTAGAAGATTAAAAAATTATAACTATTTCAACCTTCTCCTTAGTATATTTTTATATTTTGTCTATAAGTATGGTTAAATTATATCAATATGGGAAATTTTATTCAACAATTTAAGTAAATGTAATAAAAATGTAATATTTTAAATATTATATTTTTATACTTAATCACTATATGTGTTTCAAAACCAAAAATGAAATCAGTTAAACTTTATCTAACTAATTTCATTTTAATTCTATTTTGTTACTTCTATTACTTCCAAAACAAATTTGTAGAAAGACTTGCTAATTACATTATGTTTATTTACTAATTAAGTATTTTTAGTATTTCTTCCACTTCTTTTTCTGTTAATTCAACTGCTTTGGCTATTTGCTCTATTGGAATATTCAAATCATGTAAATTTTTTATTACTTTCTTTTTTTCATTTTCTTCACCTATTTTCAAGCCACGTGCTTCGCCTTCTTTTTCTCCTAGTTCTCTGTTTGTTTTCATCTCTACATTATATCTCATTATACTCCATTCGCGCTCTTCATACTTTGCAACTTCATCTGGATCTTTGCTTAATTTATTTAGCTCTTTTACTGTTTTGTCTATTTCTTCATTTTCTTTTGCCGACATTTTTACCTTCTCCTCCTTACTTCCATCTATCAACCACAGCCATTGTTCTA